>JAABUP010001461.1_pt1 | contig 49619 bp, 78 predicted proteins | sample 5559201 | NCBI WGS metagenome assembly JAABUP01 (sample SAMN10711887, study PRJNA513373) | rock metagenome | isolation source: Antarctica rocks | place: Antarctica | reverse complement strand
GGCGGCCTGCCGCGGCCGCGGCCCCGGCCGCGCCCGCCGCGCCCCCCCCCCCACCGAAGTGACACTCAAACGCGATCCGAAGACAGACGGACTGCAAAGAGCTACGCAAAAAGCAAATATGAAATGCAGAGAGCGCAAACAAGGTCACAAGTGTTCAAAGCGATCACATGCTTGTATGAAAATTCAGAACATCCATCTTTTGTGAATGTCGTGCTCTGATCCTTGTGCATGCAGTCGACACTGTCTAGGTTTGACAAGAGGTGATCAAGCTGACACAGAGTGTGTCTCACTTGACTTGTCATGTGCATGGATGCCCTTGTGCTTCAGACATACGTGTTGCTAATGACCTGACAGCACAACACATTCACATAGTTGGAGTAGCTGACACATGACACATGACCTGCCTAGGCTGAGTTGGGATGCTCGTGTATACTTCTGCTGGCAATCGGTTGTCACTGGGATATATCGCAGTTGCATCTTGCCAGATGGGCATGTGTGTCAGACCTGTATGGCACGTAGAAGTGCAACGCCAGCAGCATCATTGATGACACCTTCACCAAAGACCAGGCTGAAGAGGATGGGGCTGCGGTCCTTGTCCAGCACTTGCAGCACTGCCACCGAGTCAGTTGTGGCAAAAATGGCACCAAGGGCCAATATGTCCTGCAGACTTGCACAGACAGACATCACCCGCCGCACAAGCCTGTGAGCAATGGCGTGTTGGTCTTCACTGTAACAGAGTAGTATGGAAGTATGGCTGATGTGCTTGAGGCAGTGACCATGACATGTGGTGAATGTCTTGCTGTTCGTGTTGTTGTGAGTATGACGCATCAACTGAATGCAGAGTGGCTGTTGGTACAGGTTTTGAGTGATGGGTCTGAGGCCTGCCAGCATAGGTGGTCAGACTATTCTTCTGAAGGCTAAGCATGCCTCCTTATGCATGTGCAGCAGCGCCTTGCTGTTGCTCATAAGACGCACACTACTTGCACATGCATGTGCCATGCTGCAAGATTAGACACGAAGCAGAGTGTTGCACATGCGAAGGGAGGTTCCTTAACACTGCAAAGCATACCTGCATGGTGAGGAAGCCAAAGCACTTCCTGTACAGCAGCAGGCTGAGCACAATGAAGGTCAAGGCGACGTATGTTCCCAGGATGCCCAGAGACGCAATGCTGACAAAGTTGCGGAAGAAGGACTTCTTGCGCACTGACAGGCCTGCGCTGAAAATGATAGGGGGCAGAAAGAATCTGCAACAGGCAAACACGTATCAGTCAGCTGCCTGCAACAGCTGCCGTCTGTGCATAGAGTGGAAACAGAGCTGAGTGGAAACACAGCTGTGTGACATCAAATTGGCATGGACATACGTGAAGAAGTTTCCCGGGTTGAATGTGAGCATGGCGTGCAGGGACTCCTCCCCTAGAAACTCATGCGCTGCAAGAAGCGCTAATCCCATTGCTAAGCCAAGCCCACAAGCTGTCATGCCATCCCCAACAAAACTCAACCTGCACAAAATCCAGCCAGTCAGCTTAAGGCAGTTCCAACGCGAGCATATCAACTGTTGCTTGTATAGATGCTGACAGTAGCAGGTAGTGTGGATCAAATGGCAGGCCTGCAGTGGATGCTTACCTGGCAGTGATTCTGTGTCCTATTGCCGCCCACAACAGCAGCAGGAACACAATCATGCCTGCACATGTCCAGTAGGTCGCTAAGAACTAGAGGACGTATGTGAGATACGCAACTGCTGACCAATCGACCGGCAGATTGTTTGCTGTTGCAGTTCTGTTGCCGTTAGAAGCAGGTACGAGTCAGCAACCGCACCAGGGTTGCTTTCTTCATCCGCCATGGTTCAACCGTGAGTGCTTCGCAAATCTTCCTATAGCAGAGGCCCTCGGTATAACTATCTATGCAGTTCAACTGACACCTCAAGCTAGCGGCTGAATCTTGAAGATTGTGCACTTGTTAGTATCGTCAGCCGTGTTTGTTGTACAGCTACAAAACAGGTCTGACCCGCAGGCTGGCTTATACCACGCGCAAAGCTAATGTCAAGCGACACAACCGCGTGCACATGTAGTGGGCCATTTTGTTGCCTTTTCGGGACGTCTTGGCTGACTTCGCACAGTATATGCGCATATAGTTTTGCTGCGTAGCTTTCATGGGGCGTTTTGGCGTGTTTGATAGGGCCGAACCCTAGCGCCCGAACCGTAACGCAAGCTGCCGATAGCTGCTCGGGCTGCGCTACAGTCGCAACCGGCATCAGTCCCACAGACAGCAGCAAAGATTGATTCACACGCCCAAATCGTAGTGTGCAAACCGCCGCCGCTGTGGGATCTGGTCGAAAGTACAAGCACTTGTGTAACATGCAGCACTCCCAGGTAGAGGAGTCCGACGTTGAGCCAGGCGAGGAAGACGCATCTGAAAATGGAGAGGATTTCCCTGCAGACCGCGAAGCGGCTGTTGAATTTGGATGGGAAGATAAGCGACCATTGACCGGCAGAAGGTTGAAAGCAGCAAAGGACAAGCAGAAAAAAGCCAAGTCTGGCAGCTTTGGTAAGCGCATCCTCTGACACATTCAGCGTTGACCTTGTTTTCGATACCGTCTCCATGCTCATTGAACAGTGTAAGCACGGAGCTCAAAATTAGCTTCACAATAATCTGTCCTGGGCAGAGAATCTGCAGCAGTTTCTGCATTTGGAAAACTGCAGTGATGATCAACCCCTGGTGTCAGGACTTGCAGCAACAAGCACATGCACAAGTCAGACTGCATTAGCTCACAAGTGCAGTGCCTCTTGCAGAAACTTTGGGTCTGAGTCCTGAGGTGCTGAGGGGTATCAAACGCAAAGGGTACAGACTGCCAACCCCTATCCAGCGAAAAACTCTGCCTCTAATCTTGCAAAGGCAGGATGTGGTTGGCATGGCTCGCACAGGCTCTGGAAAGACAGCTGCTTTTGTCATACCCCTTTGGAGAGGTCAGCACGCAGCACGAAACATGTGTCATCAGCATACTTGCTTGTTACCATGTTGGCTTGCTTTATATCATACTAATCTTGCATAGCAGCATGCTGAACTGCCAGATCAGCTTGTCTTCCACAACACTGCAGCCTGTACAAGCACATGCAGAGGTTGATGTGCTACCCGCAAGAGACTTTTTGCCCTGCAGCTGTGCGGTGGACACTTCGGTAAATTCAGTGAATCAGTGCATTCAGTGAATCATTGGTACAAGCCACATCTGAATTCACATGTGACCTGTGACAGCAGCATTACAAATGCAGGTTGAAAGGGCATTCTTTGAGAGGTGGTGCCAGGGCTGTTTTGCTAGCCCCTACCAGAGAACTGGCCCTGCAAACCCACAAGGTTGTCAAGGAGCTCAGTCGCTACACAGATCTTCGCACTGCTGTTTTGGTGGGTGGAGATTCCATGGAGGCTCAGTTCGCTGAGCTGGCTGCCAATCCTGACATCATTGTAGCCACTCCAGGTGCACTTCATCTTAACGCTAAATGCTGGCATGCTGAGGCATGCTGACTCCAATTGCAGGATACATTGCTGTTCTTTGGAGACATGATCTTGGCATGCATTTGCGTTTCCACAGCAGAGATGCTTAGGCAATTCTCGATTCAGCTTCCCATGCTGAAGCCCGTGTGTAAAACTGGTGATGCTTCTACATCATCATCAGCATCAGTACGATGGTGTTGCAGGGCGGCTGATGCACCACCTGAAGGAGGTGGAGGGCATGAGCCTACGCACAGTGGAGTACTGCGTCTTTGATGAAGCTGACCGCCTCTTTGAAATGGGTTTTGCTGCCCAGCTCAGGGAGATCCTGGCCAAGATGAATGAGTCGCGCCAGGTCAGCATTCCCTCTGGTCCTCACATGCTGCTGCTGCTTGGCGATGTTTCATGCTGCTGCTGCTTGGCCATGTTTCATGCTGCTGCTGCTTGGCCATGTGTCATGCTGCTGCTGCTTGGCCAGCTCTCTTGCCATGGTGAATAGGTGATGTTGGCATGCTTGTATGCTCGGAATGAATAACTAAACCACGGCTTTAGCCATCAGGCACTAGGCGTGTGCAGCTACATCTTTACATGCCAGGATTGTTTGCATGCTGCTCCATGCTCCTAAAATACAGCTCCCTTTGGGCCATAGCCGGGCTGCCGCCCTAGGAGGCTCCTCTTATGCCTGCTGAAAAGCATAAACTTTTGCTTTTCTTTTCTTTCTAAAGCGCAAATGCGTCTTCCCAGCGACTCCACGCTTGGTGTGTAAACGCCTTGATCAGTTGAGCTCACCAAGGGTGCTGATTGATGCGCACGCTGTTTGCTGCAGACGCTGCTGTTTTCTGCTACTATGCCGTCAGCCCTGCATGAGTTTGCCAAGGCGGGCTTGAAGGACCCCGAGATGGTTCGCCTGGACACAGACACCAGGATCTCCCAGGAGCTCTCCACAGCTTTCTTCACTGTCAGGTGTGGCCACACTCCAATGCTACATTATGCCCTTTTCAATCCCAGAACGTATGTGTAATTCAGAGTTCCAGCGTCATCCCTACACTGGAAATTCAAGCTCAGAAATGTCTGGGGACAGTTTCTACACTGTGGGGATGTTTTAGCACTGTTGTATTTCACAGCCTGGTATGAACCAAAGTCTGGTCCTTTACAGTAGCTGATGACATCATGTCATATAGCAGCAATCAAGAAGCATAAGTCTGAGTGATGGCAGCTCTCTGTGGTGGCTTGGGCTGTGCCGCTTAGTGGTGGGTGCATTTTGTTGCTTTGACATCAACAATACCTTGCTACAATCAGCATCGTGCACCCAAGCTTGCCATCATTATCTGCGTTTTTGCTTGACACTGCTTGACTCTGCAGAGCTGAAGACAAGATTGCTGCTTTGCTGTGGCTGGTGCGAGAAGCCATTGAAGAGGGGCAGCCAACATTGGTTTTTGCTTCCACCCGACACCATGTGGAGTTCCTGTATACCCTGATGACTAGGGAGGGCATTGACGCTGCCTGCGTCTATGGCGCCATGGATCAGGTCACATGCACTGCTCACTGCTGAGTGCTGAGTGCTGAGTGCTGAGTGCTGAGTGCTGAGTGCTGAGTGCTGAGTGCTGAGTTCTGAGTGCTGAGTGCTGAGTGCTGAGTTCTGAGTTCTGAGTGTTGATTCCTGAGTTCTGACTACTGAGTTCTGAGAGTTGAGTCCTGAGTTCTGACTGCTGAGTGTCAATTTCTTGTCATTTTCATCAGCTTGTCAGCTTGTCCATGCTTGCTATGCCGCAAGGCTTGCAGCAAGCTGTGCATGATGGACAGTGCTGCCTACAGTAGCCTTCAGCAGCCAAAGCCATGGTTGGCTTCTCAGCCAAGCAAAATGACTGGAGATGGTTCAGGTCAACATGCTGATCTTGACACTTTTTGGTGCAGCAACTGAAGCTGCACTTCATTGCTTGTCGTCCAAAACTTGACCATGGACGGGACTGCTGCAACTGTTAACTGAGGCACTACATAGGGTGTGAATGCTCAGCTTGATTGCTCCTGCTGCTTGCACTGGCAAACCATGAAAAAAAAACAAAAGATCCTCCACCTTTCAGCAATCATAATGGGAGCCTTTTCAAGGCAGCAGCCCGGAGATTGGCAAACCATACTGTAGACAACTGCTCCAGCTGGTCATACGCCTGGCTGCTTGTGAAGTCAGCCTGTCTGCTGTTGCACTGCAGGCCGCCAGGAAGATACACACCGGCAAGTTCCGCGCAGGCAAGGTCCACCTCATGATCGTCACTGACGTCGCTGCTCGCGGCATTGACATTCCTCTGCTGGACAATGTCATCAACTTCGACTTCCCAGCCAAGCCCAAGCTGTTTGTGCACCGAGTGGGGCGAGCAGCGCGAGCTGGGCGGCTGGGAACAGCCTACTCTCTGCTCACACGGGATGAGCTGCCTTACCTCATAGATCTGCATCTGTTCCTGTCCCGGCCTTTGATCCCGGCACCTGTGAGGTCATTGCAGCAGGCTGCAGCTGCAGCGCCTGATCTGGATCCCTCCACTTCTGTGTATGGCACCTTCCCACAGGTACCTGCTACGTGCATATAATAATAATAATAATAACAACAACAATAACAATAATAATAATAACAATAATAACAGTAATCAATACGAATGCCATTGTTAATAATAACAGTTTGCTTTCCAGCTCATGAGCTAGGTACGCTCAGGACAAGTCTTTTGTCTCAATGTGCAATTCAGCGTTCAAGGTGTCAGCAGATGTTGTGTCAGATGGAGACATCATGCACATACCGTTGATGCATGCTGTGACCAGACGGTAGATGACATGACATGCCTGACAGTTGTATGTGTGACACATGTGCAATCAGCCCCGATGTGATGTCTGCCAATGTGACAGCGTGAGCGCCTTGCTGTTTGGGTGTTGCTCAACAAAGGCCATGCTCGTGGGACAACATACGCTGCACTGCCATCCTGCACAGCTGTCAGTGCCAGTGCAATTGCGTTGCTGAATGCCATATGTCATGTTTCTTGTTGTGCTGCTAGGCTGTTCACTTTCCATTACATGCTCCACTCACAGCTTTGCACATTCACTCACAGCCTACAGCATGCAAGGAAGCTGCTGAGCAGCATTGTGGTTGGCAAGGCCCATGCACACCGTGACAGAGCTATACTGCTGAAGCAACTGCAACACATCAGCCCCGCATTGACAAGAGGTGACGTGTGTTGCAGGCAGCTCTAGATGACAGCATAGAACACGCAAGGGACACCATTAGCAGCAGCCACGATCTGTTGGGCCTGCAGAAGGCCTGCACCAATGCCTTTGGCCTGTACAAGCGCACCCGCCCCCCTGCCGCCCCAGAGTCTGTGGCCAGGGCCAAAGGGCTGCCCAAGGAGGGCATGCACCCCCTGCTGGCTTCCAAAGTACCTGTCACCTCTGGAACTGGCCTTGAAGCTCAGGTATGCTGCACCTTCATTCTATTCATATGTGTTTTCAATATGGTACTACAGGTTTACAAGCTCGTCATACAAGTGACCTTAGTGAAACGCGCGAGATACTTCTCTGATTAGCGTGAGTGTCGCTACACTGGTAGAAGGCCAGCATGCATTCAGAGGGGATTCAGGCTCTGTTTATTGTGAAGCTGCATGTGCATGACGCCAAGCAGAGTGTGGCAGCGCACAACTGGTCATTCTATGCTTGTTCATGCTGCTTTTTGATTTAGTCATGACTGCCCTTTTGTATATAGTATGGTTGCCTCAATGGTCGCCGGCATAAATCTATGTTCCTGCCAGGGCCAAGGCCCTACCCCATGTGGTGGCATTGGCTCTTGTACATTGCTATTTACACTGGCTGTGTGCCCTGGCATTGCTATGTAACTCTGTCTGCTTCCCAACCACATGAAGCACGTGCTCAGGATGCAGATGAGCCTTGGCATAGCATGTGGCTGTCGCATGTGGTGGTTACATGGCACTGGGTGATGTGCTATTTACAAGCACATGCTGCAGTACAGTGCACTCTTGTCATCACTTTTGAGGATTCTCAGCTTTCGCGTGATCGAGTAGAGTGTTGTGTGACGTCCACAGGCCGGCCTGGCAGACATTACTCAATCACTCAAGATGTACCGCCCCTCTCAGACAGTACTGGAGGCAGAGATGGCCCCCTCCAGGAGGGGGGAGGGGGCGGGGGGGACTGGGGCTCCAGGGCTGACAGCTGCTAATGGCCCTGATGGGGGGCTGGTAGCCATCATGGGGCAGAAGCGGCAAGCACATGACAAAGCAATCCAGGTACGCATTGCAAATGATCTGCAAACTCATACCTGATATGCATGACAAGGCCGACAGGCACGATACACAAAGGCCTGTCCCTGTCATAGGTGTGGTCCTCGCACACTTTGCACAGCCGTCTTGTGACCTTAGCTTTGTGCTTTTGATGTGTGTCAAGCTGTTGCTCAGACAATCTGAGGGTCTGATGTTTGCTTACCTCACTTGCTAAGAGGCTGTGGAACGCTGTACTCAGTTGCATGGCAGCAATCCAATGCAAGTTGACTAGGCTTGCAATTGATTGCTCAGTTCATTTATATTTACGCACTGTGTTGCTGCTTTTCAGGCCAACAAGAGGCAGAAGCTGATGCAGAGCGAAGCAGCAGCCATGACTAACGACAGTGCTGACGATGAGGCAGCTACCAGCAGCGATGCTGACGGTGATGATGATGAGTCAGCAGAGGAAGAAGATGAGCAGCCCCAACAGGGGGCTGGGTACACTCTGGATCTAGGGTCTGCTCTGGGTGGGGATGGCAAGTTTAGGGATGAGAACTTCTACCTAGGGTATGACAGGGGAGATAATCGATACGCTGAGGAAGGCTTTGCTGTGGGAGGGAGAGGAGAGGACATGGTGCTGGATTTGGCGGGAGATGAAAATGTAAGCTTGGCTTGTTGTGCCCATGCCTGTTGCAGGCTTCAGACTACATGACACACAAGCTGAATATAGAGCAAGCACAGTGTTCCTGTTGCATGGCGTGCAAGAGAGGCAATGTGTGTTTGAACATGTGCAAGCATGTTCCCTCCCTGCCTCCTTGCACCTGAGAAAATGGCTGCAATCTAAACCTTGGCAAGTGTAATTGCACAGCTTTCATGCTGTTGTGTGTGGGACATCAGGGCAGCTGCTCAGCTGCAAGGACACTGTCAGTGTAACTCAAGCCAAGACTTCCAGCTGACCTTTCAGCACAAGTGATGGTTGCTGACTAGTGCTTGTTGCTGTGCATTCTGATCCTGCTGACTCTGGCATTGGGATGCAAACAGAGATGGGTCAAGCCTCAACTGGGGCTTCCCCTGATTGATCCTGACACAGCATTGGTACCAATGTCGTGTGGGGTCAGGACTGCTGCTGCACAGGAGCGTCAGTATGAATGTCGAAATGAACGGAGGACATCAACTTGAATTTTTCGTTTTTTGGCCAAACTAATAAAACGAGTTGTGAAATCTATACTCATTTTGTATGAATACAAAAAGGTGTGATGCAGGACACGATGCAAAGCCTTCAGAAGCGGCACCACTGGGACAAGAAGAAGCGGCGCTACATCCAGCTGCAGCCCAAGGAAGAGATCAAGGCAGGCAAGAGATTGAAGACCGAGAGTGGGGCCAAAGCGACAGGAGATGATGCACCTTCAGGGCTGTACCAGAAATGGGCCAAAGCCAACAAGAAGCGTGTCACTCATGCTGGAGAAGAAGAGTCTGGGGCTTCTGCAGCATACAGCAAGAACCTTGCTAATAGGTGACTTGCATCACTGGCAGCAGTTTGGTATGATATGTTGTCACGTGCACATCAGAAACCCACAAATGTAGATGCAACAGACACATTCTCAAACTTGATGAACACACAGCAGAACCAGACAAGTCAGATGCAACATGCCTTCAATCTTGTCAAAGACACAGTAAACATTGACAAGCTAGATGCAACATACATGTCTTTGAACCTGTCAAAACACAGCCAGAGACCTGCCACCAAGTAGCTCCGGCCTCCCATCTTGGGAGGCTCCCTTTATATGATCGCTGAAAAGCATAAACTTTTCTTTTGTTTCTTTATTGCCATCGAGTTGGCAGTGACGACATCCTCTGTGCTGCCAGCTATGTTGCATGGCAACAACCTTTCAGCAAGTAGGGACATTATTTCTTGGGAGTCTTGTCCAAGGATGAGCGCTGTATTCTAGCGCAATACATTATGTTCTCATATATCGTTATGTAGTGCATTGTATGTTTCATGTTACGTATAATGTATTACACAATGTATGTCATCATTTATGATATCACGAGTTATAGTACAGTTTATGAAGATGCTGTGACATACATTGCTGCACCCTGAGAGCTGCTGTTTCTCACAGGTTCAAGAAAGGTGGGCGGGGGTGGGTCAACCCCACCAAGATCCCCACAGGGCCTGCCTCTGGCAAGAGCTCTAAGTCAGAGCTGCGCACCATGGAACAGGTTTGCACATGCCACTCTGCTGCAAACTTGCACTATTTGCCATGATAAAGACTACCAGAAAGTGTGCTTATTGCCAGATGATGCTTGCTTTTGCAGTGAAATGCTGTTGCATGCCCAGTGCTGGTGTGGTGACTCAAGCATGTTTGGTTGCATTGGCTCAGCTGCCAGAGGGCAAAGGCAAACAATGCATCATGCATGCTCTGGGAGAACAGAAGCCTGTTTTGCATCATGATCTATCTGCATGCCCAGGCTGAAGCTATATCATCAGGCTCAGCCACCATGCATCCATTTTGGCATCCTGGCAAGCAGCAATCACATGTGAAGGTCCTGTCAAGTCTGAGCTAGAACAATTGAAGCATTCTGATTGGTGTCTATTAGAGCTGTTGGGGGTGTGATTGGGTTGGGGGGTCCGGCAGCATCACTCACCTCTAGTATTGTTACGCTCCGTACGCTCATGACACAGGTGCGTAAGAGCCGTAAAGATGCAGAGAGGAAGAAGTCTCGCATGTCTGGGGATCACAAGAGAGGGGGTGCAGCAGGCGATGCAGCCGGTAGCAGTAGGGCAACTGGCAGCGGCACCAGGTTCAGCAAATCCACACATGGGCCCCCTGCTTCTGGCAGGGGGGGTAGGCCAGGCGATAGGGGTAGAGGGGCTTCATCAGGGGCAGGTATGACACTGCAACTTGATCTGACTGACTGGTGTCATCTGGTTGACTGCATTGTACTCTTTGCTGGTTTTCACAACTTAGCTGCAGCAGTTCAGTTGACAGAAATGACAGGAGATCGATCACCTCTTTGCTACTCCTCATAGTTCAGATGCAGCAGCTCAGTTGATGGAATTGACAGGAGATGCATCCCATGTGCATGATCTGAAGTGTCTGCTCCCCTTTCATGCTGGATGTGGTTTGCAGCTTTGTATGTCTACATCCAATGTTTGCATACCCAGGCAGACACTTCATATCAAGCTCCGGAGTTGCTTTGTCACGTCTCAGAATTATCAACATTGACTGCAGCGGTACACAGTCCTGCTTTTGGTGTTCAGCATGGTTCCGCTGCTGATGTTAATCAATGGCTGTGCTTGCCATTTGCCTGACATGCTATGTTTGCTTGAACTGTAAGTTGTCACCATTGTGCTGGTTCTCTTTCCTGTCTACTCAGGCTGTATGCTGCTATTTGCAGGTGCCAGGTTTGGTGGCGGTGGCAGAGGTGGCGGTAGCAGGGATGGTGGCGGTGGCAGAGGTGGTGGCAGAGGTGGTGGCAGAGGTGGCAGCCGGGGCGGTAGAGGTGGCAGCAGCAGCAGGGGTGGTGGTGGTGGTGGTGGTGGTGGTAGAGGAGGCAGTAAGGCAGGCTCATCTATGGGCAGAGGCAGAGGTGGCGGCCGTGCCAGGGGTGCTTCCCGTGGCAGGCGATAGGCTCATCATGCAGCTGTCTTCAGCATTTTGGTGTTCTTATGATTTCATTTTGGCAGTCTGCTCTGAGGTGCTGCTGCACAGATGTTCCTGATTGATAGATGGTTCATCTAGTGAGAAATTTTACTTGCAGCGTGGTGTACCGAAGGCTCGAGTGTTGATGAATTAGTGTTGATGAAATGTGTTTGGAAGAGCATAGAGGTTGCATCACGGCCAAAGGTGTTGCTGTGTCATCTTTACAGCGACTGCACCGCTTGTGCTTTATTGTGCAACGGCACAGCTAGTCCTGCAGCCTGCATTTGCTGTCCCAACCTGCATCTCCTGATCTTTGCAATCCAATTGGACTTGTGCTGATTTTACGGCTGTTCCTCCACCCTTCTGGCTTTTGCTCAATGAGGCAGAGACAGAATCTTCTCGTTGAACGTTCAACCAAGCGTGTGGGGGTCATCTTGCTGACCATGATTACCTCGAAGAGCTTCAGCCTTTAATTTTATACCTTGAAGCTCGTTGAAATCAAATGTCGATGTGAGCAAGAGGTCACTTGAGTAGAATGTCGTCACGTGGAACCTGGTGCGTGTGTGATCTTGCATCTTGCAATCTTGTTCCTGCGGGAGAGTGCACATATACGTGACACATCCTGGTTGTGTTACACTCAGTGTGTCTGATGTGGTCCCAAATCTGTTGTCACGCACGCACTTACTTTCCTGCAGCCACTGCCTGTCTCCCTGCCGCCAATGCTCAGGGGAGTTGTAAACAACTGTTTCAGTTGACCTGTTGCTCACTAGACAACCGCGGACATTTGGTTGCGCGCCTAAACAAGTGAGACGTTTGGCCTTTAATGTCACTGGGTTAAGTGGGTGTATTCCTGAAGCCACACGTGTGATCATGCGTCTGACTGCAAACAGAGGCCGTGTACTCTCCTTGAATACCTGATTGTTCTGCTGAGATGCCCACAACCACTCTATGATGCTCATTCTTACACCAGGTCTGGTTCTTATCACTTCCTCTTGTGTCTGCAGTACCAGAACCAAAAATGCGGCAACAAGATCCTTCAAAACCTCTGTATTCTGCAAGAAGGATAGCACCTCACGGCCGACTCTGGATGACGTTGAGCGTATATCAAAAGGCAATGCTGCAAAAGCTCGTGGCACTGGCAGCAGGAGGATTCCTCATAGGCTCAATGCTGAGGAGCGACAGCAGTATGACATAGCAAAGCAAAAGGTGCAGGGTATGTTTGCAGGCCAGGCTGTGATGGAATTTCCGGTAGCTGCGCTCTGCTGACGTTAATGTGATGATGCCTACATGTGCAGGGTTTCTTGACACTTAGGGGCACAGGCTACAGGAAAGAAAGGAAGGGCAGTCCTCTAGCAAACACATTCAGGCAGTGGTAATGCTTTGTGCCATGCATATTACAAGTCATGCGGCGTCATTGCTACATATGCACAGCTGCTAAGATGGACATGCTTCGCAATTGTCACAACTATATGTGCCATGCAGGTGTGATGCACAGGCTGTTATTTGCATTGTGATTGAACAGGGTTTTGGGTCAGATGCTGTAGACACTGTTCTGGTTGATCTGTCAACCCTCAGGAGCAGTGATACAAGCGAGGCAAGTTTTGGCATCGGCTGTTGCAGCATTTATGCGTAAAACAGCAATCCCATGAGGGCGAATAATATCTGCATGACATCATGTATGCTAGTACATGCTGCAAATACTGCTCCCACAACACATGGGAACTGCAGGTACAGACAGAGATCAAGTCAACAGCTAGCAATCTCGGGTGCAGCTTGTCGCAGCAGCAAACACAAATACCTTTCACAATTGAGGTCCAGAACATGACTTTGGCGACTTCTGCTGAAGATCAAAGCATGGTACATGCCTAATGCATTATGTCTCTGCCTGTGTTCATACTATCAGCATCAGACGTCAGGTTGGCCTGTCGTCAGGTCGGTCAACTCTTACATACGCCCAAGGCACACATCAAGACATGAAAACTATGCTGACATGCACAAAGGGCATGTGCATGAGCTGTGTCGGTGCAGGGTCCGCACTGTCATTAAACATGACACACATGTCACTAGTCACGTTGTTCCAAGGTGTCTTGCACAGCCAGATCTGCTGAACACATGGTTCAATCTGACATATAGCGTATGGCTGGAGACTCACAAGCTTCATTGTTTGCAGGAGAGTGAGCGGCCACAGCTGGAAAGCAGCATCTCAGCAGCTCCAGGGGCAGCTCTTGATGGTGGCCAGGACACTGCAGCCTCAAATGACTCATTAGCATCAATTGGCCCGCAGGGGCTGCAGCAAGACTATACACAATTGAACAGCAAACAGAAAAAGCATTTAGCTTCCTCAAGTCCTTCGGCACCAATATGGACAATAGAAGCTCAGCCCATATTCTTTGATGCAGACAGGCCTACTGCAAAGGAGCTGGCAAAAGCTTTGGCCTTGCATTGACCTGTGAGATACACGCTACAGAACACCACACAGACTCACATGCATGTACATGCTTTCTTGGTCAGTCGTCAGTTAGTGACTGTCACAACATGATAGACTTGCAAAGCACTTGTGATGACTCGGCAGCAAGCGAAGGTGACATACATCATTGTACTGGGGCCAACTTCAATGATTTAGCTGCACCACAGCAGTCCACGCTTTCTTTATTGATTTAAGGCCTGATCATATGGGAGCAGCCAGCAAAGCCATGCCCAGCACGAGATGACATTATCTGTACAGCCAGGCTCTTTTCACCAAGTAATGACAGAAGATGAGAAGTATTGAATGCAGTTTGTGGCCTGTCACAAGGTCGAGTGACTGCATTGCATCTCCCGTGTTTGTGATGCAGACTTAGGTTTGCTGACTTGTGCATCCTTCAGAAAGAGTTCCTGGATCCACCATATCCAGCAAACAGGAAGTGAGTTGCTGCAGACCTTGCCTGATGGTGTGAACAAGATCCAATTTATCAAGGGAACAGGGCTTAATGATCAGCTTCCATTTCAGGTGCTGGCTGATGTAGAACGCATACATCTCCGCCAGTTCTGGCCGGTCACGAGCAGACAGGGCAGACAGGGCAAGCGCTTCAGCACTGCAACCCTTGTGTGCGGCATGTCTCACAGTCAGCAAAACGACAGTACTGCTCGCAAGCCCCCAAGGAAAAGCATCAGAACATTCAGCGGACAAAGCAGCCAGCAGAAGCGACGTGATGAAGCACTGCAGCGACAGCAGGCAGCTCGACGTGATTTGGGGCACCACGCCCGTAAACTAGCTACCCTAGCAGCGAATGCGCCGTCACGAGTGGATCAAGAAGTTGATCAGGCAAGCACCCAGGAGCAGTCACACAGGGTTGGCGAGGCCAGCCAGGGCGTCAGCCTCAGGATAGCGACAGAGTCATTGTGTGATTTGTTGCTTGTATACGTAGGCTGTGTTAAATTCTGAGGGTGTGCAAAGCTCTGACCAGGAGCCAGATGAGAGCTTGAGGGAGTACTATGCAAGGCAGCTTATGCAGCCAGAGTGGCTGACAGACATGCCTGAGAACTTGCGCAGCGAATGGTGAGATGCAACTTGTATCCTGCTATGGACTCAACTGTGCCTGCAAACTAGCGCCGCAATACATCATCCGCTGGTTGTGGCACCACCGCATGAACAACTGACTTGTGGCAATGATATTTTTTGCCAATGCAAAGCAATTTGAATGCAAGTGCTTTGTGTGCTGTCAACAAGGCCTGGCAGACCATCATGTTGTATTCTAGTGGCGTGAGTGACCGAAAGCAGTGGCATGAGTGACTGAAAGCAAAACACCTGCAGGTATGTCTTGCCAAGACCAGAGGGCAGGCGCTGCCTGGTCATATCATCCCAACAAATGACCATCAGCCGCCACCGCAATGGCAGCATCTTGCACAGATTTCCCTCCATTCTGCCAAATGGTTCCAGAGCGAGCATGGCAGGCTCAGGCGATGACTTCTGCATCCTAGACTGCATCTTTCATGAGCCTAACAGCACCTACTACATCCTAGACATGATGTGCTGGAAGGGATATGCCCTGTATGATTGTTCGGCCGAGTTCAGACTATTCTGGGTACAAGGCAAGCTGGCAGAGTGCGCCTCAGGATCAGCACAGGATCAGGCCAGGTACCCCTTTGTGCCTGTGCCTGCCTACACTTGCTCCCCAGGTGACATGCTTGCCAAGGTCTATGCCTGCACTGCTCCAGCAATACTATTCCACTTTGCAGTACAGCGTCTGCACCTCATTGTTGTGCATTGCTTTGGCAGTCTCTTAGTGTGGTGCTACATGCAGAGGGATTGCAGCAAGCCTATTCAACACCAGTGCCATTTCAGCGAGACGGCCTATACCTGTTGCATAAGGAAGGCCACTACAGCCTGTCAAGCACACCACTGGCCGTGCTATGGAAAGACAGCTCATGCAGCCAGTACTTTGTAGATACTGATGCAAACGGTGTGGTATCAGATCATCAGGTGGGTTCCTTCATGTGGCCAATGCCTCACACAGCATTGAGAGGGTCCAAAGCTTGTTCTCTGCTGCTGCTGCTGCTGCTGCTGCTGCTGCTGCTGCTGCTGCTGCTACTGCTGCGCTTCCCCTACATGTCTAGCTCTTCATGCATGCTTTACTGGGGGTCACGCTTGTTGCGGCATGTGGCATGTACGTCCTGACGCCTCACTTGGTCTGGGTGTTGCAGAGTGTCACGCTTGAATATCGCATGGATCAGACAGTAGCCACTGCTGACAGCCCCCCTGTTGTCCTTGGGCAGATGCCACACGACTTTGTGCAAAAAATGGGCTCAGGTCTCAGGTATGGCCTGGCTTGCACTCTTTGTCTCGGCAACTGTACTGGCACATGTGCACAACCATGCTGCAGGCATGCATTCAAGTGCTGGAATATACACAGTTGCAAGCAACAGCATTGATGCAGGCCTGCATGTATACATGCGAGCAGCTCCTCACTCTGGATAAGCGCCTGCAGAATTAAACATTGCCATTGCAGCAATGTCACTCACTTCCTGCTTATGTCGCAGGCCTGGAAAGCTGTTGAGATTTGACATTGGCCCAGGGGGACTTCAAATGCAAGACGGGCAGCCTTCGGGCGCTGATCTCAAGTTCACAGGTGTTGCCAATCAGCGCAGAGGCCGTGCAGATGTGTACAGCAAGGTACCGAGCTACATGACATTTATGATTATTTTGTAAGTCTTGCTCCGGCATGCCGATGTGTTCAAATGTCCTAATGCAGATTTGCTTGACATCATCTGTCTGCACCAAATGGCTTCACAGCAAGGGTGGCAGGAGTCACTCTTGCCAGAGCATACATGTGCTTGCTCGACTTGCCTTCAGTTACATCTGTGCCAAGGGCTTGATAGGTCAGCCTGGCTGATGCGTGAACGTGATGCTACAGGTCCTTTTCCAGTATCTGGCAAGAAGAGATCCCAATGCCATCGCCTTGCCTCAACTGCTTCACGCAGCTGAAGGGTCAGGTTTTCACGAAGAAACTCACGAAGAATTCAGCTGAGGGTGCTCGTTAATTACTCAATGTCTGTGATTAGCTAGCTAATCAGACTTTAGGATCAGCACGTGCCGGATCAAGCTGAATCAATGCCGAGATGATTCGCGCTCGTTTTCCAGCTCAACAGGCCATAGGATTTTGTTCCGAAGGAATGCATTTCGTCGCTATCCCCTGATCTGGGAGAGCTGGACAAATGGGCTGCTCTATGGTGCGGAGCCATCAAAGCAATAGATCCCGGTGTCAGCACACCTTGCGTCAAAAGTCGACACACGAGTTTGTCCAAGTCGGGCTTTGCGATCGCAGTCACTGAGCCCCTCAGCTTGTTCCCGAGTGCGGCTTGGATCCTGTTCCGCCCTTCGCCTGTGGTTAACAGCTGAGAGGGAGACTTGAGTGACTGGTACTCCTCCGAGACTGACCAGTCGTAAAGATATTTCCCTGTTGCCACGCATGCTTTGGGCCGTGCTGCCCTCCGTCGATACTTAGGCACGCGCGTGGACCAGCTCAAAGGAAAGTGAAGCAGCACACTGCAGGGTGCGTTCTTGCTGGCTGACCGTTGCTCAGTGTTTCCAGACCCTGTTGTGACGAGCATACCGGCGAAAGCTCTCAGCAAAACTTGAAAGTTATCGGCAAAATGTGCTTGCCAAGCAACTGATCAAATAAAGCCCGGTCTTGTTCAGCCTCGTGCTTAGCAATTGCAACTGCGTGTTCACTTCGTAGACTTTGCTTGCTGCAGGTAGACTACAGGATCCACACAGGGCTTGATAACAGCAGTCCTTGTAGGCTGAGCATGAGTCCTGCAGTGGCCCTCCAGTACACACCTGCATTGAGTCAGCTCTTCGAAAGTACATGTCATGATAGCCTGGAGACTTGCGGAAGTTCAACTCACAGTGGAGGCCAGCCAGCCCAGGCCCACCTGCTCACCAATCCCCAGGCTGCTTCAGAGCCAACAATCTTGTCAGGGGCTTTCAACTACCGCCAGGTTGCCATATGGTGCTGACTGATGGCAATTGTACATAACATCTGCAGTGTCAAAGCCAGGCCCGTTGTAACGAGCAGGTTGCAACTGAATGTACTGCTTTTGCTCCAGGTTGAGCAGGTCGGACAAGGAACTTTTGGAACTGTGTTCCATGCTGTACAATTAGGGACAGATTCTCTACCTGATGTAGCAATAAAGCTGCTCCCACGCGGAGCTATGGTAAGCTGTCGTCTTCACATAGCAAGCCAGGCCTGCGTCATGCAACACATGCTGCACTCAAGCAAGCATTGTAATTGAGCAAATGCATGTCAGGCAAGTTGTGTAAGTGCCACAGAACATATGCAGCCTTCATGCCTTCGCTATTGCAGATGTTGGCATTTGCAGTAGCCAAGTGCATGCATTGCTGACCATTCGTGAGTAGCTTTGGCTACAGAAAACTGAGCTGAGCAATCTGTGCAGATGAAGAGTTACAAGACATTGATACGCAGAGAAATCCTGCATCAGAGCTGCCTTGAGCACCCTTTCATTATCTCAATCAAAGAGGTGAGGCCTTGTAGATCGTTGACGTCACACATGTATTACTGTTGACAGTTCACAGTTACAGATTCAGCAAGCTCTGATCATAGCATACTTGTGGAAAGGTAGAAGGTCACAATGTGATGCAGATGCTGTGAAATGTGCCTTGCTTCACAGCTGTTGTCGCGCCAATGCAAGCATTTCAACTTGTGCAGGTGTTTTTAACAAAAGAACATGTTGCTATCGCAATGGAGTACGCTCATGGAGGCGACTTGTACCAACATGTGATCGCACGCAAACCACTCTATCGTCTGCCAGAAGATCAAGCTCGCTGGATCTTTCAGCAGTTACTCATCGGACTGGATTACTGTCATAAAAAGGTACACATGTCAGCCATTGTAGCTCATATTTGGTGCCATTCATTGCAGTGCCTCCCAAGCAAATAGCCCTGAAGGAGGTTTTGCCATATCAGTCCATTTTATGTTGCTGCATCCAGTGTCTGTCCTGATGCACAAATGCAAATTGCCCCGTGCAGAGTCTGATGCAGCCATACACATGGCAGACCTGACCGCTGGCGCTTGGAATCACAACCTTATGTAGTACATTTGACAAAGTGTTTCATCGCATGAGCTCTGTACAGTTACGTACAATCCAAATGTGTCAGTTTGTGTACAGGGAGTGGCCAACCGTGATCTGAAGCTAGAGAATCTGCTGCTGGACAGAAAGGACACTGGCAGTCGTCCACTTCTCAAGATTTGTGACTTTGGCTACTCCAAGGTACTAACAGCTCTCACTAAGTGTGCAAAGCTCACCCTGCTTGCGAATGGACCTCACATGGAATGCTGCTACCTGGTGCACTTTGCAGCGCGATGCTGACCCAATGTTTCCAAACAGTAATTTGCTCTAGACATCCCAAGAGGACTCCTCCTTGAACTAGAACTGCTTGACATTCGTCTGTAAAGACTCCCAGTTTACATTTTAGGTTCTACCATGAATTAGACCCATGTCTTTAGATACAATCACGTCTCCATGCCTGCAGTATGAACCCCGCCGTGCAACTGCTACACGTACAGCTGCACACCCAGCGCTTGCACTTGCAGTCCTCGCTGCGTAAAATCATGCTGCTTGGGTGTTGAAGCAGTGTGCTTGCGTGCAGCATGATGTCAACTCTCCAGCCAAGACTGTTGTCGGCACTCCAGTGTACATGGCGCCCGAGATTATTTTGGCAGCCAAGCATTATGATGCAAAGGTCAGCCAGCAAACACACTACTGCTTTCTGCATGCTGTGTCAAGAGCCAGTGCATCGCAGCACTGCTGCATTGGTAGCAGCCTACCAGTGATGACCACGTCTCAGCATCACCTGAGCGCAGTCACAGCTTGCTGCCACTGCGTTCAATCAGTTGCTCCTGCCTCCATGTCTCCATGTGCTTTTGGCCTCATGTAGCAAATTTGTAAACCTTTGACTCGAATGTCTTTTCTGCTACATTTCCTCTGTAACTGAGGCATGCGTCACACATCAAAACAGCAGAGGATTGATGTGAAGACCCCTCCTGCCAATGCAGAAAGCAGATCTGTGGTCTTGCGGAGTCATTCTGTTTGCCCTGTTGTATGGCCGGTATCCCTTTGATGCGACAGAGAGACGCTGCGCACGGAAGGTAGTCACAGCAGATTATACCATTCCAGAGCAGGTGCCAGTCTCAGCTGAGTGCAAGGCCCTCGTGCAGCGCCTTCTGTGCCCTGATCCCAAGGCACGCATTTGCATGGAGGACATCCTGGCACAGCCCTGGTTCTGTGAGGCCCTGCCTGAGGGAGCCCTCACCATGAATGAGTACTACCTGGCTGCGTCAGTAGACTTGAGTGAGGTAATTACGGCAGTAACGTCTGTGACTGTTGTCATGAAGGAGTCTTCAGGGTTTTGTAAGCAAGTACAATCATCTTGCATGGTCAATGGTTGCCATTGCACAATGTGATGACAACAACAATACGGACATAAGAGTGTCATCATGCATGTTGAGGAGTGTGAATTGCGTTTTTGAGACCCAGACAGACACCTTGCATCTCAATGCGCAACACGAGACAGGATGGTTCCCACTGCATAGCGTGGTCATGTGACAGCAGGGGCTGTGTGTATGTGCGTAGGTCTGCACGCAAGGCTGGAGGGCACTTCGTGACATGACTCATGATCAAAATATGACTCATTCAAATTGTGACTGCTTACGAATGTTGTTTTGGCGATGCAGTGCATGCACAAGGTGGACAGCATTCTCGACCAGGCGATGCAGATGGGTTCTGAAGGCGAAGATTTGTCCCAAGCCAATGTGATCATCCCGAAAGCGGATTTCGAAGCAATTGCTAACAGTTGATGAATAATCACTTCAGTACGGAGCTCAGGCGCAAGTCAGCGTGACAGTCACAGCGTTCAGAGAGCAGCTGCAAACTCGGCTGCAGGACTGTCTTACGGAGCACATTTCGGTTTCGTTCTGTCAGTAGCATTAATGGCAATGGGTCTGGTCCAAGGCCTGCAGGAGGTGACATAAGTCACACATCACGATGTTCTTCAATAATGGAGATGGTTTGATGAATGGTGCATGATTGCCTGTACAGACATCTTTCAGTAGTAAGCACCTAGTGATGTTTTAGTTTTGCCTTTTCAGTTGTGACTTGTTCGATTCTGCTACAACTGCTTTTCTATGCTTTGGTGATTGGTCTTTGATCTCGAAGTCAGGTGTATGCGTGCAAGTTTCAAGTAGCGCAGTTCCTCAATGGTCAAGCTTAATCGTGCTTAGTTCTTTTGTATACTAGGCATGAAGCTTCGAAAATAATCTTTACTGCAGCTTGGTCTATGATGTTTAAGATGACTGGTACTGCAGTTGCTATTAGGAACAACTCGAAATTTGCAAGTGTCTTGGGATGGGGTGGGGAAGTGGGAAAGAATGGAATGGAATAATATATATCAATACATTCATGTAACGCATGATTACACATAGGCGTTATAGCTGGGGAGCGTTCCAGAAACGGAAATCATACCCAGCTACTGTCGCAGGTTCAGCCGCGCCTCTGGAGGACTGGATCCAATGTTTCCAGGTACGTAAGACTCCGCAGACATGCTTCGCTTTATGATGTGTGTCTTCTTTGAGACCGAGGTGACCGTTGACTCAGTTGTCCGCAGATCACCTAGCTCTTGCCGCGACCTGGCGCGATGCGAAGCTTCAAGAATTCGAGCAGCGGCTAGTCGGCCTAAGTCCTGCAGAAACTGCGGTCGGCGCAGCGTTGCTGCAACGGCTTCAAGTTGAGACTTTCGCTGTCGAAACTCTACAAAAGCAGCAAAGCCAGCAGGTGACACTTCGCTACTGCAGTGTGCTGCCTTGACACACCACAAATCGCCACGTATGAATGACACGAGCATGCAGGGTGCTGCACCTTGGTGGGCGGACGGCGAGTACGACGATGACGCGGCCGAAAGGTGACTACTAGGCGTGCTGCTCCTTGTCGTTGTTCAAGACAACCTGCTCGCTACATATTTCGTCACGACAATGTGTATCGACACTTGAAGGCCCTTAACCACCTAGATCACTGCCTTTGTGTAAATGGTGCCTGCAGAGGCAGCATCATCGCTACTACAGCTTGCAACCTTATGTTTGCCTGTTGCAGGGCGAATGACACAGGCACCGAGGTGTTCCGCAATAAGGACTACCGTGCAGCTTTCACACATCTTACACAGGCCATCAGATTGTGTCCCAGAAAGGCCACATATCATTGCAACAGGGCCGCAGCTGCATTGAAGCTGCAGCGCTTCAGCATTGCTGCAACAGATGCCAGGTACTCTTCACACTCACATCCTGTTTCACAGACTGTTTCTGCAAAACCCCATTTCAGCTGCTACTGGCATTGCTCAAGATTTGCTGTGAGCACAGCCATATCTACACCATGACCTGTTGTGATGCGACGCATGGACATCTGCACTTTGCTATGAAAGTCCTTTGCTCATGCAGAGTCTGAATGACAGCAGTTGGCTGCAATAGCCTCTAAGATGCTATGTACATATGCACAGTCACAAGGTCAATCAGCTGTGGTGAGCAGTAACCTTCAAGGCAATATGGCAAAGCTGAGGGGCAAGCAGATCACAGCCTGTGTTGCTGTGAATATCTAAATCACAGACACATAACCCAACTCAGGAGCAAAATGCCTTGAATACTGAGTGGCTAGTGTACGTTGGTTTCCCAGTACGTTATGTCATCTCCCCTGATGAATGACACTGACAGACATTGTCAAATTCATTGTTGATCGACGATGCTTCACTGCTACAGGCAAGCAATGAAAAGAGACCCACAAAACATCAAGGCTTACCTTCGAGCTGGTCAAGCACATGCTGGCTTACAAAAGCCTGAAGAAGCAGCAAAATGGTTTAGACAGGCTCTCCTATTAGACAAAACTAGTTCTGCAGCTCAGGTAAGCAGCATGGCAGCACATGACTGCCGCAGTCCTACAATTCAACATAGCTACTGCTGGGAAAGTAGTGTCATGCTTGTGGGCCATGTCATGACTTTAGTGTCCTTAGTACCATATCATGACATTGTTGTTGCCATATCATTACCTTACTTGCCACAAATGTATAGCCACAGCAGCCGTGCAACAGCCATGTCAGATCCTGATCTGCAGCAGGCACAACCATGTTAGGGCAGCAACATGCATTCATGATTCAGTCAACTCCTAGGCTTTGTATTTTGCCCGCAGAAAGGCAAGCTAGTCTAGAGAGCTGCATCTTCATCACAAGCAAGCATATGTCTCTGTGCATCCATGTCATGCTCTAGCAACTTGCTATCATGCTTTGTCTCTGTCATAAGGCTTGGATTACGTTGTTGTAAGGCTTGATTTACGCTGTCATAAGGCTTGGGTTACGCTGATCTGTGCTTGCTCATGACACCAGAGGGGTCTAGATGCCGCCATCAGGGCACAGGGCAGGGCTCATGCAGCTGCCCTGCAAGAGCAAGCAGGGGCAAGCAGGGGGGATAGACCAGGTCTCACCAGGCGACCTGTAGAAGCTCAAGAGGCCGCTCAGATGCTGCACAGCTCAGCAGGCATGCTCAGGGCTCAGCCATCTTCCCATGCGGCCCAGTGCAGCCATGCTGAGGTGTGCTTGCCATTTAGCTCAAATAGCAACTGCCCAATTGACGTAACTTCCGGATTTTGAGGTCACACTCTTCACTCCAGTTTCTCTTTTTGAGTTCTGCCTTGGGATAAGAGCTGTACCTTGCCATGTGCAATTGCCATTGCTGATCTGCAGCCAGCTTGATGCAATGCCAGCATCAACTTGATTGTGTTTACCACTGGCTATCACATGCACATGCATTGTAGCTGATGCTGCAATACTCTGGAAGATTTGTGGCATAGAAACCCTTCTGAAAAGCTTAAAGAGTCACAAGCTCAATGTATGCAAACAAATTATGTTGACAAGTATACAGAGGCGTCGTGCCAGCAGCTGCTCAATGTGGCGCATATTGTACAGGCGCCAGCCGCACAGGCTGTCCACCACAATCAACAGGCTGTCCACCACAATTAACAGGCTGTCCGCCACAATCAATGCTGCAGCATCATACTACATCAGGTCACATATACCACCTTGCCGTCTCTCAGGCTTTGACATCTGTAGTGTTATAAGACATAAAACTTTACCCAGATGCCCCCAATGCCAAAAGCATAGTCTTTTCTTTTGTCTGCTTTCTGGTGTTGACAGACACACAACCTGCGTAAGGATGATGGCAATTTGACATCCCCTGCTGCTATCAGGCGCTCATAGCATGTCGGCGCTATCCTGACGCACTCAAAAGCATCAGCCTGTTACAGCCTGGCATGGACAAGCTGTACCTTGAGGCTGAGGGGCTGTGGCGCCAAGCACACCTTGCAGCTGCAACTGCAGCTCTTTCAGATGCCAGGCAGCAAGCTGTCAGCAGCAGCAAGTGTGCAGACTTGCAGCTGTGGGTTCAAGCCTTGCAGCACAGGATGCATGCAGCAGAGATAGCGTGTGAGGATGGTATGGTCTTGCACATGTGTGTGCAGCAACAAAGCCACATGTTGCGGCACGACAACACCATCAACTTCCCACTCTTCTGAGGCTTTCAAATTTAGGCCTTACGTGGTAGTATATACCCAATATATCTAAACATCCTCCCACAATGAATATGAATACATAGGATCTGTATACCTCAGATGTAGATCCTGTCTATTGTGTACCATGTGGGATGACTTCCTGAGACACGGTGCAGTCTGCAAGGGCATTCAGACACAGAGGTTCAGACAGACACAGAAAGGCAGGCAGACACACCTGGCTCCCTATGCTCCTAAACTCAGTCTCGTCAATCTGTGTTTCAACACCATCATGACCCACATAAACAGAGAGGCTTCATGTTCCAGAGAAGACAGAGTTCATTGCAGCAGCATTACGTACCCTGCACTGTAGCAATGTTTGTGCAAGTAGACACTGCACCTGCACTCATCACTGAAGCCATTCTTCTACAGGCTGCCCAGCTGCTGTTGTGTGTTCCAACAGCGTGCATAATTCTTCAGCTTTCAGCATCAATATCAGCATCATGCCGGCATGGAAGGCTTCTGTGCTGATGTGCAGGTCATCTTACTCAAGGCATCAGCCTGTACTCTGATCTGCTGGCTGAGCTGCAGCCAGGAGTTTGCAGTGGGCTTTACGCTGAGCTCTTAGTCAAGAGGGCTGATGCACAGCGGCAGCAGGGGCAGTTTGATGCAGCCCTGCAGGGTCTGGACTGTGCAATGGCTTGGGAGCCTGAGAATGTTAACTGCCTGCAGTTGCGAGCTTCGGTATGACACAATACAGGCACCATAGCTGGTGTTCCTTGCTGCTTGCTGCTTGTTCATTTCCTGTGTGCTAAACAGAAGCTTCCTGTCTTTGAATGACACGGGTGCCATGGTGACAGCGCAAACCTGCGCTGAAGGCTGTGCTCTGTGACAAGGGGTTTGCGTTGCTGTTGTCACAAGCAGCGTATCTTCAGAAGGTTGCTGTCCATTCATGCTTCATGCTTTGTGGTGGTGATCTGCAACTTGCTGTCATGCACAAGGCAGCACAACTGCTTCACAACTGATCCGTCAGCAATAGCTTATGGAACATGGAAATTCTTGACACCACTGGAAGCTGGGAACTCATGTCAACAACAGGTTGTCAGAGTTTGTGGGTGTGGTCAGAGGTTTTCACCTGAGTGCAGGTCCATAGGGAAGCCGGAAATTACACAGAAAGCTTCATGGACTTTCAGAAGCTAGGCAAGCTGATGCCTGACAATGCTGAGGTGTTTGAAGAGCTGCAGCAGGCTGCACAATTTTGTCTTGACAGTCCAGAAGCAGGGTCTAAGGTGTGTGCACGCTGAGTCCTGCTCTCTTGTGGCAGCATGTGCTGGAGCTGCTGCTATCACTTGATCTGAGCAGCATTCATGGTTTTTCTAAAAAAGAATACTGCACAATCTCTCCTGCATTGTGTGGTCATCAAGCCTACAGCATCTTGCCCATGGATGTATAATGATTGTGACTCATGCAAAAATGAGCAACAGCTGTTGTTTCTGATCACAAAAGTGCTCCTGCAGAGCCATGGGCACAGTCCAAGCAGCACTTGGTACACAACATTGGGATTGGGCGCATCAGCTAGCAATGCAGATGTCAGACGTGCATATCGGCAGCTGGCTGGCAAATGGCACCCTGACAAGTGGGTCAACAAGAGCAAGTCAGAACAAGAGCAAGCTTCTCAGCGATTTGCAGACATCTCAGATGCATATGCCGCCCTGAACAATGCATAGACGTACCTGAAGCTGATAATTCCAGCGGTGATTTTTTTGAAGCTCTTTTCAGAAGCGGCATTTTGAGTCTAGCATAGTCACATTACAGATCAAGACAGTTTTGTACAGAAGCTGGGTAAGAGCAGCCTGACCACAAACTCACTTCAAGTCAAAGGTTGGGACGGCACTGCCTATGCCATGATCAGTCTATTGTAAAGACTGCGCATAGCATGCAGTAGCGCCAAGCAATTTGTAAGATGAGTCAAAGATTTCAATAAAAAAGCAATGTTGCAACTATTCAATACCAGTACTGGTGGGTCACTGCTTTGCAGCTACATTGCGGCGCGCAGTGCCAACTTCACAGGCATTGACCTTAGCAGCAAATCTCAGAGAGCACAGAGACTCATTGGCAGCTTCTGGCACAGGTGCTACATTGACAAACATGAGGGTTTTGGCATCACCGCCCAGGCAGGGCTGCAACAGGTATGTGAGCTTTGAGTTGCGGTAAGGGATGTGGGGCTCCTTGTTGGCCAGTGCCATGATGACATCGCCTGCAGCAACATACCGTACCATCAACGTCTTAACGTACCTACCTTACATCTGCTTTACAGCCAGACAGCGCTGCAGCTGCATGCCTGACGGCAGCTTGACAAGGGGCTTTGTGTGTCAAAACTTGCCGCAAATTCGGAGGGTCAATTTACAGCGCCAGTTCTGCTGTCGGTACAGCACAAATGTTGCATGCATCACAGCAGGATGAAAGGAAGTCGACCACAAAGCATACACAAGCACAAGGAAAGCAAACAATGACGGGGTCATGCAAGCATTGGGGCACGAGTACACACGCAGCCCTTGAAGAGGAAGCACGCACCAAGTGCACTGAGGGACTTGTTGATGGCCTGGGTCTCTTTGAGGCGGTCCCCTTGAGCCAGGCTCTTGCTCAGCCGCTCACTGCCAGCCAAGTCAATCAGATTCAGCACACCTGCATGTCAGCCAGCGTCAGTGATCAATCAGCTAGCTGCAACAAGGGCAAAGGGTGTGAATGAATTCATTCCAAGCTCACCATGGACTTCCTGTCCAGAGGCAGCATTGGTGCCAGTGATGGCAAGAGTGAAGACCATGTGGGAGCGGGAGCTGTGCTCATTGGTTGCCGTGGCACCCACGGCGCGCTGCCTCATTGCACGCGCCAGCAGGTCGGCCACTCGGCCCGGCCGCCGCACGTCCACACCTTCTAGGAAGCTCACAGATGTGATGCCCTTGTCATCGTGTGAGACCTGCATACAACAGAGAGCCTATTGCTTGTGGCTGCAAAGGTTCGTTCAAGGGCACGCTGAGCTAAATCACCATGGATTCACACTTGCAACTGTAAACACAATTTGCAGTTTTCAACAGCAGCAAGCTGTGATTTTGGTTGTATTAGACACGTGTGCACATGCATGCACACAATGCTGAGGCAGAGACTAGCAAGGGGGATGAGGCTGTGTTGGAAGGCACCTGGTGCTTCTTGCCAGCAGGCAGGGCCTTGCCCAACAGATCCTTGTACTCCTCATTGTAGATCTCAAGCATGCTTGCCTGCACACAAACCACTGCTGGGTGAGCGCTTTCCAATCTTGGCTGATCTACAGTGCAGTGAACCTTTGATGTTCAGCGTCATCTGCCAAACGTCACATACAGTGCAATGCAAAAAACCAGTGTACTTCACATGCATGATGATTCAAAGCTCACGCATGCCACCGCAAGCCTTGCACAGCAGGCAGCTTGAGCGCTGTGCAGATGCTCCACCTTGTAGTTGTCAACATAGTCCATGCATGTGTGCATGCCTGCTCGTTCCTGGCTGGCTGGACATATAATTGTGTAGTGCCTACACAAGCTGGGGCATACATTATCAGAGGAGTGCAGAAACATGTGATATTATTTCACAAGCTGATGGACTGACCCGCATGTCAAAGCTCCAGCCTTGGGCTTCCATGGCAGCTGAGCTGGCAAAGATCTGGTCCATGGCCCTGGGGATCATCCCCCTCTCCTCTGGGGTGCCCAGCATGGTGTGGGTCTTGCCACTGCCTGTCTGTCCGTACGCAAATATGCACACCTTGTAGCCGTCCAAGGCGCTCTGGACAAGCTGGCTGATCTCATCAAACACCTCTTCCTGCAGTAGAGAAGCACACAATGAATGTCTGTGGTGACACTGCACAGCTTGAATCCCATTGTCAGCACACAGCACTTCCCATGGTAAGACAGACAGGTCAATAGAAAAGAAAAGACCACACCTTTCAGCGTCAATTTATTGAGAAGCCCAGTATTATACCGGGCTGCCCAGTGACAGGTCAATATGTACTGTTTGTCCAAAGGCTAGAGCCATCATGTGTATTGTAACAAGCAGTGCTGTCCCTGTGAGCAGTGAGCATTGAGCTGGTGGTGCAACTGCAATCAATGCCTACTTAGGCATGGTGTGTGACACATGCTCTGGCCAAATCCTGAGTCTTATCAATCACCATGCGGAAGATAGATTTCGCAAGCATGGCAATCTGTGATGGTAAGCTGCTGGGCAATACAAACAGCACGTTGGTGCCACAGCATGTCAGAAGCACTTGCAAGGCAGGCAGGTGGCTGCAGAACAACTGACCTGACCAGCAGCAGGTGCAAAGACCTTGTCAAAAGCGAAATCGTACTTCTGAGGCGCTTGCTGGGGCTTGTCAGCTGGCACCTGCAGGGCTACAGCCCTTCCCAATAAATCCCCTGCATCACATGGTCAGCCCCATCAGCATACATAAATTAAAAGTCTAAAGGTCCAGGATGAGTGTCCTGCAACTGAAATTTCACGTATATGCAGCCCCTGCTTTGACACGCCATCAGCAATTCTTGACAGCAATGCTGATGGCCTGCAGTCCCTAATCACAGACACCAATGCTCTGCAGCTGCTACACCATCATTGTTGATGCAAGGCTGTTGGCAGCATACACCAAGCTGGTCTATTTCATTCATACAATCCATCCTAGCAGCGACGTATGATCCAGAGAGAGTGAGAGGGCCCAAAACCTGTTGTAAGGTAAAACAGCCCTGAAAGGGTGTGTAGTGCATCACACAGGATGCTCTGCATGACTGTTTGACTGAGACACATGCAGGCACTTGTGCTTGATGTAGAAGAGTGGGTGCCGCCTTGATAGGTTCCCATCATGATCGCTGGAAAACATCAAGTCTTTTTCTTGTCTTTCTGGCAGAGTTGGGTTGTGGACCTGAGGAAGGGAACTGCAGGAGCTGGTCCACAGCAGCTGACTGAGTCAGGGCATCATGCGCTACCAAGGGCCGTACCCGGCAGAAGACCCTGATATTGCCCTTCAGCTCCTGCACAAGCGTAGGCTTAGTCAAACACCATCATTTCGTTTGTCCCCCTCACGCGCTTTCCCTGTCCTGACGGCCTTCTGGTCAGAAGTGTATCCAGGCTTTGCATTGTCAACAGTGACAGAAGGTGCGCTTGACTTTGCTGAAAATGGCACATGCCACCTTTTTGGTAAAGTCAAGCAGAAAGTGGCAGACGGGTTTGAAGCATGTGTGTGGTTACTGTCCCGCCTGTATGCTGCTGGCTGAGGCCCATGGAAGCTACAAATGCATGTGTCTAGAATCCCAACATTTTGACACAGCACTGCTGTGGCCAGATCCTGTCAATGAGATTATGTTGACACATGCCACAAGTGAGCACATCATAGCAGCCACTCATATGTGAGCCCTTCAGCAGCAGCTCTGCCCTGTAGCATGCAGTAGCAGTTCAGCATGCTTACAAGGATAGTGTTGTGCAGCTTGCGGCGGATGAGCTCTCCCTGCTGCACCCGCTCTTCTGCTTCAGTGAGGCGGCCAGTGAGGTCCTTGACCTGCCCCCTGAGCCCCTGCACCTGCTCCCCCCTGCCCTGGGCCAGGGCCTCAGCAAGGGCCTTCTGCTGCTTCAACACTTCCAGGCCTTCCTGCAGCCCTTGGTTCACCTCTGCCTGCAGCCATGGCAGCAGCAGGAGGTCAGGGGTCTAGGCATTGGTTTAGCACATCAAAAAGCAAGGCACTAGTGAACAGCAGTGAAGCAGATCAGCAGGCCAGGCACTGATTCACTGTGCAAGCAGAACTCATGGCTCACATCACTGGCCTGTGACAGGGCTTGCAAATTGAACACATCTGACTCCAGAATGAAAACTATGTCATGACCCACAAAGCAAGCAAGAAATGCTTCTTGTGGACCAAATGCTACAGTAGGTTCCTCAACTTTGTTGACATGCATGGCAGCGCTATACAGCAGATTGCTGCAGCTAGCTGACAAATTGCTGCTTTCTTCATCAACAGGGCAGCAACAAGTGCATGGGTACACAAGGATGCAGTTCTGGCCATGGGCGATCTCTGTGATGCATGCAAAGCCAGCAGTGCATGCAGTGAGCTGTACATCACCTGTGCCTTGTTCTGGTTCTCCAGCTGAGCTTTGACAGCCTTCTCCCTCTCTAGCGCCTCCACTGTGCTGCCAGTCACATCCCTGTACCGCTCCAGCTCAGCCTTCAAGGCCAGGTTGGCCTCATTGGACAGATCACGCTCAAATGTCACCTGCGTCACATGCCAGAGTTCGTGGCAACTACCAGAATGTGAGTGATCAAAGCATGAGTCTTGTACCAAGGCGCAAGCTCAGCGAGCTGAATGCGCAACCTGCTATCCATATGAATGATACGCAAACAATAACGCGGTCTGCATCTACAGCAAAAATGTCTGTTGTCTAAAAGCTGTTTGGCTGATCCGGGCCGTAATATGCTCTTGATCAACATGTAATCACACAGCAGTGGACCAGACAGCAGTGTCAACTCCTTTGCATGAAACGCACAACACAGCAGCCTGTGTCTGTGTGAACATAACAGGCTGTCTGCACAGTGACGCAGTTGACTGTATCATCGGCACTATGCAAACAACAATTGCATGCAATGCAGTCCTGTTATATGTGTCCTACAAGCATCACTGTGTATGCATGCAGGGAGAGGCATTCCTGTCTCTGCCACTGTCCAGTTTTGTTGCTTGGAGGGAGCTTTGCAATGCAAATTCCTGAAAGCATTTACATGTTGACACAAAGCTGTGCTTACCTTCTCCAGCTCAACACGCAGCCTGGCCAGATCTTGAGCAAGGTTGGTGCGAGCCTGATCAGTCTCCCTCATGTTGACCTGCATGAGGTCCAGCTGGGCTTCATGCGCCGTCAGCCGCCCCTTCAGCTCAGCACCCTCCTCAGCCCACTTGTGCTGCTCCACCTGCAAGAATCAAATCTCAGTTCTGCTCACAACAGTTTGCAGCACAGGCCGCTTACATGCAGAACAGTTTTGCTCAGGTAAGAATTGCAGCACAGGCCGCTTACAAGCAGGATATAACTTCTCAGATAAGAATTGCAGCATAGACCGCTTATAAGCCGAATGTTACTGCTCAAATAAGATTGCTGCATAGGTTACATAAAAACAGAATAGACTGGTGTGCATATCAGCACTCACAGCATCACCCCTGGGCAGTCAACGGCCAGCAGCTTCGTGGAAGTCCAGGCGGATTCAGGCAAATGCAGGCATGGGACTGCAACAGCAAGTGGCTTGGCGCAGCAGCATCGACTCTGTGTGCACATCAATGTGGGAATGCAAAGCTTGAAGTGATGCCAGCCAAGTGTTGCAGATGCCATTGGGTTTCATCCAAGATCCAAGCCATTGACTTGGTTTTGGAATGCTGGCAGCAAGACTGTGTCCTTGGAAGCATGCAGCTTGGGGCAGTGTGAGGTGTACCTGAAGCTTCTGCAGGCTGTCATTGCTAAGAGCCACATCCTGCTGCAGCTTGGTGTTGTACTCCTGCAACTGGGAGTTGTACTTCTGTGCCTGCTGGTGCAGCTCTCTAAGGCTGGTCACCTACGTAGTAGTACACAGCTGCCGCAGGTGCATCAAGAAGGAACACATGACTGCAGTAAAGGCAGCAGAGTGTGCAGAGATAGGATAGCATTTGCTGTTGCACTGGCAAGTCACATGGGACTGCGCGTTACAGAACAGCTTGCACTCTTGTACCATTGGATTGGCAGATCCTATGCACGATTGAGGCAATATGAAGGACAAATGAAAGGACATGGAACCTGCAGACATCTGGGCATACATAGACAGTCATGGGCAAGGACATTATGCTTGTTCAGGAACAATGGGACGGGCTAAATAACCTTAATACCTCCTAATCCCTGGGCAGCCCGGTATAATACTTGGCTTCTCATTAAATCGACGCCAAAAGGTGTAGTCTTTTCCTTTCTTTTCTTTTCTTATGCTTGTTCATTACCTGTGCAGCATACTCAGTAATCTGCTCCCTGGCCCTGCTCTGCTCATCTTGCAGCTTCTGCATGAAGGCTGCTGACTCTGCCAGCTTGCCTTTGCCTGTCTCTACAGCCTCCTGTAACTGCTGAGCACAAGCAGACTGCTCTGCTGTGGCTGCTTCCTGCTCACACAGTCGTGCCTGCAGACTACCCCAGTCAGCCAAGGCATGGACCATCTAGCATGCTGGCTTTCAGCCATGTGCATGGGAAGAGGTACAGGGCAGTCAGTGATGATGTCCTGCTTGATGCATCCCAGTGGGTCATTTGAGCTGTCTTGCAACGCTGCGGCTGAAGGTGTAGGTGATGGCTTTTGTGATGCATACCTGTAAGTCAGCAATGTTCTTTTGCAGTGCTGCAGCAGAGGTTGCATGCTCAGCAGCCTCCTCGGTCCTTGCCTTCTCCTCGCGCTCTAAGCAGCCTGTCAGTGCAGAGATATCCATCTCGTGCCTGCAGCAGATGCAGGATTGCGCAGTTATGCTACTGTGGTGTTATGCAGAGATGACAGGCTTTGGGCTTCACAGCTTGGCATACCTTTCCATGACATGAAGCAGGTGCCATCCAGCTGCACGCAAGCGCTTGATGTGCAGGCCCATGGCCTCATGCTTTGCCTTGGGGTCATCTTTCTTCTTGAAGCTGAGCTTGTGATTGAGGCATTCAGTGACAGTCCACCCGAGTTCTTGAGATATTGACTCCCAGCTATCCTCATTCTGAATACAATAAGCCATGTGAACGCTGTAGGGTGTAGGGATGTCAAGGAGCTATTCAATCATAGCAGAAGCTGTAACACACCTGCGGAGCTTTAGCAGCAGCATCATTTGCTACTTCTACTGGTGCCTGTCGTTTTGCGTCTGGGCCATCCTTCACAGGACTTGCAGCTTTGCGCTTTCTCGCAACATTTGCTTCCTGCACAGTTGACATCTGATCAATACTTGCTGACACAACAAGACCGCCATCGGCTGACTGAACGTGAATCATGAGAAAGAGGTCTTCTTACACTAGCGCTTAATTGCTTCAGCGCAAGCGGCGGTCCTGGAATCTTTGTGCTCCTCCTGTCAACATCCATGCTGTTTTGCACCAAGCTTCCTGAACTCAGGGCTCGAAGTCTGCACTAAGTGATACGCCTTTCTTCCTCGAAAGCTGTGATCGTGCTGTCGAAAGCGAGACTCTCTCTGCACAGTGCACTTGCGTGTGATGTTGTATCACAGATGCCTTCACAGTGCTGACATTGCTACTCAGGGACCGAAGCAGGTGCAGCGATGCGCTTGACAAGCCAGCTGAGCTCTACAGCTACACTGCTGCAGTCTGTCGTGCCTACTGCCCCTCAAGTCTGACAACTCATTGTGAGGAGCACCTGTCTGTCACAATTGCAAGTCAACGTCCTCGCACTTTTTGAATCTGGATGCATGGCACCTTTGGCTCAGGGCAAGCGCGTCTGCGATAATCAACAAATTGATGATGAAGCAAGACTGCATTCGCTAAGACCTATAGCCTCGAGCCAGCGAGAACGAATATCCTCAGTCTACCTAACGCGAGCGTCGCCTCTGCCTTGTAAACATGGCTTTGCACAGACTGCCCTTTGTCGCTCTTGCGCCTGCAGTACATACTGCAGTCTTGGATGGCAAGCTATCTATGATACAACAGTTTTGAGTGCCATTGCAGTACTTGTATGCACCTGACTGGTGAGAGCCCTGAGCATGCCACAGTTTTTGTACCACCTGCTGTACAGCACTGAACTCAAGCGGAATGGACCTTGCAGTACAGAAGAGTATGCATTCAGACTATCTCAGACACCCAAAGTCTGCTGCTTGGTGAAATTGATATGAGCAAGGAGGCTTCAGCACGGCTTGACCCAAACAGTAATCAACAGGCAAGGCTTGCAGCGCCTCACAGCAAGCAATGCAAAGTGGCTTGTTCATGGGAGCTGCCTTGCTTCACGGTGCTGTGTGCTGCATCATGTAGTCCAGATCAAGGGCAATACAGCAGCGAGCTGCTCACTCATGCCTACAGTGGTTTATAACACTACTGTCCTCAATTCCAGGGCACAGATCAGCAAGAGTTTCAACAGGATACAGCAGTGAGTCAGCCCCAGCCTTTCAGTCTCTGTGCAGTATGTATTGCAGTGTCATGAGCAGGAGACACTTGTCACCATGAGCAGAAACTTTGAGAAATATCATGTCATTGTTCAACATTAACACCATGGTGCCAGCTGAGCAGGGTGGATTTAACAATATGAAGATGTGGGGCCCCAATGTTGCATTAATGCTTTTCACCTGCTGAGCCATCTGATACAGTGAAAGATAGAGAGCTGCCAATTTCTTTCAGGAACCCAGGTCAATTTGTCAGATCCATGACTAGCAAGTGGTAATGCAAAGTTGGTGCTGAAGTTACGGTAAGTTGCAACAGTATGTGATATGCCAAGAACAAAGACTGCTAACAATACCAACGTGTGCATACTTACACGATTCTTGCATTGATGCTGATGCATCTGACTGTTCTTGCGGAAAAGCTGTTAGCAAGACAGACCCATCAAATGAGGCAGACCCATGGCTATAAGGTACGATGATATTCAGTCAAGCTCAAGCATTAGTGTGGAAAGATTCTATGTCAATCAAGAACGTAAGCACTTGCCAACCTCAAGTTGGTACAGCATGTGCTTGGCCGCGCTAGTAAATACCAGGTGCATGCACGGTTGCACTGTGCCAACAAATACATTTTACTCAAGACAATTACTGCTCGTTGACTTACACTTGTCTTGACAGATGTACATACACTAAATTTCAAAATCGGATAGCTTAATGTTGCAGCAAACTACAGGCTGATCTCAGCAATTACTCCATACAAAATCAAGCAACAGACAAATATGTGACATCTGTCAGCACTAATTTACAAAGACAGCTGCATCTTCAGCAACCACCACGCAGACGCAGCACAAGATGCAGGGTTGATTCCTTCTGGATGTTGTAATCAGCCAGGGTGCGACCATCCTCGAGCTGCTTTCCAGCAAAGATCAGACGCTGCTGGTCAGGGGGAATGCCTTCCTTGTCCTGGATCTTGGACTTAACGTTGTCAATGGTGTCTGATGACTCCACCTCTAGTGTAATGGTCTTGCCAGTAAGGGTCTTGACAAAGATTTGCATGCCACCACGCAGACGAAGCACCAAGTGCAATGTGGACTCCTTCTGGATGTTGTAGTCAGCCAAGGTACGACCATCCTCCAGCTGCTTGCCAGCAAAAATCAAACGCTGCTGGTCAGGGGGAATGCCTGCAACCAAAAATATCCAGGTTAGCAATGAAACACCAGACCCCAAGGGGCATGAAAGGCTTGATACGTAAACATAATCCAGGAAACTGTCTTGCGAGCATTCAGCCAATCTGAGACAGGTGCAAAATTGCAGCAGGCATTAACACTGCAAGGAGCTATTTGATTCAGAGTAGCTATTGTGATGCTTCCCAACCCATAACTGTTCAGTGACAGCATTGCTAACTTACCCTCCTTGTCCTGGATCTTGGACTTGACATTGTCAATGGTGTCTGATGACTCCACCTCCAAGGTAATGGTCTTGCCAGTAAGGGTCTTGACAAAGATTTGCATGCCACCACGCAGACGGAGCACCAAGTGCAATGTGGACTCCTTCTGGATGTTGTAGTCAGCCAAGGTGCGACCATCCTCCAGCTGCTTGCCGGCAAAAATCAAACGCTGCTGGTCAGGGGGGATACCTGCAAAAATTGAATAAGAGTGAGCACAAACAATTTCAAAAGCCAATTTGAAAAGACAAAGTCTTCAGGGTCTGTGTAGAACAACATCTCTGTGAATCTTGAGCTTACCCTCCTTGTCTTGAATCTTGGACTTGACGTTGTCAATGGTGTCTGAAGACTCCACCTCCAAGGTGATGGTCTTGCCAGTCAGAGTTTTGACAAAAATTTGCATACCACCACGCAGACGCAGCACCAGGTGGAGGGTGGACTCCTTCTGGATGTTGTAATCGGCAAGAGTGCGACCATCCTCAAGCTGCTTGCCAGCAAAAATCAGACGCTGCTGGTCAGGAGGGATACCTGCAGGGTGAGAAGTCAAGTAAGAAGTGTAACCAAAGACGCAAACACCTGAAGGTAACGACGGGTCTTCAAATTCCTATTATCATGATTGCACTCACCCTCCTTGTCCTGGATCTTGCTCTTGACGTTGTCGATTGTATCAGACGACTCAACCTCCAACGTGATGGTCTTGCCGGTCAAGGTCTTTACGAAGATCTGCATACTGATTTGCGAAACAGAAAGGCTTCAAGGATGTTTCAAAGTGTTGTGCTGGCTCAAATACTTATGCGGCTGATTAAGTAGCGCAAGTGTCTGTTCGGTCAGGATTGTTGAACTTTATGGGACTGGGTTGTTGTGCTGTACAAATTTACGTACCTCCTTTCACCAATTTACGGCATGTCAGTGCAACAATGCGTGTATATTATGTACTAGGGGCCGGGGCAAATGTTCACACCTGGCAAACAAATTTCAGACTTTCCCGATGCTTCCAGAGGCGCCACCGCTGCCCGCAGCGCTGCCCGTCCCACCGCCCCACCCAATGCGTGCGTGCGTGCCTAAGTGGAACTCTCTCGAGCTCTGTCTGTAGGACACTGTCCGCAGACCGATCATGTATGCAGTCAAGGTCAATGTCAAGCAAAGCATCGAGGATGCTGAGCTGTCCGAAGAAGCCAGCAGGCTAGCAACCGCACTGCTGGCTGAACAGACTTTGGAAGCGACGGGCAGCAGTGATCACATCCAGGATGCTGTTTCATTTTCTGCCGGGAACCCAAGAGTGGAGCACCTCACTGGAAAAGTGCACTTGTACAGACAGATTTCCAACCCAGAGCACACCCAGCACAGGAATCAGTTGCCTGTAAGTTAGTAGTTCTTATACTGACTAAAATGCGCGACTTGTCACAAGGCAAACAACATCTCAAGGAAGACCCTGCATGTGCAGGCTGACAGGTCAGAAAGACTATGTGTTTTGGCAATGCCACTGGACATGGGTGTGGCTGAGTTTTGCTCATTTGTGGGTGGCTACCTGCCAAAGTTGCGCGAAATGCGTGTCGTGAGACGAGAAGACGGCAAGTCAGTTTGCTTGATTCTGCTACGCTTTGAGAACTTGGAGATAGCTGACAGCTTCTTTCATGATTACCATGACAAGCCTGTAAGCTTGCCCTACTGCAGACTTTTTTGCAAGCTGTAGCCAAGAGTGACTGCACTGGCTGTCTGACCACATCAGCTGTATGTATCCGCACCATGATGGCCGCTTCACTTACTTTGCTTGCGTGCAGTTTTCCTCCCTTGAACCAGACGTCCTATGCCGACTAGTGTATGTCAAAGACGTGGAGATCAGCAGTCAAGAACAAGACACACAGCCACAGACTCCACCCGGTATAACCATGCTGCTTGTGCTGTGCTGTTCTGCTGCTGTCCTGTTCTTGTCTGGCAAATCAGCATTCATTTCCATGGATGCAGGTCAGACTGAGCTGCCCACCTGCCCTGTTTGCTTAGAGCGGCTTGATGAACACATCAGTGGAGTTGTCACTACCGTGAGTCAGTCCACTGTGAATGAATGTCAAGATACATATGTATTTCTGTGCCATATCACAGTTGTACTGCCGTATTGCAACTCAGCTCAGCAGGTTGACATCACAAGCAGCAGCAACATCAGGCATGCTATATACACTGTGACAATGTCTGTTTTTGCTTGTCAAAACTCCTTCTCCTCTCCCAGTTTGCCTTATCTCGTCATCTCTCTTGTTCCTTGCATTAGCAGAAACCCAGGTCCAGCCTTTATGGGTCAGCCCTAATTGGCTGCCGCCTCACAAGGCTCCCGGTATGATCACTGAAAACGCAGACTCCTCTTTCTTCTTTGCAGGTCTGCAATCACCGATTCCACAATGAGTGCTTGCAGCGCTGGGGCGATCTGAAATGCCCAGTGTGTCGCTACTGCGCCCAGGCCTCCTCCACAACCTCCCACTGCTCTGTCTGTGACACATCTCAGGTGAGGCCACTGCTCTCACCATCACTTGCTTGAATTTGACACATCTCAGGTGAAACCGTTGCTCTCACCATCACTTGCTTGACGGGTTGCTTTGTGCATTGGCTTTGCAGTGAAGTGAGTGGTGTCCAGGTGAGGAAACCCTCACTTGTTTGGCGGAATGTTTTGTGCATTGGCTTTGCAGTGTAGTGAGTGGTGCCCAGGTGAGCAATTTTGGGCATCAAATGATCAACTGCTGCCCTGTTGGCACCAGCTGACTGTGTTTGGCAATCCTGGAGTTTGTTCCAGTGATCAGTGAGGGCAGTAGCATGTTATGTTGCTCCAACTTGCTTCAATTTTGAGCAATGTGTGCAAACTCAAACCCTGGCATGAGGCAAGTTACTGTCAACATGGATCCATCATGTCATAGATGTGCATCCAAGCATTCATTTGCTATAGCACCGTACAACATGTGTCTGTGCAGGATCTCTGGATCTGTTTGATCTGTGGGCATGTTGGGTGTGGCAGAGGCACAGCCAAGCATGCTGTAGACCACTGGAAAGAGACTGGCCACTGTTATTCTCTGGAACTAGAATCTCAGCGGGTACATCCAAGCCTCCTTTGTCCTCTGAGCCTGTGTACACATCTAAGCAATGTTGGCTGTGGGTTGCTGGGGTCATCAGCTAGTTTTGTTATCAGGAAAATTGCTAAGTATGACACATCTGGCTTTGCATGCCCTCCTCCGTACACCCTGTGATGCCTGAGATGCCTGTTAAAGAGTTGAGAGCTGATGCACAGCCTGCTCACATGCTCTGCAGCTGTTTGAAATACCGTTGGCCTATTCTGCAAAGCTGCAGATGCAGTGTGCTATGCTCTCAACTAACCTTGCTGCTGTGTCTGCTGCTAATGCATAAGACAAAAGCAACAAAGCTCAACAACTCGTCATGAAGAAGCTACATGGCTGTCCAGGTATGGGACTATGCAAGTGATGGCTATGTACACCGCCTCGTGCAATCCAAGACAGATGGCAAACTAGTTGAAGTGCCTTCACCAGCACAAGCAGCCTTTGGAGAAAGAGCCTCAACAGATTGCCCAGAGTATTCTCCTGAGTCAGTGCTGTTGGCTGCCTGTTTCATCAATTGCATTAGTCAACAATCTCTCCCCATTCTGGTCCAATTCTTAGAATGCACAGGGTCAGATGTTGGGTTTCAGTAGGCCAGTCACTCTTTCACTGCCTTTGCTGACTTACTTTTTGACTTTTGGAGTGTTTCAATACAGCACTGATGACGGTGTCGAGTGCATGCAGCACAAGTACTTTCTTTTTGCTCGGTTGATGGGGGCACTGCATGAGAGCAGGTGCACATGCAGGGGTCCCAGGAGTAGTGCAGAAGATGCAGCTCTTGGTGAAGCAATGGTAGCTAGCAAGCGAGAGGAAATGGATCGTGAGATTGATCACCTACTCATCATGCAGTCTGAGAACTTACGGCGCTATTGGGAGGTCAGTCCACTTACTGTCTGCTGCTTTTGTTGCCTGAAGACTGCTGATGCTGCTATAGTTGTTGCTTGAAGACTGCTGATGCTGTGATGAGGCTGCCTTTGTCATGGCCCGTCATCAATGCTCAATGGGCATTGCAGTGATCTGCACAGGCAGCTGGGTAATCACAATGTATGTGTGCTGCCCAGTGCAGATGCACCTTGCTGTCTAGCAGTAGGAAAGATGCCTGTGAACTGCAAACTGCATGCAACACAAGGAAAGGGTAGTAAGTTGTGTGTTGACACACTGTGCTTGATGGTGCATATGAGTCTCACAAGCATGACTGCATGGACAGGGGACGACGCAATGGCAGCTGGGCAGTCACAAGCTGCTGGTGAGCAGGATAGCAATTGCTTGCTCTTGAATCCTGAGACCATCAGCTGAAAGATGGGTCAAATACCAGCTCACATTATTAGCTGTCGTCATCAGCTGACAGTACCAGTTGCCTTTGCCAGCTGTGTTGACAACAGGTTTTGCGTGTGTGCATCACAGGGGAGAGTTTCTGATGCCCACTTGAGGGGCGAAGCTGCCTGTGCCCAGCTGCAAGACAAGCTGGACTTGTCAGGTGCTGCACTGCAGACCGCGACAGCAAACCACAAAGAGCTAGAGAAGCAGAAGAGAGGTGTTGACAAGAAGCTGGTAAGCCCTCCTGACAGACTAGAGCACATTGCTCGTGACAGAAGTGCTGCAACAAGAACTGGGGATGCTGGCAGCCATACATGCTGTTGAGCCATGGCATCAAAGCTGTCACTGCTGTCACGGCTTTTGTCGGTGTGTGGATGAAAGCCATGTGTCTGAAGCGCTGGCACAAAGTTTTGCTGCTCAGAGCATGAAAGCTGGGCACGCCATGCGTGATCTGCTGCATACATGTCCATTGATGCACAGCAGCAGCTGCGTGTGTTGCTTGATGCTGCGCACAAATGACTGCTGCAGCTAGGCACAGCCATTACACGCACGACTGCATGCGTAATGTTCAGAATTGCAATGCTGGGTCAGTGTGGCAAAGCACTGCATCCATGTTGGTCCCCTGTAAGAAGCTGTGCATCATGCCGCCTCTCCTTTGGACCATACTCCTTGCTGCTGACATTATTGTTGTTCACCAGCTTTGTGGTCAGTCTGTATGAGGACCAATCAGGCGATGACCACGATTTGCATGGTGTCAATTTGCATGGTGATCGTGATGCCAGTTTGCATGATCATCATGATGCCAATTTACGTGATGACACCAACTTGCATGATGATGCCAGCTTGCATGATGATGCCAATCTGCATGATGATGCCAATTTGTGTGGTGCGTGCAGGCAGAGATAGCAGTGAAGGTGAGCAAGCTGCAGAAGGAGAAAGACTTCCTGCAGCAGACCAGTGAGAGCCTGCTACGCAACCAGAATGACTTCCGAACCCAGCTCGCAGCTGAGCAGGCCAAAGTGAAGGCCAAAGATGCCCAGATCACGGACCTCACTGAGCAGGTCTGCTCCTGATGAACGTGCATCATGCTGCGTTGTGTGTGAGCATTGCTGGGTGAAATGTGCGCCTGCCTGCGACTGGGCATGTCAGTGTAGTGTCCTTTTGACTGTGGCAAACTCTTGCTGACTAAGACGTTCCTGATGCACCCTTTTGTGGGTATCAAGGTTATACTATCTTTTTACACATAGTTGGGCCTTGTGCTCAAATCAAAGGATGTGTTATAGATGTCAGCACACTTTCCCTTGTCTGGCACGCCCTCTGAAGCCAGCGTCATGTGCTAGCCACCTGCTACTGTCACTGCCAAAACTTGGGTCATTTATAGTCACAATCTATGTGCTGCTGCCACAGTCTGTTGTTCTGTGAAGTGATGTCCTATCAGCTGCACTTATGACCAGAACTTGTGTCACTGTTGTGGTTGCCAGGTGCTCTGTAGATTTATCACATGCGTACCCTACTGCTGCAGGTGCCTGGCTATTGGTGCTGTCAGGAGGTTTGTGAAAGCATGTCTAGTCAGGTGCATGACTTGTCATGCTTTGTGTTGCAGGTGCGAGATTTGATGATGTACTTGGAGGCCCAGCAGCAGGTTCAGGCCAGTGGAGAAATGGCACAGGGCACAGTGCTGCCAGTCCCGGAGCCTGCTCCTGCCCCAAAACGAAAAGGCAACAAAGGCCGAGGCCGCTAGTAGCCAGCCCGGCTTTGCAAGCCAGCAGACCATTGCTGCAATCAGGCAGCCAGTCAAATTGAGTCTTGATATTTTTAGAGCGAATGGCTCAAAGTAGAATCAAGATTTGCTGTATAGTAGCTTTTCAGATTTGCTTTAGCATAGCCTGTACAACAGTGTTACTGTATATTATAGACAGGTCATTGCGTTTTACAGTCAGGTCAAAGTCGCTGCCTATAGAGCGCATCAGATGCAACATCCCACTTTAGCCAAGCACACCTATGTGAGCCTGTGATATCTTACCATCAAGACACTCTGGCTACATGACCCATCAACATGCATGCTTCTTTTTGCTGCCAAATTGCATTGACTGATTGCGCATTTCATGACCATGCGTGGTCCAGTGTGGCACAGTGGTCCAGTGTGGCACAGTGGTCCAGTGTGGCACAGTGGTCCAGTGTGGCACAGTGGTCCAGTGTGGCACAGTGGTCCAGTGTGGCACAGTGTGGCTACATGCCCCATCAACATGCATGCTTCTTTTTGGCTGCCAAGTGGCACTGACTGATTGCAGCATTACATGACCATGGATGGATCGAGTGAATGAGTCGAATTTCAGCGCAGTCCTCCGTCGTCTTCATTGCCAGCACAACCTGCCAAGCTTGCAAACGGCAAGGATGCCTATCAGTGTTGCTCATGAGGAAAAGCAAGCACTGGCGCGTATGCAATTGCATTTTATGTCAGGGACTGTATTGTGATTACTAGAATCACATGCTTGTCAGCTTCCACGACAGTCAATGCCAGAGGAAGCCTGCAACCACGCAGAGCTATCACAGCTGGACATGTGCACATTGACCTTTTTGAATACACTTGCTGACACTGCCAAAACAACCCGTGTGAACAAGCTCAGCAAGGGCTGTAGAACTATCAACAGAACTGATTACAGACTGAGTGCTGACAAACATGACAGATCAAACATGGGGGAGTTACCACAAGCATTGAACTTCATCCATGATGTCATTTGCTGAACTTTGCCTTCCAGGTAGTGAGCTGGAGCCAGACTTGCAATGCCATTGCATGCTGGAGAGCTGGGGCATCATACGGGCATTTGTCAGGGTGTGCCAAAATGCAAGCTTCATGGACAAGCCTACGCATCTGAGTTTTCCAGTCAGGAATGCCCAGCACAGGCTTTGGAGGCAGCTTTGTGGCGTCCAGCTTGCTGTAGAATGGCCTCAGCTGTTCAAAGAAACCATGCACATTGTTGCTGCTGCCATGTGTTCTGTATGCTGCTGTAACTTTTTCTTGAGCAGTTGGCTTTTCATCATCAATGGCTTGCTGCCTTGCCTCAGCCCTTTCTCGCTCATTCTGCTCCCTGTGCCCTGATGAACCAGGAGCTGCTGCAGGGTCTTCCTGCCTACGGTCCTGCCCTGCTAGCTGATCTTGATAGCAGCGCAGCGCCCACCTGAAGTGTGCTTGCTGGACTGGCCGCATGACTGTCAGTTGCACTTGTGGAGAGACATGCTTCAAGTCTGCCAACCCTCTGACGCCAAGGGACTCTGGTATGCTGAAGGATGGTGGAAGCTTGGCATGCTTTTGCCAGCTGTCCAGCTGTGCTTTGGGAGGGAGACTTGCATTGCAATGGAATGGGGTCCATTTTGGAGGGTCCATACTGGTGCTAAAGGCAGTAAGCCAGTGCCACATATGCAGAGGCAAAATGGGCTTCAGTACCTTCAGCGCTGTTGCCTTGATCCACTTGAAGTCGTCTGCAGGACAACATGTCTGTGATTTGAACACATGCTGCATCGCTATGTGCAGATGTAAGGCGTCAATTGAACTTCGAATTGAAAGTTGGAATGAAAGATGCCATTTGCAAGATCTACGATTGCACATTGTAATCATGCATGTAGGCAGCTTTGATTGAGACAACAGCAGGCGCTTGTGAGGACAAGCTCGTAGTCCTCAGGGCATTGTAGCATGGCTACTTTGTGATCTGGCCATGTGCTGCAACAACCGTGTACACCAACACTCTACACTCACCAGCTGCGTAGATGCCAACTGAAGCCAGAGCTTGCGGGAACCGCTGGTTGGACATTTTGTAGTAGTCTTCCATGCTGATTTGCTTCAGAGCAGCCTGCGCGGACTGCTTCCAAGCGCCACCAGGGAAGGGCTGCTGTGTCCAGTCAAGCTTGTCAAGGGCAGCCTGAGTGAGGAAGACAGCGTCTGCTGGGTTGGTCAGCGCAACATCTGGGTGTGCAAGCGCTCCAGAGTAATGCTTAAAGAAGCTGCAAGCCAGCCATTTGGCATCTGCAACATTGCATAGGTGTCTGCGCAGCTCCAAGGACTTGCGAGTAGTATAACAGAAAAGAAAAGAAAAGGAAACAGCAAAGAAAAGACTACACCTTTTGGCGTCAATTTAATGAGAAGCCAAGTGTTATACAAGGCTGCCCAGGGAGTGGTACAACACAAGCAGGAGGCACTGTACACGCACAGCATGCCAACCAGAGGGACCAAGATTGCAAGGATGAGCAACAACAGCTACAGCAGTGATTTTGCAGGATATTAGCAGCTGTCACACCTGCACACCAGATGAGCATGTTGCTGCTGCCAGGGCGGCAGAACAGGCTGGGTTCCAGAGTGCCGTATGACACATCTTTTGACAGCAGATCACTCATGCATGCCCGCAGATGCCTGGCATGCCAGGGCAGCATATATGGCTGGATCTGATCAAACTGCAGCTGGGCCACATCCTGCAGACACACAAGACGTCGGTGTGATTGAACAGCAAAAGCTCATTCCAATCCCAAAACATCTACTTTAATTCAGAAATGTCATCCCTACACTGGACATGAACTCACATGGGGAACATGGGGACAGTAAAAGCGCATCTACATTGTGGAGATGTTATGGGCAGTGGTGATGTTATGCCACAAGTTGAGCAGTTGGGCTGGCTGACCTGCAGCTCATGTACTCCAGCTTCCTTGAAGAACGGGAGGTAGGCAGCCAGTTGAACTTGTGGGTGCAAGAGCCAATCCTGCATGCTCACATGGGCTTTGTTGGCTGCAATCCCTGATCTGGTCATTTCAACAACATAGAAAAGAAAGCACTACGCCTTTCGGCGTCAATTTAATGAGTAGCCCAGTATCATACCGGGCTGCCCAGGGTCAACAACATACATACTTGCATAGCAAAAGCTTGCACGAAGGACAGCAATCAGCAATGAGGCTGAAGACTTGTTTTTTAAGCAAGGTAAGGCTTACCATGAGCCTTCCAAGACCAGATGCTGGTAGTGCATGCACATCTGCTAGTGCAGGCAGCATCTTGCGCTCCTTGTCTGGCCTTTTCTCAGACAGGCTGTGTAGGAAGTGAGACACAGCAGGCGAGAATAGGCTCTGGAAACGGTCGGTGAGACTGTCCAAGTCTCCAGCATGTAGATCCATCAGGTCATCTGCAGAACTGTGCTTGGTGTAGAAAAGAAGAAGAAAAGACTACGCCTTCCGGCATTCAATTTGATGTGAAGCCAAGTATTATATCAGGCTGCCCAGGAGTGCTTGGTGTATGTCGATGATAACAGTTGCAGTGAATAAAGATTGCATTGAGCTTAGACAGCATGCTCAATGTTGTGTACACCATTGCCAGCATCGAGCAGTGTTGGCCTTCAAAATCGAGCATGAAATGCACATACCTGAAGTTCTCATGCCAAACCCTTGGTCCAAGACTGACCCATATCTGTGCCAGATGTCCTGAAGCTTGTCAGAAACCCCCAAATTCCCAATCAGCGCCTCTGCTTGCTGCTTGAACATCAGAGTTGTTGGTACCATGTTTGCATAGATGTGTGAGATAAACCCCTGCCTGCGTGTCCTCAATGAGCAGTCACTGTAGATGAGCTCACACAGCTCATCCACATCATACAGCACAAGTTTGCGCACACTCTTGCAGTGCTGTGGTAGATAGCCGTTGGCATGCATTTGTGACCACCACAAGTTGAGGCGCAGTGAAGCGAAAAGCTTCCTCAGCTTGCGAAAGGGCAACCCCTGCTTGAATCTGCCTTGCCAGCTCAGCATGTCCTCCTCTGACAGCATTGGCACATCCTGCAGCCATCACTCACACAGAGTGCTCAGTGCACAGTGTGCTGATGTCATCATGCCAATCATGAGGCTTTTACGACTTGTAGGCTCCAAACACCCTGGCTCAGCCCGCTTGACAGGATTCCCTCCTTACTGCAAAAGCTAGTCAATCTTGAGACAGCTCCATGTATTTGCACCCACATAAATCTAGACGAATTTAGCACACTTACATACTCAGGCACAGGTGACAATTTGCAACAGATTTATCTGCACTGACATGTCACAGCTGTCCCAGAAAATTTGCAGACGCACCTGCATGGTGTGAAGGCCTTGCTTGTGAAACAAAGAGGCGCAACTTCCCAGGCCAAAGCTCTTAAGCCATTCCTGCACAGCAACATTCTGAGCTGGTCCACCTCATGTCATGAAAGCTGGTATTGCATGCCAAATACATTGATTTTCGACGAAATAAGCGTTCCAATCCCAACAAATTTCAAATTTTGGCAAGCTCTGCGATGCACTTGCGCGCAGAACAGGCATTGATCCAGCAGCATTCCCAAAGTGTGCAACATGCCTGCTGCAGATACAGCAAAACCCCGCAATAATATGTGGCAACATGCATGCAGAAAAGACATGTGCATCACACCTTGATCAGCATCCAAGGTTTGCGGACAGCATCTGGAAATTCAAGAGCAATTGGCAGCTTGCAAAGCCCTGATTGCATGCATTCGACCATAGTGTCTAGTGCTACAGGAGGCAGCTGAAGCGTTGTCAGATCAGCTTGGTTCAGGTAGTCAAGATCGCCTGCAGGCAGCAATCCATCCAAGTCACAGGCGCCTCAGGAAATAACAGCAGAGAAAGGGCATGACTAGCTACATCTGTATCTGCATGGGCACAGGGGCTCAACAAGTATTTGGTAGCATACCTAATGTGATGGCGCCAATCTTGGCAAATCTTGCTCTGTAGCCCTCAAATACCAGCTGCATGCGCTGTCGCAGAGTGAGACGTGTCACAGCAGCGACCAATCTTTGCAAGCGAGACACATCCAGCTGGCTGTATGCAGTGCTCAAGCAGGACTTGCAGAAATCGCTCAGGTGGTGTGACATCAGAACAACTTGCTGGTGATGGTCAAGCATTCCCTGCAAGTCTGCTGACTTTGTGAAAGCTGCCTGCAGCCAAGCTGACATCTCCAGCTCAGCATGCCAGATTTTGAACACTGCACATCAACACAGTCTGTTGGGTTTTCTGCATATAGGAAGGCGTGATACTCCTGCCTGACATCAGTACAGGATGGCGTTACCTGACCAGGCAAACAGGTTGGGACATGCGTCGCCAGAAACAAACTCAAGCTCTTTGTTGAAGTGTGTGGGCTGGAAGCTGTGCTGAACTGCAGCACACCAATCATAATCACAGAAGTTTCACAAGCTTGTCTGCAGCAGCCTGGTGTGAAGAAGCGTAGACACAAAACATGATGCGTCATGGGACAGACTTTACCCTGGTCAGAAGCACCCACACTGTTTTCCCTCTGAAAGTCTCCCTGCAAGTTAGATCTTGTTTGTACTCTGCTATTGGAGGCAGGTCCCATTCAGTGCAACCATCAGCAGCAAAGATACTCACCTCTGCTGACAGAAGCCAGTTTACAGCGTCATATTGACCAGAGCATTTGCTGATGGCATCCTTTTCCACCTGTTCCAGATGCTGTGCAAATGACACAGCTGAGTTCAGGGACAGCAAGCGAGGTGCAGCCTTGGGTACCAGCTGCATGAACCATTCTCCAGGTGCAAAGCTAGATCGCCCATCCGGGCAGCTGCTGGGTGCTGGCATCCCTTGACCCTGCTGACCGGGACCAGATTTGCTGTCACGTGCTGGAGGGCCCCCCTGTGAGCCTGGCCCACTAGCAGCCCCAAACACAAATCCTGAGGAACTTCTGCCTGTGCCATTCCAGCCCCAGCTATGTGCTGCAGCTGTAGCACCCTGTGCAGCAAAGGATGGAGCTGGAGGCACTGTTGACCAGCCAGCGCCTGCTTGGCCTGCCCCAAATCCTGTCTGTCCAGAAGATGTTGACTGTGGCCTGGTACTGGCAGGGTATGTCTGAGGATCAGGCTGCTGTCTGGCTGCGTCTGCAGATGAAGCTGATGCAGACGCTGGTGCAGATGCTGGTGCAGGAGCTGGGGCAGGAGCTGGTGCAGGAGCTGGTGCAGAAGCTGGTGCAGATGCTGGCGCAGATGCTGATGCAGAAGATTGTGCAGATGCTGGCGCAGAAGCTGATGCAGAAGCTTGTGCAGAAGCTTTTGCAGAAGCTGGTGCAGCAGCTAATGCAGACGCTGTTGAAGATTGTGGTGCAGATGTCGGTGCACAGCCTGATGAAGAAGCTGATGCAAAAGGTGGCGCTGCAGCAGCTGCTGCTGCAGGAGACAACTTGGTGAAAAATGCTGCATTGGGAATGTCTGTATCATACGGCAGCTTTGAGAAGGAGCCAGGCAGAGAGACAGCTGGAGCAGGGGCAGAGAGGCCAGAGGCAGCTTTTGGGGGCCAGGTGAAGCCAGAACTTGAAGCTGATGTTGAGCCAGGTGGCCAAACAGCTTGCTGAGATGGTGCGGGATCTGAACCGCATGTGTTGGCAGTGGTGCTGCCTTTGCACCCAGCCTGTGCATCAAAAGCACCTGAATACAGGTCTTGACTTGGAGATTACATTTGGTGACAATACAACTGCTCTTTGCATCTGTACACACATCAGTTACTTCACGTCTGCTTTGAGCCATCCTTTGCATTGCACACATTATGTAAAGCACACATCTGGACTGGACCTACCTGGTAGTCCTCCCAACGCAACTCCTCATGCGACTTGTAGGCATAATCAAACATAGCACTGATGGAGTGCATGCACCCTTCGTACTGTTTTGAATCTGGGTTCTGGTATTCAGTTCTTCTCCAGGGTGCTTTTCGCTTGCCATTGGATGGCTTGGAACGTGGACCTGTACCAGAAGGTGAACTTTCTAAGTTTGCAGTCTTACCAGTTCAACTCAGCGCGTGCTGACATGCATGCATGTCAAGACATGTACAAAAGCATCAACAGCGACTTGCAGCTATGAAAGTGAACATTGTAAGCACTGATCATATCTCAATGCTGTCTTGATATATGTAATATCTAAGTTACACTGCTGTCATTGCAAATACATCGTTGGGCAGACATTTGCTCGTGACGCGTAGAGATGTTTGCAGACCTCAGTCTGAACCTTTCAGACTTCACCATTGAAGTGATTGCACTCATTGCTGGCTAGCACGCAGCTGACATCCTGTGACATGAGGTAATGGCTTTCCACAACAGCATGACTATGCCTTGACATGTTGCCTGGCCAGCTGGCAGCGCCATGTCATGTGCAGCATAAGGCAACAAAGATCAATGTGAAGCC
>JAABUP010001459.1_pt1 | contig 49660 bp, 50 predicted proteins | sample 5559201 | NCBI WGS metagenome assembly JAABUP01 (sample SAMN10711887, study PRJNA513373) | rock metagenome | isolation source: Antarctica rocks | place: Antarctica | reverse complement strand
CGAACAAACAGGCGATGCGATCCAAATCCAGTGCACCGTGCCCGGCTGCAAATCAAAACACATTTTCACAAAGAGAAGCAACTACAAAGAGCATCTGCAGTGTGTGCACAAGCTTTTTCGCCAGGCGCAATCGCCATATCTCAAGACAAAGCAGCCTTACACTCCGCACAACTGCTCATTTCCCGGTTGTGCTGACAAAACCTCTGCATTCTCCCAGCCTGACGGTTTGCGCAGACATCTGAAGAGAAAGCATGAGTGCATCGGAGACGAAGCGGAGGAATACATCTATTAGTGTGGGCTGCTCCGCAAAGTACTTTGCTGTTAGTCGATGCTCTATAGCAGCATGGTTCTTGCTTCAGGTCTGCTTCTTCAGTAGCTTTCATATCTTCGCACTCCAAGCTTTGTTCGCACATGCTTGAGACATTGCTACCATCTTTGTATCTATATCGATAGAATGTGACTCGTCTGACTACAATCGAGAAGAGGTCATCGACGCCATCGATTTACACAATCTTGCGTCGGAGTTCCGTATTCGCCGACTAAGAAATTAATGCCATGCTGGATGAGGAGCGTCTAGTGCCCACAAACTGCATGCGTGCTTGTACGGCAGTGGTCACTGAGATATCTGATAATTTCTCCAGTGATCCATAGTGCGCTGAAATCGACTTCATCACGGCCCAAGACTGGGAGAAAGAGCTTAGAACACTGTTCGAAGATCTCTTGGACGGCAATGGCAATGTATCACGAGACTGCTCGAACGAAGATACGGACGCTGGAGTGGCTTACGCTAAGATCCGCGCTGTATATCCTAAGAAGACGAAGGAAGACATTGCTAACAGCAGCATTGACTCTTTGATTCATCATAGAGATGTTGTTGATCTACTAGGAAGTAGCAAAACTATCAAGGAAAGTGACCCTCTACATTTCTACAAACGATTGCAGCATCATGTGGACAGCAAGGAGAAGTCAACAGGTGATGAAGAAAAGGACAAGAAGAAAGGAAGACAGATGGAGTACTGGCCTCTCATCAGAGTCGTTAGGATATATGTCAAAGCACCTGCGCCGTCCACTGGAGCCGTCATTGTCGATTTGCCCGGTGTACACGACTCAAACGCTGCCCGCGCTGCCGTGGCGGAAGGTCACATGAAACAATGTACTGGACTTTGGATCGTTGCTCCAATCAATCGCGCTGTTGACGATAAAGCGGCCAAGTCGCTCCTCGGTGAATCTTTCAAACGACAACTAAAGATGGATGGTGGTTTCAGCTCGTACGTATCCTTTCGCAGCCTCCTGCGCACTGTTACCTGCTAAAATCTATCAGCGTTACTTTCATATGTAGTAAGACCGATGACATTAGTCTTATGGAGGCGCAAGACTCGCTCGGTCTAGACGAAGAAATGGGAGCATTGTGGGAGAAGAGGAACTCCGATGAGAATGAAGTCAAACGCCTCAAGTGGGAACATGAAGAGCTGAAGGAATCCAGGACTGCTTTTGCTGAGGCTATGGATGAAGCCGATGAGCAGCTGGAGCTCTGGGAGACCTTGGAAAAGGATCTAGAGAACGGAAACGAAGGTTTTGCCCCTGCTTCAACACAATCGTCTAAGAAGAAGCGAAAACGTGGATCCGAAGAGTCCAGCAGGCCGAGCAAGAGGCAGCGTCGGTCTAGCGGTAGTGAATCTGGTGATGATGAAGGCAGTGGCTATGCCGATCATGTTTCGGACGCTTCTAGCGAGCATGACGATGAAGATGTTGCGGACGAGGAACGCCGAAATCTCTTGACCGAAGAGCAGGTAGGCTTGAAGATAGCCGAACTGAAATCTACGAAGAAAGAAGGTAGAAGACAACGCACTCAACTTGAAGAGAAGATCAAGGTCTTACGCGCTGAGATGGACGACATCAGGAAAGCTGACCAAAAGATCGAAGCGGAGATGAGCGCTATGTGTATTGGTGGCAGAAACGCATACTCTAAAGGTGCCATCCAGCAAGACTTCGCCGCTGGTATCAAAGAGCTTGATCAAGAACTTGCAGTCGAGGACGACGAGGAGCATTTCGATCCTAGCGTAGAAATTCGGGACTACGACGAAGTCGCACGGTCGCTGCCTGTCTTTTGCGTGAGCAGTCGAGGCTACCAGAAGTTGCAGGGCCGCCTTCGCCAAGATCCTACCGTCTCAGGCTTCAAGGCCATCGAGGAGACGGAGATGCCTCAGTTACAGACTCATTGCCGTCAATTGACAGAGAAAGGGCGCACAGCGAGCTGCAAACGTTTCCTAAACAACTTAAGCCAATTGCTTAACTCCATGAGTCTTTGGGCATCAAGCGATGGAACTGGTAGGGATCTCACGGAGCATCAGAAGGCAAAGGAGGCTGGCGTGTTGCAGGGGAGCCTGAAGAAGCTTGAGAGTGTAAGTCAGGGCAAGAATCAGCCACGGTAGGACGGCCTCGAAAGTTGTGTCCTTCATCAGTGCTGCACCAATTGAGGTTACAATCTACTCTGCGTCGAGATCCTTTTCCGAGTGATCTATGTTCTGCCACCTTTGAATAAGTTCATAAGCTGAGTGAAGACGTACAGGAACTTGAGAAGGTCGTCGAGACTGCCTGCAAAGAATTGAAAGAAGAATTTGGTGATGACATCTCCGATAAATTTGGTAAGCTGCGAATCTCTGCCTTAATCGGCAAGCAGAGGGACCAAGCTGACACGATTTCAGAGATCGCCACCACGAATGCTACCGACGAAGCAAGTAATACCGCGAGTAAGTGGGGGGCGCCAGTCAATAGGGACGATCGTCCGGCGGGAGGGTACTGCTGGTCAACCTACAAGGCTATCTGCAGGCGTAATGGCGCCTATTCCAACGCACAGGGACCACATGTACGTCCCTTTGTTTGAAATACTCTACAAGTACTTAGAGATTGACAGTGAACGCAGGAGTGGAACGTTTCCCTGTACGTCAGGTTGCCGTGTTCACATACGATATCTGGAATCTGTGCTAGGAGCTGACCATGATTAGGGCCGAGCCGATGATGAAGGTTCTCACTCCAGGATGGGAGAAGTATGTAACTATTCATTGCGCAACAAGTCCACAGTTGAAAGCTGATCTCATCCTCAAAGAACGTTTTCACGGCGTTCGCCCGCTGTCATGGCCAGCTTTGCCCGCAATGCCGGCAGTCTTCTAAAGACTTTTCACCGTGAAATCGACGCTCGTGCCCGTCAGAACGGGGCCGGCATAGCTGGTCTCCATATGCTTCAGCAGCAGCTTTGCGTTTATGAGGAGATCTTCAAAGATCTCTCCAATGCGACGAAAGAAAACATCAATACGCAGCAGAAGGAGATTAACCGTGAATTCATTCCCGTAATTGCTACTGCTATGGAGCCGGCTTATACTGCGTGTGTTCAGAAGAACGGTATGTGAGGTTTGTTGCTATGATTGCGCTTCTACTGATAGGTCTGTGTAGGCCCAGGTAGTTTCATGCGTATGAAACACGCAATGACATCCATTGTCGACCAGGAACGTATTGTCATGTTCCGGCGGAGCACTCAAGAGGTAAGGACGCGTCTCTCGAGCATGATCACGGCTATGGAGGAGACCATGAACAACAAGATAGATGAAGTCTTCATGATGATGCGTCGTGATTACCTCACTGTGCTTGGTGGCCCTGATCTCCCTAAGGGAGAGATTATGCCGAAGTGGGGACGCTTGATGAGAACGGAGGTTATGAACATCATTGACAGCAGTGAGAGGACTTTCAAGAGGATTGCTGGTATTGATGACGGCCATGAGGAAGAATTGAACGTAGGTGGCTTGAGGAAGATCTCTGGTGATGAAGCTGGCAAGGATGAGCCAGGTAAAGAGACTTATGAGGAAGATGATGAGCCTCTCTTCAGAGCTGTCACGTCGGCTTCCGATGATGGCAGGTACAGCGATCACCCTTACCAGGCCGGAACCGATGATGCCAACATGCAAGAACCGGACAATCAGCAGGATAGTGCACATGCGAATATGCCGGACGGCAGAGAACACACTACTATACAGAACCTGACGGAACAAGGCGCGAGCGGATTCGTCATCGACAACACCAACGGGGCCGAGGCCGCAAAGGATCAGATGCCAACGCCGCAAGAAGAGGCCAGCAAAGACGCAGAGAATCCCTCGACAACACGCAATAAGACCGCGGACAACAACCACAAAGACCACGAGCCCATAGCCAAATATCTGAACAACAAGAGCGAGAACAATCGTGAGGGAGCTGACAAGTCTGCCAGCCCCGAGAGTGTCGACTATTATGACAGCGCTGAGGATTCTGAAGCACATGAAAGTACATTAAGTGCGGCTGGCAATGAGGACATGGGATGGAACATGTCAAGCTCATCTGGTCACGAAGACCCGGATGCTAGCGATCACATTGCGTCCAGTCCCGCCAACGAGTCAGCTGATAAGCGGGAGGACGGGTTGAGCCCTGCAAGAGGCCATGAGCGGAGTGGTGCTGGTGATCTTGATGTGGTGGAGGAGAAGATGGATGAAGGCGAGTGAAGTCGCATTCTTGCTCTCCCTTCTTCTTTGGTTTTGCTGGCGGATTTGTTCAAGGCATTGGAAACCGTCCGTTTCCCGCCTTGTTGGTTGGCTATATGCTTGTACCCTCGGCTCCCACCGCTCTGCTTCGCTTGAGGCAATCTTTGAGATAATCCTGGGGTGGATGATGGTTGTTCGTCATGCATATTTCGCGAAGTTGTTACGTTGCGTAGATGACTGGCTTGGTGTGTATATATTGAGAGAAAATCGGGGAGCGTAGGGTAGCTTCGCTATAGTAACCAGTTACTGTGGCCTACTACCAAATCCAAGAGCCAGTATTCCAATCATTGGCTTTCTTTGGTGGAGCTAGTGGAGCTTATGGGTATGAGTGGTCGTGTCACTGACGTGAAGAAGATGTCTGGAATTGACCGAGTGTTTTTGGTGCATCTGTTTGTTCCAAAGTACCAATCTCGAAAGGGTATATGAAATGCTTGTCTATATACCAACCACTTGATCCAGCCCAAGTACCGAATTATCGATCTGAAGTCGAAAGAACGTTGCAGTTTACCTCGTCCAAGCCCGTCAGATGTAGGTAAAGAAATTATGCCAAGATCATGATACGAAAGGAGATATATTGACTTTCGAGACAGTTACCATGAAGCAGTGACAACCGCCTCCTAATCCTTGGACGTTTTATTAGTTCTAGTCAAGGTCTATCTTTTGAGAACGCCTCGTTTTGACGTTGTGCTTGCTACATTATGTTGAAGATGTCTTGCTTAGGCCCCTTTTCGGCCCGCTAGACGGTAGTAGCCGCCCCCGTAGATGGAAGGAGCAATTCAGGCGTCCATACCAGACACCGATATCACCACCTTGGTTAAGTATACAGTCGACCACATCGACGCAGAGCCAAGTCCCCTCTTTGGCCCGGCTTCTGGCCCACCAGAAAGGCTACTTCAAAGCTGATCTTTCCTCTGCCCCTCATTCGACTTTCCGACCCTCTTGTCGCTGAAATTACCCGGCAGGTCCGTACTCAATCGCGGAACGAACTTGCCGACCCTCGCCTGATACTCCCCGTACTCGGGATATTTCTTCGCCGAGATAGACTCCGTGAACCACGTCGACGCCTGGAACAGGATGAGGTAAGAAAACGCGCCGACGATGGTCCAGTTGAAGTATGTGTTTGAGATGTAGCAGCCCCATTGGTAGAGTACCACCCAGATGGCTTGCTCGGCGGCGAAATTGGGGTGCCGGCTCCAGGACCAGAGGCCGGTGACGTTGAAGCCGCGGTCGAGGTCTTCGCGGAGGTATTTCGCGGGGACTTTGGCGGTTTTTTGGTATTCTTTCTTGGCGTTTTGATATTCTGCACGGGCGAAGTTAGTTTCGTTTCGGCGGGGGGTTTGGAGGGGACGGCTTACTCCATTGTTGCTGGTCGGCGAAGAAGGCGAGTAATACTAGACCGACGAGGACGCGGGAGAAGATCAGGTCTGCGGTTTGGAATTCGTTGGCTGTGAGCCTTGCTGCTAGTAGGATGATGTACGTCGGTGTGGCGACCGAGAATAGTAGGACCTGCGGAAGCTGTTAGAGTGTAGAGGATGTTATGGGTAATGTGGCACTGACGCTCTGCGCGAGGGAGATGAACACAACGTTGAAAACGAAGAACAGCGCGGGGTTGACCTTCGCCCTCAGTAAAGGCCATCGGTAGTCTTCGGATCCGATGCTGTATCCTCCTTTGCGCCAGTAATTGTAGGTCAGGCGCAGCTATTCTCGTAAGCTCGTGTACCGATGTCTGGGTCTGATTTAACCTACACTCCACACTGTGCTGAATGCGAGTAGAGTGTCAAGTCTCTGTGTTGGCAGGCCCACCGCATGTGCGTAGGTGACAAAGTGCGCATTATAGATGGTTGGGAGTATGCTCCAGCATCGGTCCACTTGCGAGTAGTTCTTATTGATTTCGGAGACAAGCAGAAAGATCGGGACCAGGAAGAGGGAGAATGCAAACGCAGTTATGAGAGGGTTTGTTGACACGTAGAGAACCTTGAGTGCTTGCAAGTTCGTGATGGATTGGAAGATCTGTTGTGGTAACTCATTGAGCTGTGATACATACGGGAGGACGGTCTTGCTGAAGTCGGCGCAGTCGCTGACAGTCTTTATCACCGGAAGGCTCATCATTTCTTCAACAGTGAAGTATTCCAAGTCAAGGATGCGTGTGTAGGTTCTTCGCCCTAATTGATGTTGATGTTGATGTTGCTGTTGCTGTTGATTGATGATGTAACTTAACATGGACGACCCCTGCATGTCATTTAAGCGAAGTTCCGAGGCCTCGTTCCTCGTTCCCTAGTCCAGACCAGCATTACAAGGATGGTAAGGTAAACAAAGCTTCGTTTTAACGTGTATTACTTTACTTACGACGGAGCTGCACTCAAACACCGAAGCAAGCTCCTGGACAAGAAACCAAGAGTCATGGGACCTGTGCTACTGCTCACCGCCAGGCTTATTGGCCCTTTGAATGAAGAACATGGTATCGAAGATCCTCTGCGTAGCTGAAAAGCCAGCTATTGCCAAGTCCGTGGCACACCATCTTGCAGGGGGAAGTGACAATGTCCGTGTAGTGAGTGGAATATCACTTATCTGAGCTGCACTTCAGAGGATGACCTTTTGCGCAGCGCAGCATCAATGGCAATCCTTATGTCAAAAACTATGAGTTCGACTTCTCATTTGGACCGCCATGGGGTCAGTGCAGCGTAACGATGACAAGTGTTATTGGGCATTTGAATGGTCTAGAATTCGAGCAACGGTATCGAAAGTGGCAATCTTGCCGTCCGGGAGAGCTCTTTGATGCTCCTGTCATCGAATCCGTAGACCCAGTGAGTTCTGTGGTTCGTATCCAGTCTCTGACTATCCAGCTGACATAATTATGAGGACAAAACATCAATCGCGGAGAACATCAAGCAGCAAGCCAGACACGCAAAGGCGCTGTTCATATGGACAGACTGTGACCGAGAAGGTGAGCATATTGGCGCCGAAGTTCGGCAGCAAGCATTCAAGGGCAACTCTAGATTAGAGGTGAGGAGGGCAAGGTTCAGTAATACAGAGAGAGCGTGAGTAATTTGCTTTCCCGCTGAGTTCTCCCAAAATACTGATGCTAATTCGACACAGACATGTCTTTGAAGCTGCTCTGAATCCTATTCACCTCGATGATCGTCAGGTCAATGCCGTTGCGGCGAGGATTGAGCTTGATCTGCGCTTGGGGGCCTCATTTACCAGGTTGCAAACACTTAACCTCCAAACCATGGGTGGTCCTCTGCAGGAACTGATGATAAGCTATGGTCTGGGCTTCTCCTTACGGCCTTTAGATATCTGAACAGTAGATACTAATATTTTGCAGGTTCCTGTCAGTTCCCCACTTTAGGCTTTGTCGTTGATCGGTATTTACGAGTCCGAAACTTTGTCTCGGAAACGTTTTGGGGTATCAACGTAGTGCATCGCCGCGATGACACCAATGTCTCATTCCTGTGGGAACGAGTACACCTCTTCGATCGAATGGCCGTGGTCATCTTCTTCGAGCGGTGCCTGACCGCAAGGACCGCAAAGGTTTCGAAGATGCAGAAAAAGCCAACTAGCAAGTGGAGACCGCTGCCCCTGACTACTGTGGAGTTGCAAAAGCTGGGTAGCAGTTTCTTACGAATGGACAGTCAGAAGGTTATGAAGGTGAGCATCCTTGAGTAGAGTCGGCCGAATGGGATTGTTGAAGCTCTGTCAGATTGCAGAAGAATTGTACACTAAAGGCTGGATAAGCTATCCTCGAACGGAGACAGATGAATTCGATAAAGGCATAGATCTGAAGAAGCTCATAGAGAAGCAAGTGCAAGATCGCAGTTGGGGTCCGTTTGCTCAAGGGTAGGCACTGTCCATTACACGTCGTCTCCTCGGGTAACTGGCGCTGACTTTGGCTAGTTTGATGGATGGCAATTTCAAGCAGCCTCGTGGCGGGCGCAACAACGATCAGGCACATCCGCCAATCCATCCAGTCAATTACGTCGCAGGAAATGCGCTAAACGAGGATGAGCGTCGGGTCTATGAATTTGTTGTCCGTCGTTTCCTGGCATGTTGCGCCGAAGATGCAAGAGGAGAATTGACGACTGTGGAAATCGAGTACGGGAACGAGGTCTTCCATACTAACGGCTTAATCGTGCTGGAGCGAAATTACTTGGACGTATATCCCTATGACAGGTGGGAGAGCAGCCAGCAGTTGCCGCGATTTACCCTTGGAGAGGTCTTCGAACCGACCGAAGCAAATATTGTGGATGGCAAAACAGGTCCTCCTGGTTATCTCACAGAGCCAGAACTCATCAGTCTGATGGATGCCAATGGTATCGGAACCGACGCAACCATGGCTGAGCACATTGTTAAAATAAAGGAGCGCAGATACGTAGAGACACGGCCACGGGGAGGGGGACGCGGTGGCAACTCTGTGCAGGAGTTCATTCCAACCAATCTTGGGATCGCCCTCATCGAAGGATATGACAATATGAGATTCGAGACAAGTCTGGGAAAGCCATTTCTGAGGAAAGAAATGGAATTGAAGATGAAAGAGATCTGTGCTGGAACGAAAAGCCGGAATGACTTTGTTCATGAAACTCTGGAGCAGTACCGGGAGGTTTTTGTGAAGACACAGCAGCAGATGGATGTTCTTAAAGCGGTACGTCTCGATTAAAGGTCCGTATCAGTATGCTTCCTCGCTGATACGACGATCAGGCTTGCAGAAAGTATGTCTTTGGCGTTGCTGTTTGAATACCCTTGCTGTGAAAGCTTGAGTGCTGGAGAGCTGGCATTCCTTCTGTCCATATAATATGTGAACCCAACCCACGCTTCGGAACTGCTTCCAATGCTCGACTCCTGTTCGGTTTTCTGTAATTGCGTGATGTATCATTGGGCGCCGACCTTGGGGAACATCCGCTTGAGATGTCCTGCATATTGTCAGCCACTTGATAGCGTTTGCTGCATGTGTGCCCCGCCTGTTCGGCAGACAGCTCAGGTCTCTTGCCAGGGGCAAAGCATACATGTACGGTGTTAGACTGACAAGCTACCGGGCAAAGTACTCTACAAGATAAGATGATTGGGAATCCGATGTCGCAGCACCTCGTCAATATTAAATACATGTAGTGAGGGGTTCTTCAGGTGCGGAGTTTGTGCAGCTTGTCAACAACAAGGTCCATCCTATGATGGATCATCATCCCGCAAACTTATCCGCACAATCATTTCTGGTAAGTAAACTGGGTATCTACTTCTAGGGTGGAGTCCATCTGGTTCTTCAGTGGCCTTTGGTCTTTGGCATGGGGCTTCGGCCTCTGTCCTGATTGGCTGCGAAAGCCGGAGTCGAATCCGGATATCTGAAACTCGGCCTCGAAGAAAGAGTGACCTAAACCATAAGAGTACTTAGGTGGGAGTGGCAGTACCAATTAGACTCTCACCCCCGGATCCTTGTTTTGTAGCCAAAACCCCAAATTGCATAAGGCCTGCATAACTGGGAATTGTGCCTTGGTTGTCGCGGTCTCGTGAACGAATCAGCTGCTAACCCTGACCCATACACACACCCATTCGCGAGCAAGCACGCAAGCAAGCAAGCAGCCATTATTCTCTCTTCCTTCCATCCACCAAGCTACAGCTAGATTACACTCGCACAGCTTCGCTATTCGTATAGTCGTATCTCCCCACTTTATCTAACAGAAGCTCCTCTTCTGCTCAACCATCGTCGGCCGTCAGAATCAGCATTCATCGCAAGTTCCATCACCTTATCAATCATCTTTCACCGTCGTTGTTCGATATCATCAGACAACTTCTCAAATCGTCAACAACTTGCCATACTGGTGCCTCTGTCGCTCTACGCCTCGCTTGTTTCTATTCGCAAGTCGATGTGAGTAACCATCAAGTCAACAAAGAAAAGTGACCGCGCTTCACTCCTCCTACAACCGCAAAGCTTGACTTCTGTACTCCAACAAGTGCTGACTCATACTTGTCATACCTCAGAGAAACATCGCAAGACCTTCGATATACCAAATGGCTTCTGTGAACAACGTCTCCAGCATTGCCATGGCCTTTGCCGGCAGGACTGCCTCCGTCGACATCCCAAAGCCACGCGACGGTGGCTTCTTCGCCGGCAGAGACAGCTTCGCTGCTGTGGCGGCCAGGTCGCTCCCTACCAACAAGCAGCCAGCCATGCTCCCTACCCCTCCGAATTCCATCTCCCCTTCCCTCCCGCCGCACGGCTTCAAAGCTCATGGTACTGTGGCCGTGAAGGCTCCATCTGCTCCGATCCACATCGACTCCGATATCGACCTCCAGGACGCTGTCGATCATGCAAAGAGTCAAGATCAACCGCAGCATAGTTTTGCCCCTGCTGACAACGTTGGTGGATTTGCCGGACTAGATGCGGCAGGAGCCATCACTCCTGGCTTGCTTGCAAAACACCATCTTCCCGATATCCTTCTCGCTCATGGTCCGTTGGCTATTCGACATGTGATGGGCTATCTCACAACTTCCGTACCCGGCTTTTCGCGAATTCCCCCGACGAAGGCTCGGAGGCTGGTGGTCGGAGCGCTGGAAGGCAGAGGCAGCGGCGGAGAAGGAGGGTGCATCAATAGCAATGTTGAATTCGAGAAGGTTGGCTGGGGTCGATGGGATGCAAAGCTAAGGGGACATCCAGCAAGAGATGGTCGGAGTACATATCACCAAGGCTCACTGCCGGGAGGCAACCCATCTCCACCCGCCAGTATACCTTCGTCCTACACTGGAGTCGGCGTTGAGATACCAAATGGGGCCAACTGGCAAAACAGGAGAAAGGACCTTCAGTCGGGGACCAGCATGGCTGGCGACTCGGTCGCCTTATCTTATGACGATGAGATGGACTATACAGGTGATCACGAGGACATCACAATGCTCGAGCACGAGGCAGACAAGATGTCTCTTGATGGTGACGAGTCCTGTTCCTCCTCCGAAGCTCCGGATGACGCTGCAGTTCTGGACGAAGACATTGGCGATGTCACGGACGAGGAAGACTGGGCGAATATTGGAGCTGCCGCCCTCAGACAAGGCTCTTACCCAATGGCAACATCTGGGGGCGGTCGAAACCTCAACACTCATCTTCCTACGCGTATATATTCAAGTGATGGCAGCGGTGGCGGCCCTGCACCTTCGGCATTGGCAAAGTCTATGCCGATGCCTTCAGCATATAATATCCAGCAAACCCACGATTACGTGGGCTTCGCGAACATGGACAGTTTTGGCGTTGGGTCTGATTTTCAGGAGAGGGAAGCGGTTGAAGCATTACTCAGGTTGAGTTCTGTGTAACACTACTACATGGCGTTTACGGGCATAGGCATGTGCATAACGGGCGGTGGGGAAGAACTTGGCTGCGGCGGTGATCCCGGCATACCTACGAGCGGGATAATGTCACAGCGCGGCGTTTTACTTTGTCAATGATGCGTACGACCTGGAGCACGCGCGACGTAGCGGCTGCTGCTCGGTCCGGCGTTCTTTACTACACATACCACTCTCACTCTTATGGCATAATTGACGCCTCCCCATTCCTTCTCTTCAAGCATGTTGATCACGCCGATTTTTATTAATCCTTTGTCGTTCAAGAGAATGGAGGAAAGGAGAAAGAGAAAGGAAAAGTCACGGTCATCTTGACTGTATCGCACTGTGGCTTTCCCGCGCGCTCTCTCCTGTCGAAAGAAATGGTCATGGTCATCTTCGTTGCACCGTACCTTGGCTTTTCTACGATTCCTCATCACGCGGATAAAGAAGCCATGGTCGTCTTTACTGTATCGTACTGTGGCTTCTTTTTCTTTCTCTTTCATTTCTTCTCACTCCATACCCAGCGACGAGAGAAAATATCTCACTGTCACTCGTGTACGTACCTGTCACAGTACTATAATGGTATCGAGATGAAGGAATTGAGATATCGCCTGCCTGATATCCACTCCTTCTAAACTTACTGAGTGCCAATCCTCCGCACAGGTCGGACTTGGAAAAAAAAATTCAGCGTTCCACACGTACCCCGGGTTGGCTCAGCCTCATCAAGCGACAACGTCAAGACCAATCACCTTGCCTCGCCTTACTTGACGTCCCTCATCCCGAGACCGAGCAGCTACCTACTCGACCAAACAAAAAGCCCTAAGGAGGTACTTCCTACATTCCTGAGAACGGTCGAGGACGTCCTTTGCATCGTGCGGGGAACGAAACACTTGTACTTGTACGATACCATCTATCCAATGCCACAGGAACTCACATCGTACATCCAAGACACGACCGACCGACCGACCGACCGACCGACGGTGGGAAGGGCGGTCGTTCCCACCTAACCAACCAGCCGACAGCGACTGCGGGACCAGAACACTACTACAAACCCTTCTCCTTTTCCTTTTCCTTTTTCTGTTCATCATCGTATCTTTTGCCGTGGGTGGTGGTATCGGATTCGTGGAAGAGGGTTACGGTTCGATATACGGCCACAGGGGACCTCGGCACAACAGTGAGGGTGAAGTTATTGAATACCTACCTACCTGCATACGTCGTACAGACGTACAAACCTAGCGCACCTCGTACATTCTTGGCTGAGAAGTTGATGGAGTATACATGTAGTCGCCACTTCTGAGATGACGACGTCGTATACTCGATGCCGACAAGTTCTGATAAAGTCATCTGACGCAAACCGCTTTCTGCCGCCTGCGTTCCATCCTCAACAGAGAATTCTACGATGTACAATCTATAGAGAGAAACGCAAGTCCGAGATGGCTCGAATGATCCATGTCTTGGCTGGCTCAAAATGACTTCAAAAACGCCAACTTGTGTTCGGGCGGTGTACGCACCATGATAACGGCGGCCGCCCCAGCAACAAGGAACGCAATCAGAGTCGTTTTAGCCACGAGAGCTTTTCCGGATGACTTGGCATGCTGTGTCTCGCGAAGCGATGCTCCCAGAGATGGCCTGTAAAGGAAATCGCGCCAGGGGACGAGAAAGCTGCGTGCCCAGAACAGAAACTGCCAGTCAGGATACATCTGGGTGTTCCTGCCTGTCTTGCCGTCGACGAACCACGACGTGCAGCCAGTGCTCCATACCAAGTTCCTGGCCTTGGCCTGGACCCAGTCGTTGTCCGCCCGTTCCGCAGAAGCGGTCACCATGACTGAGTCTGCTCGGCGGCCACCGGAGACGGTCGAGAAGAGGGACCGACGCGCATGTGGAGGTTTCATGATACGCGCAATGATCCGCATCGTGAAGTTGATTTGGCATTCGATGGTGTAGATGACCGACAAATGGCCCGTTATTGTATTGGGTCCCATCATAACAAAGAAGTTCGGAAACCCGGAGATGCAAGTGCCGTAATACGCCGATGGTGTGCCTTCGCTAAATTGGTCCCACTGCGAGACGATTGTCAGCGTATGATTTGGAACTGCTTCTTGGAGAGGGTCAAAGACGAACAACTTACGTGCTCTTGGAGACCGATGCCCTTCTCGCCTCGAATGTCTATTGGTGAAAGGAACCTTTGCGTCTCAAAGCCTGTTGCGAGAACGATAGCATCTGCCTTGACCTGCCTGCCCGACCGTGTCCGTACTCCATCTTCAAGAATCTCCTTGATTGGATCATCGTACACGAGTTCCACGTTTTCGCGGTGCAGGCAAGCAAGGTAATCAGTATCGTTGACGAGTCTCTTGCAGCCAATGACGGTTTTTGGTACAAGCGCCTCGCGGTACATTTTGGGGGCGTTGTTCCTGATATAGTCCGTCGCTTCCTTCGTCCAGGCTTCTCTGATCCCTTCTCCTGACTGGATCTTGAAGCCTCTGAAAGTCACTTCTTTATCCCAGTACAGTTTCGCACGATAGAGACGCATGGAACCCGGTATCCATCTCATACTCCATCTGAACAGACTCGAGTATTCGAGATTCCGTCGTTCGGCTAGCCAATGTGCTTGGCGACTGAATTGAGTAACCCTTTTGACCCGGTTTTCACCTTGGCTGATGACGGGGACAAATTGCGTTGCGCTGCAGCCATTACCTACACTAAGAGTTAGTGACCATGCAGAGGACTCCCTGTAACTGTAACAACGTACCGACCGTGATAATCTCTCTATCCTTCCAATTAAAGGTATGGTCCCATTCAGCGGAGTGAAAGATTATTCCTTGAAACTTTTCTGCACCTGGAATTTCGCATTGTTTGGGTATCGACAAGGCTCCAACGGCAGAGATGAGGACTTTGCACCTTCGCTGCTGGAATTGTTTCGTGTCCAAATTCTGGATTATCACCAGCCATGTTGACGTATTTTCGTCCCATCTAGCTGATTGCACAGCAGAATGGAATTTGACATGGGCTGGAATGTCATACTGGTCGGCGACGGACTTGAAGTAGGAATGGATTTCAGGCTGCGTGGAGAACACCCGCGACCAATTGGGGTTCAGGGCGAACGAAAAGGAGTAGAAGTGGGAAGCGACCTGTGTACACTGTCAACAAGATATTGAGAGGAGACCATCATATGAAGTAACACACGTCACAACCACAGCCTGGATAAGAATTCAGCCACCACGTTCCGCCAACGTTGTCCGATTTCTCAATGATCTCAAAACTTCGAGTGCCGAATTTTCGAATAAGCTGGACTGCGAATCCGATGCCGGACATGCCACAGCCGATGATAAGGACATCTGTATCCAAAGTCATTCTGAAACGGAGTTGCTGCTCGTGATCGCCAGGCAAACACCTGTACAAGAAGAGCTTGTAGTTCCGATGACCGTAGAGGACTAAATAGTGAAGATAACGCAAGTACTTTTTGGACGAGTGGACCCTTTTTCTACTTCATTCGTACGCTAATGAGAAATTGTGACTATTGAGTAAGAACGGAGCCACAGGTGCAACAAAAGTGTTGTTGAAACCCCCTTTCATCAGTCACCACCAACCAGAAGCAAACGTCTTCCTGATTCCGACTCAGGCAGCAGCGTCATAAGTGGCAATCCGCGAAGCCTTCCCAACACGGAAGAGGCAAAGAAGATCAGAAGACAAGCACGAAAAGATAGCCAGTGGATCCATGAGTTTGACGTGTGAACTTCGGCCCACCATTGGACTTTTCACACCCTGAGTCGAAGAAGTCCAAAGAGTTCGATCATGTGTACTTCACCTGAGCAACGCCATGAAAGTCGACGAAGCATTGCTTTGACGCCGTCGAAAAACTCAAGCATGAATACTTCATTTGGCGCGGTAGTGTGCTCGTTCCTTTCGGATCCTTGTTGCTGTGGTTGGAGGTCGCTGTAGAATTGTTCTTCTCAATATGGTAAGTAGTTGAGTGCTCGGATATTTTACCGTTTTGGTCCATCGGAGCTCGCCACACTTGCCGTTGTCTGACCACGCCAATCCGAGTACATCTCGCCACTCTTTCCTCAATCTAATGGTAGGGCTCGTATGGCAATTTGACTTGAGTTATTTGTGTCCTGTCCTGTGACAAGAAGCGAGATCCATGTCGAGGATGTAGAATCCTTTCGCCATACCTCCTGTCGAACAAAGACCGGTCCTTCTCCGTCAGGTGGCCTTAGCATAAGGACTGCTATGATGTAGATTTCGGTCGGAATCTCACCGTGAAGAATGCGAGTACATAAGAGTCCGAGACTCTCGAAGTCTCAGTGTAGAGCACGCTTGAGAAGGTCCTCTTGTCCCGTTCAATGTCTCAGCCCATCAAAGGCAAGACCGCCATAGTGACTGGTGCCGGGTCAGGTTAGATAGATACCCACCATCGAGCATGAACACATCTGACACGACAACTCAACCATCTCAGGCATCAACCTCGAATTCGCCCGCCTCCTCCTAAACGGCGGCGCCAACGTCGTCTTCGCCGACCTATCTCTCCGTCCCGAGGCCCAAGAAGTCGTCGATGCCCACCGATCCGGCAGTCCTCGAGCCGTCTTCCGGCAGACAGACGTGACAGACTGGTCGCAGCTCTCCCGTCTCTTCGACGCCGCACACCAGCACTTCGGCAGCGTCGACGTCGTCTGCCCGGGCGCAGGCGTCTACGAGCCGCCCTTCTCGAATTTCTGGCACCCACCCGGCGCCGCCACGGGCCCGTCGAGGGACGACCCGACCGGTGGTCGCTATGCACTCCTCGACGTCAACCTCACACACCCGATCCGCATGACGCAGCTGGCGATCTCGCACTTCCTGTCGGGCACGGTATCTCCGCCTACGAGCCGTGGGAATCCCAGGTCTATCATTCACGTCTCGTCGATCGCGGGGCAGACGACGCCGCTCGCGGCGCCGATGTACAATGCGTCCAAGCATGCGATCAACGGCTTCGTGCGCAGTCTTGCGCCTCTGGAGGCGAGGCTAGGGATCAGGGTGGCGGCCGTGGCGCCGGGTGTGGTCAAGACGCCGTTGTGGACGGATCATGAGGAGAAGTTGAAGGCGGTGGGGAGTGGGGATGGGTGGGTGAGCGCGGCGGACGTGGCTGCGGTGATGGTGGCGCTTGTGGAGAGGGATGAGGTTGGTGACGTTATCGCGGAGAATGCTGCGGGAGGGGCGAAGATTGTGATTAGAGGGGGCAGTATCCTGGAAGTGAGTAAAGGACGGGTAAGAGATGTGCAGGCGTTTGATGACCCTGGTCCGGGGGACAGGGTGGGGAATATGACGAGTAATATGTGGAAGTTGGAAGAGGAGGTGTGGAGTGCATTGGATATGAAGGGTTGGGGAGCGTTGTGAAGTCGAGCGGTACTCCCCGTCCAGCTGGAGCTTGCATGGAAGCATTGATGGAGATGACACATCTTGCGTTCATGGCTCGGCCGGAGGTTCCGACAGTTAGACGATATGGGAGGAGGGTGATGTGGGTTCTGATCAGTCGTGGCGATTTGAACGGAAACCTACCTTGGAGGGAAAGGGGTACTTCATAGTCATGACTATTATAGAAAAACTTCAAGCTTGTACCTTATACCTTATCCTTATCCTTGTATCTTACATGTCTCTTCTTTCTTGCAGTCCCCGCGGCGGCCCTGCCTGGCAGGACTCGAGAAAAGCAGACTTCGGTTTCATAGCTTGCCCAGCATGAGAATGAACGAGTAGAGTACGTAGCTCGACCAATCGGACAGCAGTGAAGAGAGGAGAGGAGACAGAAGAGAAGATACGAAAGAGTTGATTTTAGTCAATCCATGATATCGAAGACGTAATTACTTCCGACACGGACGGGGATTCTTCTCTAGTATTATTCCATTCCGATATCGCTTTTCTCCACCGACCGGACAGCGGAGGCAACCCCTGACCGACTCTTTGCACTACGTATCGGGATGAAAGCAAGTGTCCATGAAAGTCTCGTTCCATATTCTTCATACGCCGTGATCTAAACCCTAAGTAACTGCCCTGCATGCGTATTTTCACTTCGTCTCGTAACGTCCTGTACCGAGAAATGAAAGAGTATTTGAGAGAAAGGAAGGTGACATATTTTCATGTAGCTTTGCACTACTCCAAGTCGAAGAAATGAAGAGAAGAGAGTCCCAAAGTCCAGCTCTGTACTGTATATCATGTCCTGTATCCCTAACAACAAGATCCAAGTAAACGGACTTTTGCCTACCATGAAAACGACTCCTCAACAAAGTCAATATTGCTCTGAGTCTGCCTTTTCCTAATTGCAAGTCTCACATCATCGCTCAGCGCCCCTGGCCCGCAAACACTGACACCCATGGCGCCAATCTGCTTGTCCGCTTCTATTCCAATCAGCGTGTCGACATTGGGTCTGCCGGGGAACATCTGCACTGTCGCGGAGGGAGAATGGATCTCTTGAGTTGAGCGAGGCTGGGTTACGAAGAGGAGGATGCGCAGAATGTCTCTGCGGTTGTCCATGGCAAGGATGGTCGTCATCCAGGGCCGAATCCATTCAAGATGTTCTATCATAGTCCTGGCATTAGCATTTATGCAAAAGAAGTCGAGACGATGAAAGAGAAACCAGGAGAATAAAACATACCGGGACTTTGGACGATCCACACAAGCACTACTCTCCGTGCAGCGACCGTCGAATTGGCAAAGCCTGCGACGAGCTCACGGACATGAGGGATTTGATGCGTGATGCCGACGCCACCAGCGAACATCATAACGGTACCATAGGATTGAAGCACATGTAGCCCACCATAGGGACCTTCGACGAAAGCTTGGACAACAACCTTGCCATCTGCAGCACGCTCGGCTCTCCTATGTAGCTTGGTGGTAAATCCTGTACGTCGACGGATGATAAGGGACATTGTTGTTTTCTTCGTTGCCAGGACATCCTGACGGCTCATAGCAAGTCCCTTCTCGGACGTAGGGTTCTCCTCCTCGTCGCTCCAAGCCACTGAGAACGGATGACATGTCCATACACCAACAGAAGGCATGTAGAGAAACATGTGCTGGCCTGGCCTGAAAGTCCAAGGACGAGCCATCTTCATGGTGACACGTAGGGCATCGCCAGGTAGAGCTTCAACAATGGCATTCGTTCCCCCTTTTCCGACATTGCGGTAGATGATTGACGACAGACGAATTGAGCGCTGGGAGATATTAGTAATGCGGCCTGGACTTTTGATTGATGTTACGTACCTCGAGAACCCAGATAACGATTGCGCCGATCAAAAATTGCTGTTGTGATTGGCCATCCAGGTGAAACCAGACGGCGACGATAGCTAAGATGGCCAGTGCGATATGCAGGTGCAAGAATGTCTCGTAGAAGGCATGTCGAACAATTGACAGAGACTGGAAAACGATCACCACGAAAGCAATGATTCCCTGGGCGAGACGTCAGCTAGACCAGCAGTGTCTGTCGGAACAAAAGCATACGATGAATCCAGTCATGATCAACTGGGCGGAGACTATTTCCTCTTGGATGACCTTCCAACCAGCTAGAGCTTGTCAGTCCCATCGATCAATAAGCACCGAAGACTTACCGGTCTGAACCTTCGGGACACTCCAAGCAAACATGTGAACGACGACCTCTACCACCACGATCCTACCGAACCAGCGATGACATAGGTTGAAATTGTCGAATGAGATATTCAGCAGACCGATGAGGGGGTTATTCCGGGCGGCCATCAACACAAGGGGAACAAGGTTAACGACGGCGAGACTTCCAATACGGTTCCGAAAGATAGCTAGCTTCTTCGCCGATGGTGCGTCCCACGGAATACCGACCACGCAGAAAGCTACGTTCATGCCAATGACACTGGCAAGAAACAAGAATTGAAAACGTGTCGGAAGCATGCCCATGTGCAAGGCAGAGGATAGGCGGAACTCCTTATTGTGACGCTTGCGAAACATTGGCGCGTAAAGAATGTGTTGCTTGATGACAGCGTACACTGAGCTGGGCATGACAAAGTACTTTTGCGCGTCATTGTTGAGACAAGTGAGAGTGCGTATGTAGCGAACGGAGAGGATGACGGCTCGATACGTCGCCAGCGCAGCAACGACGGCTGCAAGACCGATCAGAATACGTGTGTCGAATGCCCAGGTTGTAATCTCTGCTGGCGATGAGTCCTTCGAAGGTCCTTCTTGCCCCAGAGCTGCCCGGGCAGCCGCGAGCAGTAGCCAGTACGTGCTTCGTGAGAACATAACTTCGGAGGTCACCAGTAAAGTAAGTCGACCGGACAATGCTTCGAGGCTTTTGAAAGGTGTCAAGACACTGTCGTGAAGGGACTTTCACCAAGGAAGGCTGTGGAGAAGCGTCTAGCTGGCCACTGCAAGATGTAAAAGTAATCCTTTCGAAATGAGGGTGCGAGAGGATAGATAAAGCCGTAGTGGGCGAACCTGGTCCAGAGGTCTTCCCCGAAGGTCGGTGAATGGAAGTGATCGTCGCACAGCGTAAACGAAGGACTGCTGGTGCTCAGTAAGAGATAGATTGATAGAGGCCCTGCGGCTTATGTCCGCAAGGTCAAGGGCAAGGAAGGAAGACGTCGAGTGAATGACATGGAAATGGGGAAGTGAGTGTCAAGTGTCCTCGCAAGCGATCCACTACTAGTTAGCAAGCGCCGGTAAGCGGAGACCGAACGTCCGAAAGAGATGATCCTGGAGGCCTGCTCTTCGACTCACCGACCAATAAGAGCGTAATCTTCGCCTACTAATTCTCCTTTGATATCGGATTCCGAGTTTACTGGGTGTTTAGGGAGGTGTCTTTGCTTCTGCGAACCCCGGCGGCCTTGCATGCAAATGGAGAATCCGCCGGTGAAACTCGGGCACTCGTTTCTGCGTGGGGTTTAGTTTGTACTCAGGTAGAGTACCGAGGTCGCCACAACGTCACGATGTTGACTTGCGTTCTATCTTGATGAACGGATACCAAGTCCAGCCCTAATTACGTAGTCTGTACAGGTTGGCGAAATTCCATTGCTGCCGTGGAGGCACTATCTAATCGGCGATCCCACATCCTCTACTGATTGACATCTCGCCTGCAAGGTGCATACATGTATAGATTCGACAAGAACCGCTGTCACTTCCTAAACACGTTCCTGCCTGGGCTCTGCGTGAGGTGCATCATCCATCAGGTGTTACGATGATGCCTTGAATCTAGTGAGCTGTGCGGACATGCCAACCCCTCAAAACTAAGCTAAGTACCTTAGGTAGAAGTACATTGGAAAAAACAAGCATGCGGGAGCTAGGGTATAGTAAGGTTAAGGCCGAGGGGCGTCCATGCAAGTCTAATTGCATGCACAACACAAAAGTGCGTCTCACACCGATGACATCCGCACCATCAAGCCTTATCGAGCCACATTTGTGGGCCGGAATTTCGTAGCCGTACTGAAGTACACCGAGCAACAGATTTTCTAGATCACTTCATGGGCAGCTTGCGTACGTCAAGAGCGATCGTGTGCCGCTTCTTGCAACGCTGTTGGACCTTGTTCTTGGAGCGCCTCGCCGTACCTGACATACATACCTTAGCTACATCTGAAGTGCTAAGTTTTGCTTGGATAAAGTACTTGAGCAGCTGTTCTGCACGAGTGCAGCTGGCGCCACACAAAGGCCTATCAGAGAGACGTGAAGCGGCACGCAGGCACATGAATGTTGATACAAGGTTAGGGATCACCCCGCTTCTGCAATGGAAACAAAGGTTTGTCCTTCTAGAACCATCCCAAACGACGTCGTTAAACGTCAAGAAACCAAGAATGTGCTGGCCCAAGGATGGTGTGTGACAAGGACTCAAAACGCTGTGCATCAATGGCAAAGCGCCCAAACATGCACGTGTCACTTCATTACTCCAATGCTGCACACCATTTAGATACCCAACTCATCCTCACTCTCATCCTCAGAAGAGGGACTTGCAACCTTATGCTGCCATAGACCCTGCTGATGCCGCAAGGGCTGGCATTTGGCGGTCCTCCTGGCCCGCCCTGAGCTTCCTCTCTGCCGCTTGCGAGCCGGTTCCAGGTTGGTAATGTCCATCAATTTCCGCTTCTGGGAGTTCACATGCTCTCCTGAACAAGCCACTGTCGACAGCTCATCCTCGTATGTATCAACATGCAGTTTCCATGCCCCTTCGCCCTTGCCGGTGCCCGTACCCCTGCACGTAGACCAGCCTCGTGCTTTCTTTCGTTGCCCCAATTGCCCATAGCCAACATACACCGCCGCCTTAGCGTGTCGTGTTGCAGAAGTATGGCCATTATATTGTCTTTCCTGAGCGGTGTTTGCCGCCGACGAACCATGCCTTGAGGCTACATGAAGTATTGCTTCGGGGTCCGTGGGAGATGACTTGGTTAGACAGAACGGTATACTGATAACGGGAGCGTCATGACGACTATCCGAATCAAAATCGACGCCATCTAAGATTGATGATTCTGATGGCTTAACCAAGGGTTTCTGCTTCTCGAGAGCAATCGCAGGAGTCTTCGCAATCCATTCGCAAATGCCCTCCTCCCACCTATAACCCCGGGAGTGTACCATATCTGCTCTGAGCGGTGTGTGTGTAGGGCTCCGTGTTGAGCCTCGACTTTGCTCCGTGACATCTTCCTCCACATCTAATGCCCATTGGAGATGCTCAGCGTTGCCGGTCTGCTCCGCGTATTCGAAAGCAGTGGCTGAAGTAATGCGAGCGAAAAGATATCGTGCGGCCGTGCTCATAGCCTCATCACTGGCCACGAGTGCTAATTGTTGAATATGTTTCTGGACGTAATGGAAGTCCTGGTCTGGCGATGCTCTTGCACAGCATCGAGCGATCGAGCATACAAAGGTTGCCATCTGACTCGTGGCTTCCGATGCAGCATGTTCGCATAAACTAGTCAACGTTGCCACGATGTCTGGGGTGTTCATTGACTCAGACACTAGCAATCCCTCTTGATGCCTCTGCAAATCCTTCGAGAGTAAGAAACGTACCAGCATTACCGTTGCTGTTCGCCGTCGATAGACCTTGAACGTGGTGTCGTATCTTCTGCAAACAGATAACAACTCGAACCCTACCAGAATATCCACTGTTAGACGCCCAAGTAGGCCGAGTGCAGATTTATTAGAATCATGCGGTCGAGACTCTGGTGCCCTTTTACTCTCGCAACGTTGGGTAATAGTAATCGCGGAGAGAATCGCCATAAGACTTGAGACCGTGTTATTTAAAGCGCCAGTCAGACCACCATCCGCACCCAGATTCTTGGGGAGTCTGTCTGTATTTGGCATTGAAGGCCACAGGTTAGATGCTAGGTCTTCTTTGTTCCCAGTCAAGCGAATGTTGTGTATTTCATTCGACGCAGAAGAATGACGTGATCCGCAAGCAAGGGTCGCAGCTGTGATAAGTAATTGAGCAGCGTCTGTAAAATCCTTGTCTATGTGTGAGACGGACTGGACGACACGACCCCAGCTAGGGGCAAGCTCAGCAGTAGCCATCCACTCTATAGGAAGGATCTCCTCGCACAGAAGCATCTGGAGTTGTCGATACTGAAAGCCACGTCGGCCTGATCGGCTGGCAAAAAAGTCTAGGGTGCCCAGGCATGCAGTTTGTTCGCCAGTGAAAAGCCTACTGTCGACGCGTGAAGGGCGAGGAATCGTGTCTAGGCTGGAGATAAGGCACGCGAGCAATATTTCGGCCTCATTGAAAGCTAAGGCGTGGACGCAGAGGATAATCAAGCCTCGACCAACGACATGGTCTATTAAGCCTTCTCGTATTACATCGCCCAGCATTGCCACCCCGTGGGCACGGACTACCTCTCTCAGAGGCTTCCAACCTTCTTTGCCTATCGACCCCATGTCTTCCAAATCAGTGTACAGCTCGGATGATATATCCGTCGTCTCGTCAGCGTCTTGAAGCTCATGCCATACCTCTTCCGCCGCGATGTAATCCGGTACCCTTCGAAGGCATGTGGAGAAGAGTGAGCGTGCGCCACAGCTGTTAGATCGGCTCGACATTGCTGTCGCTTTTAACAAAGCATCAAGCCCATTGTATAGTCCATCAATCAACATCCAGTGCGATGGTGCAACGGTTTTCTTCAGATTTAGTCGCATCTCATGCGGCACTGGATCCCCTACGCAACTTCGAGTAGGACACTTCTGCAGCTTTCGACGTTTTCTCCCGTCAGGCTCATAGTAATCGAGATCCCAGTTTCCATCTTGCGGACTTGTACCACCTATTCCCTGTGATGCTGTGGCGTACTGCCGGGTCTTCTGGGTAATAATCGGCGTTGTTGTTGTAACCTCTCCAGGCAAGGCTGAGGGCACCGTTATTTCCCTTCTATGTGTTTTCTGAACCCTACATTCTGTGCTCCGGCTCGAGTACTTGTGCTTGACTCGTCGTCTCATGGCAGGACTTGGCACCCACTCTGGATCTCCCTTTGCAGCCGTCTGCCGTGATTGATGTCTGATTGATACGAGCTGGGGCGACTCTGATGGTTTCTGTGGCTTGGGTATTAGCCTAGATGGCTGTGCGGCCCGACTTCCTAAAGATGGTGCTGCACGCTTTGCAGCATTGCTCTTTCGAAGCAGGAGTATTCTGGATGCTATGGGACGTAGAAGACGATTGCATCGCGCTGTGGTCCATGGCGCTTGAGCGTTGGCCGGCGAGAGGTCGCCATACCGGGATTGCCTTCGCTGTCGCACAGGAGTGTAGCCTGGCAGAGCGTCCATTGCGGACAAGGGAAAGAAGCTTAGAAGAGTGCTTGTCGGTCTGGAAATCTCATACCTTCAAATACGTGTACTAACAAACTCTGAGGACGGATTCGTAGGTATGCAATTGAGCAATGCAATACAATGCAAACCTGACAGATGGTACTGAATGTTGAATGCTGGTGTTGATTGTTTTCAGATGTAAACGATACAAGTACTTGCCGTCGCAGCACGGGAGATTGGAAGCCGAGGCTAGATCCGCTCCAACAAAAGGTTTGCCCTGCACATAAGGTACTTTCGTTCGCGATCCTCTAAACATCCCTGAGGTTCTGCTTCAGCGGGTCCTTCTTTCGAAATACTGATATACTTTATAGAGGTTGCAAACATCATCCTGTTCACACAACGACAACACCGACGTTTGGCATTTTGATTTGCCGCGAGGTACCTATCTCACATGCCGATAAAACTTATGCTTGGAAAAGTTTCGTAGGTATCCACATGCCATATTATACAGCTTTATAGTACAGGTGTTATACAGATAACCTCGCTGAGTGGCGATGCAGCACCCATATGAACGTGTCCAGAAACCGGCCACTGCGGAACATGATTGACAAATACAGATTTTGAACAGGTGCACAAGAACTGGAACGCAAAAACAGTGCTCAAAAACTCAAGAGTCGACTTGCAGGAAAGTTGTAAAACGGATCAGGAAGCTAAGCGGAACTGAGATCGTGTCACGCAGCTGCTCCGACGACGCCACCCCCTCTGCGCTTAGGGTTGCTTCGAGTAGTCCTTTTCTTGGGCGTCGATCTTTTCGTAGGATCTCCACCCCCTTCAATGAACCTCATCAGCTCGTCTATGCTTCTCGAGTCAAGTCCAATGCTGTTCCTCGGGTCCATCCCACTGGCAGCATCAGCCGAAGACTGGCCGACCTGAGGCTGTGGCCGTGTAGCAAGTGTAACCCGCGGCGTAAGCTGCACGCGCCGCAATCTCCGAGCCTGAAGATCCTTGGCATGTTTCGCGATCGAGACAGCATTCTGAGTGAGCTGCTCAAGCCAACTCTCAGCTTCTTTGGTGTTACGATCGCTAGCGCCGAGCTTCGCGAGGAAGATGTTGTAAGCTTCACGCATACGGTTCACAGCCGCTTTGGAGTCCTGATCTAAAGCCAGGGCCTGCGCCAACTGGAATAGAAGCGTGGCAGTGTTAACTGACTGCTTGCCGGAGACCTCTTCGCTGATTGCCAGGGAAGCCTCGAACCAGAGTCGCGACTCGTGATAATGTTTGAGATGCTGGAGCATGACGGCCGCATTATTGATTGTGGTGATAGAGTCCGGATGCTTGATTCCGTAAATTATCTTCCAAAGCTCCAAGGCATGCCGAACATACGCTAGGGCAACGACTGTGTTGCCATTAGCATGTTCGAATAGTCCGAGATTGAGGTAGCTAAGGACTGTTTCTGCACAATCAATGCCTAATGTACGCTCTGAAACGATTACCGCTTTTCGAGCTAATTCAACAGCCGCGTTCTTTTCTTCGAGTTGATAGTAGAGCATGGACAGTTGATAGTATACTCTCGCCACTTCAGGGTGAAGGATACCATATATTTGTTCATGTAGGGACAGCGACTCGAGAAGCAGCTCCTGGCCCAGCTCCTTCTGATTTTGCAAGATCGAAATTCGACCGGCTTCGAGGGCTTCCTCAGCCAGCGTACTCCTCGGAGAAGCTTCTTTGATTATAGGGGCTATATTGAGAACATCATCTGGGCTAAAGGTGATGGGCGGACTTGGCGGCCCAGACGCAACAGATGAAGTCGGTGAACCATGGTCGGCTGCTTTCTTCTTCTTCTTCCCATTCACTGCAGCTATTGACGATACCCCATTTGTATCCGGAGCATGGTTTTCACCAGGGATACCCGAAGCTTGCGTGAATATGTATTCCTTTGCCTCCAATTGAAGGCCAAGTTTCAGAGCAATCTCTCTGAGCATCTGAAGATGTTTGATTGAGGAGGTCCACTGCTCATCAAGGGTATACCTGTATCGCAGGTGCACCTGTGACTGGATTTCCGATTTCAATATCTCTGGAGTTATCTTCACAAATGCATGGTCCGCGTCCGAGTACAATGGCCTCACAGCATCATCTACTTCCGCAGTAGGATTTTGGTTGAGACCGGATCCAAGTAGGCAGTTCAGGAGGTGAGAGATGCAGGAAGCGACGAAAGGAGCGGGAAGATGCCGAAGTTGACGGTTGGCAACGTGTTTGAAAGCCCGAGCCACCATTTCTTGCACCGCTAACGCATTGAGGGCTTGCAAGCGCAGACCTTGCTGTTCGGCCATTGTGGCAATTTTCCCAAGGTATCTAATGTTAATGCCACGCTTGTGCAGAAGTCGACTCAAGGATTGACCATCCATTGGAAAACCGACCTCGCCTTCTTTAAGATCGTGGACCTAGCACAAGCATCAAGAGATGTTTCACGAACGTTAAGAAGTTGGAGACACACCAATTCTGGCATCACCTTCGTATTCAGGTGATCGCAAGCCGCTCTGACCTCTTTCTCGTCCTTAGTCCATTCCTCCTTCTCTTCTTCCGTCTGTGGTACCTGCCCACAGAATACGTCAGGATTGAAGGCAAGCTGGAACCCAGAGATGTCCACCCGCTCTTGAGCAGTGGACGCCTCTTTGGCTTCACTGTTCGGTTCTACTCGACCCTCTTTATCATTTGCCCGATCTGCGTGTCCGTCTGCCTCGAGATCCTGGCCTCCTGCGTCCGCTTGCTGAGCGATCCCTTCAGTATTATTCCGGGACTTTCTTATCCGGTCAACCTCTTCTTTGACGTAGTCTCCCATTCTGAACCTCCAGTAAGCTTCGATCAATTCGGGTCTTAGCACAGCCATGCGGTGCGGGTAGGCCTTGGCATTCTTATCATTGTCTTCCTCCAATGCCTCGCTGCCATGCTCTTCCAGCCAGGAGACGTCGAGTGGAGTCAACCTGTATAAGTCTAACACATACTTTCTACCATCGGTCCCTAGAAGACCTTTGGTCTCTACGCTTCCTTCTAGGTCATGCCGCTTTTCCTCTTTATCCCAAACAGGATGCTTCTTCACCCTCATCGCCTTCGAGAGCTTCTGGAAAACCGAAACAAACGCTTCGTTCTCAGCAACGGTATCTCTACCCTCAACACCACCGTAATCAATCTGATTCTCACCCGGTTCTCGCTGCTTGAAAATCCCAGGGACAATGCTCTGACCAACCAGGCGCTTGCCCAAATAATCAACTACAATAGTACCTGGAGTGTGCAATCCCTGTATGTCTAATTGATTGACAGCCCTGACACCCATAACATCCTTACCAACGGCCACACGTGCAGCTTCATCTCCGCCCTCGGTGGTGAAGGTTCCTACTCCATCTGCGCCGAAGGAGAAGAATATGTTGTTGTAGACGAATATTTGAGCGTCTTCGCCCTCGGTAGGGTTCAGGGGAGGAATTTCACCCCTTGCCACAAGTACAGCACCTCGAGCCGCAGCTTCGTTATAATCGGCAAAGAGTTTTGAAGTTAGTCTCTCTCTGAAGACTCGATCCTGGACAGTCTCTCTTGGAAGTTCTCGCGTCGATTGGAATTCTTCGTTCCAATCCCGTAATGTCTCCAAGTTCTCGGTCCCCGAGAGAAGATAGTTTTCTTGCGCACGTGTCGGATCCGATTGATGGGAAGCAGTCAGAGACGTTGGCGACGGGACAAGCCATGGGTTGGTAGGTATAGCGTTGGTAAGTTGGAATATGGCGAGTGGATCTTTCTTGTTGTTGTAATTTTGTAAAGCTGTAAAAGCTGACTTGAAAGACGGAGAGAGGGCGTCAATAAGGGCGAGGAGAGAATGGGCGTGGTGACTTTTGGGGGCAGCTCTCGGGAATGGATCGAATTTACTATTGGAGCACTTATTGACGAAGAAACCAGAAACGTTGCATGTGATCTGATGCTGTTCCCCCTCGCTGGTGCTAACTTGCAGGTACATGAGGTGACCTTTCTGCCGAAGATAGTGCGGGGGAGGATTCCATGGCGATAAAGAGATGGTCTTGATCGTCTTCGGCGCTGGACCCTGCGTAGGTGGTATAAGTGTCTTCACGGACCCTGGGGCTTCGAAATCATAATCGACCAAAGGGTGGCTGTGGTTTGGTGTGGCCGGGTTCGAAGGTTTGCCATTGGCTACCGCTGATCCCTCCGGTCCATCCAGTGACACAACAGTATCGTGCAATGACACTCCTGCCGAAATGCCATGTAGCGTATCAATCCTGTCCCCTGCCGCTCCAATGAGCTCCCTTACTCTGACGAGATGCATCCGAGCCTCCTTCTCGGTGTATGGATCCTCTATCAGGGTCAGCCCAGAATCTGACGAGAGACCGTTGACTTCGGAGAGTTCGGCAAAGTCATTGATGCGTACGCCGTTGTGTTCGAGATGAAAGCAGGAGTACTGGAAGGTTTCTGGTAATTCAACGATAGATTGTCGAAGATCCTGGACTTGTTCTTGGGTGGATACCTATGTAGATTGTCAAAGAAATGGTCTGCGCGGGTCTCGCGATGATATACCATTATCTGAATGTGATGTGGTTCGTGGGGTAGCTTGACGGTTACTTGGAATACGCCTGGGCATGATCAATTCTGGTTCAATACTGCATGCTTCGACAGCCCGCACCGGCCAGGACCGACGTACCATCAGCTACCTGCTCGCCTTCGGCCGCTTTATCCGTAGAAGTGCCATCTTTCGATTCTTCGGTCTCATGTTGACTGTCACGCGAGAGGTCTTGTTGGGGCCGTGTGCTTTCTGCGTAGGGCATACAAAGTTATTGACAGCCCAAGAACCGATTGAAAAAGTATTGATATCATCCTGCGTGCTATAGTATATAGCTTGCACTTGGGAATGCTGGCACTCACCCTGATGGCTCTTCACGTCACCATTCTGCTCTGCCATTACCGAGTCTCGCTATACAATACTATGATGAAGTACAAAGCAATCGAACTCAAGACTGCTCTCGAGGTGCTGTAAATGAGTGGTACTGGTCAGATCGCTCAAAAGAAGGCCGTCACACAACAATGTACAAAATTGTAATGGAGAAAAAGTATTTGCAGCATACACAAAGCTTAAAGCATCATCACAGCTCAAAAAGCTATCAGGGATCTCGCCGGGCAATTTCGGAGCGGGGAGGCAAAAACCTTTATCCCTACAGCAAGCCGAGGGAATCACCGTGTCTCGAAGCCCGAAGAAAGAAAGGTATTATAATCGTACGAGGTACATTCAATCTTCCAGGGTGGCCACAAGATTTTGGTTCATTCGAGATAACTATGGAACATGGGCAAAATCTGTAAGTCTAGGGTTTTCCATAGCATCCCACATCCGCGTCGACTACCCTGCGGGTCGAGGGATTATATAGTTCCATGGAGAATCTGATACAAAGAGAAGCTAGAGGTGCAGCTGTGCGGTTATACTACAGCCCGACAAGCATATAGAGTCGTGAACAACGCAGACAAAGAGTACCCTCACTAAGTTCCCCTTACTAAGTGCCTATGGTCACCGTTCTGTCGACGGCCCCCTTGGCGTTATGCAATTTTTATATGGTACTCTCCATGATTCCACAGATCCTTAGCGACCAGCTCTCGAGTCCTGCCCAGGCTTTCTATGGCGGAGATTCTATCCAAAGTCTTCTCTAAATGTTCCTCAAATCCTTCGCCGTTACAAATTTCTCGGAAGGCGTTTTGCATAGGCACCGAGTCTGCTCGAACCATAGCATTGGAATCGATGGTGAAAATATTGATGTGATCATAACTTTTGATAAAGTCCGCCCTAGTCATGATCTGCCGTGCCTCGTGTAATGGTATTTGGGGAGGGATGTGGCCTTTTTCGGGATCGTATGTCGATTCCATTGTCTTTTCTTTGTCGACCAAGGCTTTAGCCAGAACCATAGCTGCTGACTACTTGGTATTAGCGGTAGCTTCTTTGAAGATAGAGAAGTATTGCATTCAGTAATTCTGTCACAGCTTTGCACAGAATGATCACGTAGAAGAGCACGGTCTTATGGCAACGGCATAGCGAGCCGGCATTATACTTATGAAAAAGCAAGGAGGAGCTTTTACTCCTACGTTGAAAATTGCTCAACATATTGTTCAAAGAGTGGCTGTCAGTTGTCATACCAGAGCCCAAGATCCGGGCAAGCCCCAATGTTCTGGTTGAAGATACGTACGAGGTGCTTGATGGATGCGCAAGGGTAGATACAACGACACCAAGACTAAGTCACGGCTGGACGAAACGAGGGTAGGGCGCAGAAAGTGAACGACTTACTGAGTACTTCTGCTCGTCCATCACGTCATCATCCATCTCTTCGCCGAGGATCCAGCATTTGTTGAGAAACCAAGTTTTCTCCACCCGACATATCTTTTCACACGCATGCACCATGTCTGGAGACTTTGCAACCCGACTCAAAAACGTAAGTCTGCCGCCAATGCGATCGTAAACTTGCTCAAGTATATCTTGTGAGGGCTCTTCCTTGTAGTATCGGGAGCGGTACTGTCGAAGTGCTCCTAAAGCTTGATCTTTGTCTAGATCTAGGACTGGAAGAACTTCCATGCGTGTTGCATACTGCTTCAGTCGCTCATACACCCAGTAGTCGTCACTATTGAACACTACAAATGGTCAGTGTTTATGAATGGCGGTCTTAGGAAAAGCAGTGTTGGCATCTCGATGATGGGCATGAAGATGGTATAACACACCAATCGTAACCAGGTTACTTGCTGCCCATTGCTCTGCTCTCTGTTGGATGAGTTCGAGGAGGTCACGGCCATCTTCATCGTCCCTTAATAAATGAGTGCTGTTGATTATCAACACTAAAGGCCTGCCAAGCTTTCTACGTCTCTTCAGCGCGGCCTTTTCCAGCTTATTGAAAGCTCGTTCGATATCAAGCAGGGCGGTCGTATCTCGCGGTCCTCTGATACTAAAGAGACTTCCAATGTAGCTGCTAACCGTGAATAAACGGCTACAGTCACAAATGTCAAAGCACGTACTCTTCATAAAACTCAAAATCCAACGCTTTACCTAGCCTAATCCTGAATATTTCAAGATCCGCATGTGCCTCAAACATTGAAATTCCCTCTCCGTTCACTTTCTGCATAGCATCCAGCAACATGGACGATTTTCCAGTACCTTTTTCACCTATCAGAAGGTGGTAATGACCCCGCTCGGTCCCGTCGACGATGGCATCGATCTTTACCTGCTCTTTGCGTGGGATCCAATGGTCGGCCTCCTCTTCCATGGTATTAGAGGGGACTTGATTTGAAAGCGCAGCCAGCTCAAGGACGGGATCGCCTGGCTTGAAAGCGTTTTCCATCTTCTGGAGGACAAGATGTTTATAATATCTGTGATATCCATAGCCAGCGAGACTCCAGGATAGGCATGTCAGATTCAGGCTCCAGAGGCGATTTCTTATACGTGAGGGACTTACCCTAGGATCACCAAAGAGGCGAATGTGGTGGCCGCGCTCTCGAACATCTTGAAGAGTGTGGATCCAGAGCGGGTTTTGCTATGACCTTCTTCTGCCGTGTTCCCGACTCCTTGGTCTTCCTGCCCCAATTGACTCGGCGTACCTGGTTGTGGTCCTCCCATAAATCCACTTGCCCAGTTTCTTTGCTTGTTACATCGTCCACTCAATAACGGGTGGTGAAATCTGTCAGGTGCTACACATGGTCGTCGAACTGCGAGTGAAGTGCGAAAGGCGTACAAGCTTGAGCGTGACATTAGACCCATACTGCATCGTTCTCCAGGGGGTTGTCTTGGTCCAAAATAGATCAACAACGGCATAAAGGTGCCCTTGCCATTCCGTTAATGGAGATGATATATCGGGCGCCAAGAGAGACTACAGGTGAAATCAAGAATTCATCCGATGATACTGACCGGGAATAAGTAGTCAGACGATAACAGGCCGCAAAGAACATGTGGTTGAGACGCATAAACAGTATCAGCAAGCAATGAGCACGAGTACTACAATTCGACAACTGTGACTCTATGGAAGTGAAGAGCAACTGCGCATGCGTCGATTGGTTTTATCTGTTGTCAACGTTGGCAAAGATGATAGAGTATGACTGGAATGGCACTGTCCTGGGGTCTGGCTAAGCATCTTGGCGACCAAGATTCAGTCTCGATGATCTTTCCCTCCCAAGCTTTTACAAGTTCGTGAATCAGCATTGGCATTGTAGCTGCTGTCGGCCCAAATCACCTTGCAACGTCATCACAAACAAACACGCGAGTTGGCGCGATTCCATTCCCAGCCCTCTGAATATCACCCTTCACGGTCGCCCCAGCGTAAGGAAGTATCCAAGCCTGCTACGCGACAGTCTTACGTTCAATATCCAGAGACGCCCTCTACGCATCATCCACGATGGTTAAAAGAAAACAAATGTCAAACGGAACGGTCGCCGTAGCGTCAACGTCTGCACCGGTGTCCACTTCCCAGCTTCCAGCAGCTTTGCGCTTTCCGCTGCTGGTGACGCTGAGCTTGACGCTTTCATCATTGCTCTACTCGTTCTCTTCGGACTTCACTGCAGGCGACCTCGCTACCGTCAGCCGGAGCTTGAATAAATGGTCGGAGGTTGGAGGCCTACTTGCGTGGAAGACTATTGAACTTGGAGTGGGCTGGTGGGGAGAATACGATAGTAAGACTTTCAATGCCTCCCGATCGAGCCCAAGATGATGCGCAATATACATTCGAAATGCGCTGACATCTCAACTTCTCAGGCTATGATCTCGCGTCGTTGACTCTACTCTCTCACCTCCCACCCCTATACCTCCTCACAACCTTCTACAGCATCCGGCCAAGCACAGTCGTCACCTCCCTCGCCATTGACCTTGCAACGACCTACATTCCATTCCGCCTCCTGCGCCCACTGTCAGCAACGCACAACCTTCACGCGCCAAAACGCAGCGTCGCGAACCGCTCCATCATCAATGACCTCCCCGTCCGCGCACTCACAACCCTCCTCGCAGCCGGCATCTACGGCGTAGCCATGTACAGCAGCTTCTATACCTGGCTCCCCGTCCATCTCGTCCTGCACTTCGACGGCCTGCGCGACATTTCCGCCGCGCATACCGCCGCTCTGCCTTTCCTCATCGCGTCCTTCCTCCCCGTCGGCTATGCAGCGCGAGAATTCCTCTTCACACCAGCGACAGGAGCGCGTTTGGACCTAGGAGACATCCGAGCTCGCGCGTTCAATCCCGCAACCGCGACGCTGGGGGAGACGATCAGGTATAATCTCTGGGGATACTCGAAGAGAACGAGGGTACTGATCAAGCGCACCGCCACGTTGATCGCTGTCAGCGGTTTCAATACCTGGTTGCAGACGTATGTCACTGTCGAGGGCGCGGAAGGCTACGGCGCGGCTGGGTGGTCTGCTATTTGGGCGACAGCGGCGGCTTTGACGGGATTGGTGTATCTGTGGGTGGGTGATGTGGAGGGGGCTACTAACTAATTGATCAAGTCACTACAACAACAAGAAGGGTAGCTGTGCTGTCGTCGGTGCTTTTCCTTATATAGGGTGTCAGGCGTGCTTCAAAGGCAATCTCCTCGCACTCTAATAATCAACAATCCATCCATTCAGCCTCATATACTCCTGCCGCCGCTCGCCGTGATGTCCAAAGTGTCCTGATAAAACACCGAAAGACAATTCATACTTTGTACCAAACACTAGAAGATAATCGATTCCACAGATAAAACAGGCGCCTCTTGCAAACACCTTGCTCTGCTCTTTACACGACAATAGCATAGCCAGGAAAACCTCCATGGTTCTATGCTGTGGTCTATAAGTACAGTCATACCTCACTGTAGGCATCACGTCATTCAGAGTAGTTATAAGTAGTATTGAGGAGGTAGGTAGGTACGGTTCAGTAGGACTGGCGTGGAATGCAACAGCTTGTCAACCTTATAGATAGATAGATAGATAGATACTACCCATCATCCCCTTCCGAATTGTCTCGTGTCATTAGATCATAACCAAGTACGATGGTGCTTTCATATCAGATCCCACCCTATGCAGTGTCACTATTCTCGAGCGAGGCGATTCTCTGAGATCTTCGTAGAAGAAGGATGAGGGAACAATACCGTCCCTTGAAGTCAATGGATAGGTCTGTCTGTCCTAGCTATACGCTTTTGACAATCCCTAGATACTCCATTCCTTCTCCGGGCCCACTTCACAAGCTAATTTCCAACAGTCACGCTCAGGTGTGAAGTTAGATAGAGATGCGGATACGAGACAAATCCGCTTGCTGTCGCGGTGCGAGCTATGGTGTCTCGGATATTGAGTGGCCTCCCAGAGAACGAGCACCGCGTGAATCTTCCAAAGATGAAGTTCCGGAGAGATTTTAGTTGGCTAATCAAATATCTCACCTTGCACCGTAGTAGTCGACGCCCGGGGCAGCTTTGCATGCCTTCTCGCCAGCTTCGATGAACCTGTTCGGACCTGAGAGATAGACCCATACGGAAGACTTGGGTGAGTCTCCGGAGATAGAAGCCAGGGTTTGTTCAATGTCCAGTCTTGGTCGATCACCGCCAGTCTTGTGGATTCGCACTTCGAGGCTGGAAGCTGGATTCACTTCGGGCACATGCAAGTCAGCAAGTGGTTCTAATTGGAGAATGAACGGATTTGGTGCGTCACCTTTGAGAAAAGGTAGGTCCACATAGTCTTCAGCCCTCACGCTCCAGACAACCACGCATCTTTCCCAGACTCTCAATGGCAAACCTGCGAATGCACATGGCACGTTGCCCACTCCCATTTCATTAGAGGCCTTCAGCTCCGCTGCTCGTGTTCTTTCCAGCTCAGTGAAGGCGCCGGCTATGGCGATTGCACCGCTCACACCGGTGCCAGCGACGAAGCAGATGACTGTGTTGTAGCGGGCAGGATCTACTGGTGTAAAATATGGACCTTCGAGTCGTAAAGGGACATCTACCGTTGGATATGCATGGTCTTGCTTCAGCGTGGCCAACGAAGAGGGTCTCGACCAGGTTGTCGCTTCTGACTGTTCACGTGGCCCAAATCCAGAGACTACTGCGGAGTCTGATCTTGTTTCCCGTTCGTCTACAAGAGCAGCCAATCTATTCGTCCATTGCGACGTTGGTTGTTGTTTCTTGCTAAAGAGACCGAAAGCCGACATAAACCCATCTTTTCTAGCTGGGACTGGATCGCTAGGCCTACCCTGCTTCCGGAAGAGGAATTGAATGTTGAAATCATCCTCGTTTTTGGGTGTGATAGCGTTCTGGGATGCGAGATGGGTGATGGTGGTAAAAGGGTGGAGCTCCCGGATTGACGAATCCGAATGATGAATGTAGAAATGGGCGAGCGGTGATGTGCACGCGCAGCCATCCAAGCGGTGCCGAGGAAGGGGCAGCGAAAGGCTGAATAAACTGACTTAGCGATGCGGTGAATAAGGAAGCTCAGCGACCTTACCAATACCAGCCATTCCCATAGGTAGTAATATTGCCGTACAAGCTCTGCCTCAACTCGTACAGTCGCATACCCCAGTCGAGAAGCCACATGGCGAGTCCAGGAGAAGTACAGTAAAACATTGTGCTAGCATGGAGACAGATGATCACGACAGCCACAATACTCAGAAGGTGCGTGAAGTAGAAGATGTTGAAGTGCTTGCCCCGAACAGGTGGTAGTGTGGTGACGAAGAGGAGGCAAAAGATGACGGTCGTAAGAAGACCCACAAATATGAGGGATGACCGCCAGATTCCCAAGGATGCAGTATACCCTGGCCAAGTCTCGTGGTACAGATATGTTGGATTGAGAACGGGAAACACCTTGCGAAGTCTGTCAGATAAGGAAATGAATACAGGAACCCACGAAACGTAGACGAACGCATGAATCAGCACCAGCATGAAGAGAGTGTATGCTGCGATCATATGGAACGCTAGCGTCGTCGAGACTGAGAGCTTGAAGAAGGATGCCAGAGCACTGTGTCTGGATACCGGAATCAGGACCATTCCCATGGTGACATCACAAAAGTGCCCTGTCAACGCCACGGCAGCGAGTTGATCGTTCCCATCGAGAACTCCACCTTCGCGGCCTCGTGTGACGAAGTATGTCCGTAATCGAACCCACCAGATCCCAACTATAATCCCATATAGTGACACTACCCAAACAAAGGCCAGACACCCACTGACTGCCAGTTGCTTCCCAATGATGGGAAGTTTTCGGTGGACTAAAGGCTGGCGGAGGAACAGTCGTAGTTTGGGGTGAAAAGCTCGAATAGCGAGAAAGGTCACCGATATCGATATCCAAAAGTACCAGACAATAACATGTAGCCGAGTTTGAAGAGGAAACAGCCACTCCCCGCAAGTCCCGGCATAGCAATGATGATCTGATTGAAAGGTGAGGCCGATGGAGAGGCCGAACGTAAGCAGGAGACTACCAGTAAGAGGGTACAGACAAGTTCGAGGCGTAATCCGTGTCATCGTGAGGCAATCGACAAGGGGAACGTCAAAATCTTTAGGGGCTGGCTACCATATGTTTCGCAAAACCATCAAGAAGCAGGCAGGTAAGGCATGGTGAAAAGATAAGAAAGGATGACGAAGCTATATTGACAGTCATCATTGCTCAGCAATGAGCGCGCAGCACTACAAGTATGTAGGAGAAGGCTTCTCGCGCAAGAAGGGGGAAACTAATGTATGGGAGAAAAGTATCTGCTTACAACGGTGGGCAGTCACGAATCAAACGCGGCTGTACAAGGACTAATCCGTACAGACGCACGAACATTGTACGCCAAGCTTAGCCCATCCTTGAAGATCACTCATAAAAGCTTTGAGCTAAGAGGTTTGGTCGACGGAAGAGGTATCGAAGATCGACCAGAACGGTAAAGCGCGGGTAAGCCACTCCGGAACGGTCAACATCCTGATGCATTAACTAACTAGTGTTTGAGCCTTCGGCATCACGGGTTGTTCGCATACAAATATATATTGCTGATTGAGATCATTACAAATTATGAGTACAGGTACTTCTCATTATTACTGGTTGCAAGGTCTAGCCAGCGACCTCTTTAGTCATTTGTCAGTGACGTGGTTCTGAAGTGGTCTGCTCCATTCGGGTGGAGACTGTGCCGAGGAAGCTAGCCAAGGCCTTAGTCTACCGCTAAGATAAGCTTATATAGCGGTCATCAATGCACACGGTACAAAGTACATACGACCAAACGTATGGATTACCAGCGCCTCGGCTGCATGAGATATTCATTATCATCCATTATCCTATCATGTGAGGTCATCTACTACCTCACTGTTGTCAATTTCACATCACTATATATACCGTCATATACTCCGCTATTAGGAAGTAAATCGGCCATTCATTGACCTGTCAATGACAGATTATAGGAGGTTGATAGCTGAGTATAGAACTCATATTTATTGCAGCAGTATTAACATTCATTCATTGACAGTGTTCATTTCTTCCTTTCTTTCTTTGTTTCTTTTGTGACTTGAAATCATGTCTGTTCTTCACAAAGATCAGGCCTTTGTTTAAGGGCGGTTTGAAAGCTATGCGATAATGAATCAAGATTGTATGTAGAATAATTATAGAATTATCGCTAACCTCTTAATCAACAGGATTGTGCGAGAATATATCCTTGTGAAGGGCAAGCGCCTTTGTGAGCTTACTAACATCATGTAAGCCTCCGCGAGGTAGGCTCACGGTGACCTTACACGTAGCCTCTTTGAATGATATTGACATGCTCTCCGTCAATGAGCGGTGAAGAAGCACTCCACAATGAAGATAGAGCATAAGAATACAACTCAGTCTTGACATAACTGTCAACGCTTGATATGAAGACATTATAGCTAAGCAAGCAGTCTCAGCACGCCGATTGTGTGATGACATTGAGCATTATAGTCGTATATGTTCTAAAAAAGGAGTCCAGCATTACTAGGTAGACAGTCATGAATGTTATGAATATACAGATTCCGTTATTAGATTGAATATTGACTCAATGCTTTGCCCTACTACTACTAGCTACATCACATGTCTACCCACAAGGTAGGAAATACGTGGATGGTAATGGATACCTTATGCAGCCAAGGCGCTGGTAATCCATACGTTCGGTCAAGCAGTAACTTATTTACTGTACATACTCTCATCCCTTAACAAAGTACGGGCACCATAACTTATGTCGAATGGAACGCTTTGATCAGTCATAGTATACCTAGAGTTATACTACTTGCTATCAAGCGCTGCACTCGCTCATGATATCCTCTATCGAACATCGCCCGGTCTCAGATCTACCACCACCAGCTCCATCCGCGCTCACCTCATTCATCCAATCATCCAATCCCACCAAAGCATCTCAGACACACGAACCGTATTACCACCACCTCGCATCTCAGATTCTTCATAACCTGCGCTACCAACACGACTGGACATCGCTTCGCATCCACACACACTCACCCCTCCCTTCCACATCATCAAACCTCCTACCAAGACCGCTCATCTCAGGCCTGCCGCCGCAGAGGATATATATTCACCCGGACGAGCAAGTCGAGTTACTCAAGCAGGAGAAAGACAAGAGTGGGAACGGGGATGTCAGCGAGGGCCATAATGGAGAGGGAAAAGGTGGAAGGGAGAGGGAATGGGTACTGCCGACGCATCTGAGGGAGAAGTGGAGTTTGCGAAGGTTCGCGGACGTTTTTGACGGGGTTGGGGATGTTCCGCCTGGACCTGAAGAAGAAGGAGACTTGCTCGTGGTCGAAGACGATGTCGTGGTGAACGGCAGGGAAGAGCAGAACGGGAAGAAGGAGAAGAGGAGAGGAGGGAAGAGAGTTCTACTGGCGACGGTAAATGCTGACAGTACCGTTGTATATTATATCGTGCATGAAGGCATTGTCAAACCAAGACAAAATTGATTCATATCGTCAAAAGTTTCTGTGTGTTTCAACTTATAACGTGTTTCGACAGATCCCCTGGAGGTAATCCATTAGTATGTACCATGTTCATCTTCGGTGGTCATCGTTCAAGCTTGGAATATATCTTGTCACAGCTAAGGATGACTCGTAACTGAGATGTTGACTGCTGCTAAAACCAATTGAACGGCTGACAATCTATCAGAGAGCTCTAAGACTCCCAATCAGTCAGATGTTCTCCGAGCGGTCCTACCAAAAACGTGCCGGGGTGTTGAAATACGTCGAGGTCTCCCTGCAATGTTCGCCTGTCTAGTAAGTTTAATCTTATTCATCACGCCAACCGGTCCAAGGTGCTTACACTCGTCATTGGTCATCGGAACCAACTGGATGTGTTGGAGATGAATGGCGGTTAAGAAGGTAGGAATTACGTCCAACTACTCCATAATGAAATCATAAGAGGGCTGAGAATGCTGCAGGGGTTCTCCCGCTCTGGCGCGGTATGGCTTGGAGCATTGAAACACCCACCATTCCGGCTAGTGGGTGCTGGGAACGCATGCTAGTTCCTATAGTCACTGTATCGTAATTAAGGGCTACGCATCGGTCAACACCAAAGTCCACTACTCGGTGTCTTTGGGTGTAGGAGGTCCAGGATGGCCAAAGAGGCCCTGCCGCGACCAGTTGATATGGATGGTGAGGGACTCGATATTGAACATCGTCCACCATGGTCGTGCTGTTTCTGTAACGCGTGCAGATTCTCCGCAGGCTATAGATCTGATGTGGTGAAAGGTCGTCACTAGATCGAATCGTAGCGCGGCGAAGTATTGAATACTCAATATAGGAACCTTAGTCTCCATGCTTATATACAATTCTGAGAACGAGTCCAACACGCTTCATTGGCTATGGCAATGCGGACTCCAGAACTGAACCAAAATTAACCTGTCTTCCGGAAAACAAATGAAACAACTGTACGATGGCAAATTTCTGCCGAAACCCATGGCGGGAAAAAGAATCTGCAAAATTTCCACTTGCCACGATGGTCTTGTCGAGATATTCTCCATCATCAACAGCAGATAACGATCATACGCAGGCCCCAGCGAGCAAAGGATATCAACTGTTCTGACGCCGAATCCTCCTTTACAACGGAGTTAACAATGAATCCCACCATGACCCCGGAAAATCTCAACGGATTGATTGAGAATGTCAACGAGGAAAGCTCCGTTGACCAAAGTAGAATTTCGGAGGATATAACATCAAGGTTGGACCCAACATTGAGTACCATCTCTGAGTTGCCGTCTCTATCTCTTCTGCTATCTTGAATGATTCAAGCGTTGTTATACAGAATGGAGAACAGCTTTTGAGCCAACGGAGAAAGAAGGACGACGAGAAAGGTTGCGGAGAAGGCGGCATAAACAGCAGAGACTGTCAAGGACTGAGAAGGTGAAGGAACGATGGGAAGGGCCTCCAGATACAGAAGAGAAGGAATTGGTGAAGCGGAAGACTTGTTAACTGAGCGAGTCCAACCGGGCTGCTCTGCTCTTATGAGTAGGCAAACTCTCAGGCACGATCAGTCCACACCGGGTCTTTGCGCCTTCAAAGTAGCATCTAAAACAAAAATGACAGCTGACAGTAAGCGGGATGAGTGGGCCAAGAACATCAACATTAGCGAGTATGGAAGGTGGACGGTGGTTGAAGAGCTGTGACAGCGAGTATGGGAGCATGCCGATATTTTGTACTTTGGTATGACGTTGGTTAAATACTCAACGAGCCTGTTCTTATCGTCTAGTCATGCTGAATAGAGGTGAGCACATCAATTGCAGTATGGTTAGTTCGAGCAGCTACCAGCCAGTAGAAGACGCATCTACGGAGGCGTGTCCACCTCCGCAACCTAGGTAGTGTCTAGGATGATATCCGGGGCGGCCGAAGCATATGTGGAAGAGGCATTATTGCCCCTCCACAAGAGAAATGCGTCGGAGCAGTGACTAGGTTTAGTAGCCTGGTCGGGAGTGCTCCAGCGCTCTCTCAGTGCCGCAGACCCGATTGTCAATCCGCTGAGCGTAGAGTAAACAGTCAGAGGTACCGCTTATTTCGATCAAATGAGATTTGGAATTTGAAGCTTGAATTTGTCCTCGGTAGATGTGGCAAGTCCAAGCCCAAGATGACGCAACACTTATTACCCGATGCCATAAGGTTTGCCGACACTGGGCCAATCATAGTACTGGAAGAAGTACTAAGCTTTCCCCACAATATTATTCATAAAGTCTAACATTACTAATTTGTCCACGGTCTGCGTTGCTCCTACCATGGCTGAGCTTCACTGCGAATCAAAAGATAGACGTTTGAAAGCGTCCTGCACGCACAGCTCGCCGTTGCGCCAGTGTTCTTTCGGCAAGTCGCCGACCTCTCAACCACTGGCCGGCCAAGGATGCGTTTTCTTGGTCAAGTCCCATAAGGTAAACTATGGAGCAATATCCCACAAGAGAATGCTCACCATCAACAACTTTAGCTGGCCAAATAATGGATTTCAGGCAATCGTCCACAACTCTCCCAAACGGCCGAAAAAGAAGGCGAGTGACCAGAGCTTGCGACGAGTGTCGTCAGAACAAGGTCAAATGTGACGGGAAGCAGCCATGTCTACTGTGCATCTCACACGAATTTGGTACTCACGCCCAAGGCTTTGTCTTTTGCCAATATATCTGCCGTTCATCAGCTCATGCAGAGACTAGAGTGCACGTATGATCGGCCATCGAGCAGAAGCCGAAGATTTCCCGCTACATCAGCTGAGGCGATCGAGAACCGCTTACAGCAGATCGAATCGACGTTGCATGCGGTAGTTGACCGTGGACTGAACCATGTCCCTACTCCGCAGACCGGCCCAGTTCACCAGAAAGTGTCAACATCCAACGATCAGACCCAAACGGAACCGTCAGGTACAGGTAATCGCTTGGAGATTGCATTAGACGCAAGTGACCGGCTCGATGTCAATGATTCTGGTCATCACGACTTCCACGGCCACTCTTCAGGAGTCGCTTTCTTAGCACAGATCCGGCACAAGTATGAAGACCTGCTTAGTCCGGAGGTCGGTTCAGATACAACGGTTGAGACATCGGCCGAGTTGCCCCAAATCTTCGACTCGCGTCATTCCTTCAAGGCTCCAATCGCACTCATTCCGCCTACTCTGCCCTCCAGGGCGACCGCGGAAGACCTCGTCGAGTCTGCGTTGGAGTATGTGTGCGTGTTATCGCGGACCCTGCACCGACCAACGTTTGATGCCATGTTCAACCGAGTATATGATCTGGGCGCAGCCAAACATGAAGCTGAAGAACTTAGATTTCTGCCTCTACTCTATTCAATCATGGCTGTTGGCTCCTTTGCATCTAACATCAAGGATGAAGGCAGTGGCAACAAGCGCGTCATGGCTGCTGGGTAAGTCGTCACCTCCGAATGGCACGCGTGAAAGTCCACTTGATTGACCTTCGCTCTAGCGTCGAATTCTTTCTTGCTGCGAAGCAGATGATAGATATCACAGATTGCAAAGACATCACATCTCTTCAAACAATGGTGTTTATCGTTGCATACCTGCAGTGCTCCTCAAGAATGTCCGCTTGCTATACCTACGTGGGTATTGCTCTCAAATCGGCTGTTCACATGGGTATGCATCGATGTGTCACAGCGAAGTTCACACCGCTGGAGCGGCAGATGCGAAGCAGGATATTCTGGGTCCTTAGAAAGATAGACGTCTACGTCAGTACTATGCTTGGATTGCCAGACAGCATAGCGGACGATCATATCGACCAAGAACTGCCCCTCGAAGTCGATGACGGATGCATACTCGAAGACCGGATCCTTCCTCAGCCGTACGGACGATTGGCTCCGATAGCGGCCACCAATGCACACATCCGGCTGATGGGTATTCTCAAGAAAATTACTACTTATGTCTATCCCATCAAAGGTGTGGAACAAAGAACGTCTGACAGGATTAGGGTGTACTTCGTGGATCATTCAAAAGTCCATGAGATTGAAATCGCCCTCAAAAAGTGGCTTGACGGGCTACCTGATGCACTAAAAAAACCTGTCCATGTCTCAGAGCGTCTGGCCAGGCATGTGACACCCTTTCATCAGCTGATGTTGTAATCTGACGCTGTGATACTACAGCCTCCTGTTACGAACTTCATACAATCACGTCCGTTTGGTCCTTTATCGACCATTCACGCATCGCCTATCCAATGCGGAGCCGAAAACCCACTCGGAAGGTCAGGCACAGGCTGCCGCAGCCGCAGCCTGCCTAAGTGCAGCTAAGCACGTTGTGCGTAATACAGCAGAGATGAAAGACGCGTTACTAACTCCCGGACACTGGTTTGCCTTGTACGCAACCTTCTTTGCGGTGTTCTCATTGGTCTACTTTGTATTGGAGAATCCGTCCGATGAGAGGGCGCCGGCAGTTTTCGAGGATGCCAAACGGGGCCGGGAGCTTCTGGCGTCGTTTCATGACCGCAGTCCTATCGCTGCGAGATGTAGTGTGTCGCTGAAGGTGGGATGAAAGATTGAGCGATTGTCGATCGTTTCTACGCTAACTGTACGGTAGACATTATTCGAACGATTGCCTGGAACAATGGCCAAATGTCTGCGAGATGCCTCTCTCAAGGAAGTTTACGGATGTACTTCCCAATCTGTGTCTTCGAGTCCCGAAGATGGTCCTACGATTGCCAACGGTTATTTCCACGTGAACGACTCATCTCAAACGCAATGTGACGATAAGATGTGCCAGATACCAGGGATTGCTGCATCCATGCCGGTTGACTTGAACTTCACATCCGGTTCAGCACCTCAACCAGTGGGTGGCAGCTTTGAGATTCATCCTATGAGTAGTGCTCGAAACACTGTCGGTTGGCAAAACAACGTGGCTCCCCAACTCTCGAAAGGGCAATCCGTCCGTATGGGTAATGCTGAAGGCACGCCGCTTTCCAATCCGAATGCCACCACTGTCCTGTCGGCAGATTCTTTCCCAGACCCAAACCAAGCTATACCGGGGCTCGCTCCATATGCACACCACCCTAATGGTGCGACCATCTCAGGGGAGGATAGTCTGGATTCACTTCACGCGCACGTACTTCGCGGATTCCCGGACACACAAGATCTGGACCAAGGCCAAGAGAACGCCAGTGCTTGTTTCCAAGCGCAAGAGCAAGAAGCTTGCGGTAACTCATGGGCCAGCTACGATTTCATTGATGAGTTTTCCCAAGCGAATGGCGGCCCTGACATCAACTTAGCTTACTTCTTTGATGAGCATGAATGAGAGAGACGCAGAGGCGCGCAGACTTATGACCATAGATCCCGCCAGCTGTATGAACTTTCCACTCAAGCTGTTGTATGTTACAGCGTCGAGCCTGCTTGTGATGATATGAAGGCGTTTGTTCTCAAAGTGTTAGTGAAAGCATTTACACTTCGTTTGAAGGACCTTTGACAGATTTGTTATCAACCTTATCGCATTCCTTACGTGCTCAGAACTAAAAGTCCCGTCTTGGCTCAGGATAACAGCCTAGTCCGGGACCCCTCATACACTGGCCCATCCGCCGACAACAGCCTCTGGACTATGACGGCCACTGTCGATGTCGCAACCTAGCCTTTCGGTCCTTCTTTCCGCGGCACTTGTGGATACGTACCTGAGAGCATTAGGCGTTTGCGCGGAAGCGTAAAGTGCAACTCCAGGAACCAATGTTGAACGTCTCGGCATGCAAGAGATGATGGAGGTACATGTTTCGGGTAGCCGAAACGTCTCGCGGTCGACGATGGAAGAGGCCTGCGATGGTCCCAGCTCTGTGGAATGCTTCGGCTTTGGTATTACATCGTCCCGCTGACCACGTGAAGAGAGGCACCATATGGACAGTGATGCTGCTGAAACGGTTTGAGAATGACGGAGATCGCTCGTAGTAGCTGGAGCAACTGCCATCACAGATGAGATAGGAAACCACCTGAAGATCCCAAGTAAACAGAGGGTCTGCCTGCCAGAAGTGGTAATCTCGTCCGTACACGCTTGCTATAAAGTCCAGGTTTAAGATGATTCCGATTGATGAATGTAAGCAAGAAAGGGCCCATAATAGGGCTTCGCATAGACTCTAAGTGGGCTCGCCTTAATAATCATGTGGGCTTGGCAATTATAGAGATCGATCTCCGGATAACTCTGTACCTTTGACGGGACTCGGCAAAGTAGATGGATTCTCGGCACATGAGTCATGACATGATACCACCAAGAGTCCAGCTGCAGCGTTCATCGTTTAGACATCAATGCCCGTGATTTGACATTGCTAATATGTTACGGAAGAGTGAATCCACTCATTATCGCAAACGACACGGTCAGGTGCTCTGACTCTGTGCTCTATAGATGCGCATTCTCTCTTCTGACATAAGGTACACCTAAGTGCTTGAGGCTCGGGAAGTTAAGGTACGTAAGGTATTCGGGAAGGGATATGGGCTCAGGTCGATCCGAGGATATCGGAACCATCTCCGCAAAGCAACAAGGCGCAGCCAAGCGAGATTGAGTTTGTGACGCGCGTCTAACCGAAGCATGACGATGATACTTCCAGTGTTCGGAAAGGAAGTATGATGACTTATGTAGGTAATCCTTGGGCACAGATCCGGATCGCTTGCCGCTGCCTGGCAACTTACAGTAATAATTGCCTTGCCTTACTCTCCTGTGGAAGTCGGCGTAACGGAAAGTTCTCGGAGTTCGGTGGCATCCGAGTTACGGACCGCAATCATGATCATGACTTCATCTTCGCTTCATCCATTCTTCGGTGAATTTGTCGACTCGAGTTCAAGTCCATATAACTTGTACCGAAGCCATGATTCTTCGATTCCTTACTGACATGTGCTCCACACCAGATTTATTCACATCTACAGACAAGACAGAAAGCCTCACTCTGCGTCAATAACACATCTTCTTCCTGCCCACGCAATCACGAATTCTCGCCAGCCCTCAAATTTCTGACTGCTTGAAGTCTGTAAGATCAAAGTACGTCCTTCTCGATCCGTTGCTTTCAACGACTATGTCCTAGCATATAACTGACTAACATGACCACAGAAAACCCTTTTCTCCTACACCTCATACAAGATGAGCTTCGCACGTCGACGCGATTGCTTCTCTATGCAATCCGAGCAATCCTCACAGCCTGCATTTCCTTTGAGCAACACAACATCGTCCCGGAGGAGACAGAGTTTGAGCGTCGCCCAGACTTGCTACCTCGCGCACACCACCAGGAGAAAGCTCTCTTTCGAGGCTTCCCGGGCTGACCATGACCTCCGAGTACTTGTTGGGCACGCAAACTTCCTCGATTCTCTCATGGTCGAGATAGCCGAGGCGAAGCAGGAGCAAGCCCGCCAGTCCTTTCCACCTGTGAAAGAAGTCACTAGAGTCTCCGAAGAGTCAAGGCACAGGCAACTCTCCGCAAGTACTGTCGTCGAAAAGCCAGTAGACGATTGGGAGGTCTGGGAGAGTGACGAATCCGATTCTTCCGATAGTGATTCAGGAGACGACAAGGGCGAGGATGTTGATATCACAAAAGCCATTCCATCTCGACCAGTTCTGGCACGATCCGACACATTCGTTGAATCAAGAGAGGTTGGTGAGGACGATGAGGAAGACGACTATGGTGATCTTGCCCTCGTCCGCACATTATCGCATTCGCCACCACAACTCATTCTTGGCTCATACGCATAGCCAGACAGCGTCGAAAGTCCTCCAATCTTTTCGATGCTTCAAGCCGTTTTGATTTCTCGGCGGAGGAATTCGAAGCCTATGTGAAGGCATCATTCTACGAGACCAGCCATCGTCGATGTTAACCTCAACCACCTCTCCTTCCCATTGGACCAATCTTGCTCCTCGAAGCAGGCTATTCCATCTTACGAAATCCATTATCGGCGTTACTCAGGTCTATATGTTTGATACCCACCTTTGCTCAGTCCCGGTGCATTACGACAGCGACGTGCACATGCCAAGCGATGGGCTTTATTCTCTTGACCACGGCTAGTCCTACCTCCAAGCGACTTTCACCACTGTTCTGTATCTATTATTTCGTCGACCTAAAGTCAAGGCGCTTTTTGATTTCGTACTATATCCCGTGTATACGAGTTTATGTCTTTACGATAACGAATCATATCTTCCAACTATCCGAAATATTTAAAATCCATAATTATGGCCGTATTTAATCTTTTCGCACTAACATCTGCAGCTAAATAACAGTATGAAGTTTTGTGCACACCCTATGCTCGATTTGTATGGCATGTTGATAGAACCAAAACAAGAAACATCACACATAGTCATTTTGTATAGTAATTCATTATATCCATATAGTAGTATGATGGTTAGGTAGCTCGCTGTCACCCCTGGCTAGATCCTAGACCATGCCACCTCACCGCCGTCACCACTATCCCATCTCACTGTCATCACCACTGTTCCACCTTGTCACGGGTTCGCAATGAGACCGTCGCTCGATTGGTAATTCCTAAATACAAGAAGAATACTATGAAGAGAAAAAGGAGAGCTTCGTACGGAAGCGAAAAGATAATGTGCTTTAGTCTTAGGGTCTTAGTAAGCAACTAGACCATAAGACCTTAGTATGGGTTCAACCCATGACATCACCCCTCCCTTTCCCTTCAAGGTTGTGCCCTAAGCTTTGAAAAGGTTGTTGCACAGTTGTCAATGCCTGTTGACACGTGTTTTGCCCGCTTCGTATGGGTAAGGTTTGCAGATGAAAATTTTTTCATCGCTTGCGTGGTTTCGTCTGACAATTCACTTGAGCTTACCCGTCAGTGAAGTGAGTTATAAACCCCCTCACCTCACATACAACTTCTCTTTTTCTTTCTCCTTCAACTTCTTCACTCACAACTTTTGTACATGAAACCTCTCTTGGTTGAATATGTCAGCACTGACTCTCATACAACAAGCTCAGCAGCAACAACATCAACAACAACAACAACAATGTAAGTGTCATACAGGTACATGTCTTGAAGCTGACAGCTCACAGGGCCCTCATTCTCTACAATGTGTATGTTGCTGTTTTTGTTCTTGTGTCTGTCAATGTTGATTCAGTTCTCTTTGTTGATCAGCAGCAGCTCACTTAATACACTCACTTTTCTCAGACAAGAGTCATCCTTGCGCTGCTCAGTGTGAATGTTCTGTTTGTACAGCTACACATCACATTGAATCAGGTGAGGATTTATCAGTCATTGTACATCAATGTGATTCTGATTCAGAGTCAGAGTATGTTGATTTCTGCCGGTTGTGTCAACTGTCAGACACACAGTATGATGTTCTTTCTGAAATGTCATTATACATCAGAACATTTTGATGAGTGTTGCAGTAACTGCAAGTGATGTGACCACACATGTCACTATTTCATATGCAACAATGATGTTCTCATTGTCATCTCAGACAATGAGAATGACAACAATGATGTCAATAAGGGTGAGCCTGCTGCTCAGCTGAGAAGGATTGCATCAACACTGTTGTCAGTGAAGGCAGTTGTCATCTATGTCACCTCTTAAGTACATACAACTCTTCTTTCTTCATTGTGCTGTGCTTGTCTAGTTGTACAGACTGTGTGCAACACTTATAAAGCCTAGTTGTATGAGCTGTGTGCAACATCTGAGCAGTGTGCCTCATCTCTTTGTGATGCTCAGAACAAGTAGCTTTGATGAAATCAAGAAGGCATCATTAGTAATTAGCATAGTAATAAATCAAATAAATTCAACACTAAATTTTGAACTTCATACAATCCCCTGAACTCATGAAGCACCTCAACCTTCTTTCATATGGTTAAGATTTAGCTACCTCAGGTTGCATTAACTCTCATTGATTTAACATCACTGTGTCTTTCAGAGCAGATGCCGGTTCTCATGTGGGTTGAGTATAACTGACCTATTTCATCAAGTACTTCTTCTTGAATTCTTCTCTATGTTATATAAATCATTTCTTCAGAATCTTCTTTATCTCAAACTCTTCTTCATTGCTTACAATTTGTGATGAGGGTTGTGAGTCTGTCATATGCTGAGAAGAAAGAGTGTTCATGACTGCTAATTGAAGCATGACTGAGTGAAACACATTATGAATACTTGATGATGTGTTTAGACAGAAAGAATGTGAGCTGATCTTCTTAACAATGGTGTACTTGACATTCTTTGCATCAAACTTCTTGCACAGAC
>JAABUP010001458.1_pt1 | contig 49661 bp, 87 predicted proteins | sample 5559201 | NCBI WGS metagenome assembly JAABUP01 (sample SAMN10711887, study PRJNA513373) | rock metagenome | isolation source: Antarctica rocks | place: Antarctica | reverse complement strand
CTCGATGGGATCCCAAAGTTTGTAAGCCTTCTGAGTGTTTGAGTACCCTAGGAAACAGCAAAGTCGAGCGCGCGGGGCGAGCTTGCCGTCCCTCTTGCCTTTCATGATTAAGCTCCAAGCAGCACATGCTACTACTCGAATGTAGGACAAGTTTGGTCGCTAGCCTGTGAGTGTCTCCAACGGAGTGGATCGTTTAAGGGCTCGAGATGTCGAGCGATTCTTGAGGTAGACCACTGTGTCCATTACTTCTGCCCAGAGGCCTAAACACATTGCTTGTGTATTCGCCCCCATTGTCAGAACGAATTGTTTTGAGTTGTGATCGGTCAGCCGTTCGACCTTTGTCAGCCACTCCTTGAATGACCTTGTTGCATCGGATTTCGCTCGAAGAAAGTACACCCAGGTATATCTGGAGTGATCCATCCACCAGGACCATCACATATCGAGCTCCCCCGATCGAGTCGACACCCATCGGGCCACAGAGGTCTGTGTGGACGAGATTAGGACGGCTTTAGCATGCGAGCTGCTGGGAAGAAAAGGCGGGCGAACGATCTTGCCCATCACACACCCCTCGCATGCACATCCTTTATTCAAGGCTAAATGACCAGTCCTTGCAATCGAGCTACCCGTGCTGAGACCGCCGAACAGCAGTTTCATTGAGTCGAAGCCAAGGTGAGTGAGGCGTCGGTGCCACAAGTCCCAAGTTGCTTTGTCCTCGATGGCGAGATCCCCTGGGAGGAAAGGGCATTCGAAGTTGGCTCAATGACTGCTGGGAGAGCTCGAGTCATACCGTTGAACGCTCGAACTCCCGGCTCCCACTGAGCTCCCTTGACAACCCACACTTTCTGCTCGAGATCCGCACGCAGCACCTCAATGTTCTTCTTGGTGACCTTTCAGAGAAACCTGCGAACTCGATGTGCGCCCCAATGCTGACCAGCCTGGAGACTGAGAGGAGGTTGAAAGCCAAGCCTGGGACATAGAGGACTCGTCCGAGCCAACTCGCTCGCCCTGGTGATTTGCCAGGTGCACAGATCCATAGGAGTGAGAGGCAAGCGAGGCTCCACCAGCAGTGGCAATCCGAACGGTTGAGACCATACGTTGAATCGACTCAAACCATGCTCGATCGCCCGTCATGTTCTCAGAAGCTCCAGAGTCGAGTATCCACTGGCTTGAATGAGCGGCGAACGAGGTAGCCTCATCAATGGTGACGAGCAAATGACTAATTTCGCTCTTGTCAACATTGAGGTGGTCGATATGTATTCGATCGAGACAACGGCCCGCTCGACCAGCTCCCTCAGATAGTGGAACCTGATATCGATCTGTTTCGCTCGGGTATGGCCAACAAATTTCTTTGCAATCGAGATCGAAGCCTGATTGTCGCCATAGAGAGTGATGGGCTTGCGTGGGCTGAATCCAAGCTCGGTCATAATCGATCGTAACCACATCAACTCTCGAGCGGCCTGAGCGAGGGCGATGTATTCTGCATCGCCCGTAGCGAGCGAGACCGATGGCGGTTTCTTTGACTGCCAGCTAATAGCTCCTCCTCATAGCCTGAAGACATAGCCACTGGTGACTCGACATCGATCAACATCGCTGGTGGCAAAGTCTGCATCGCTGTAGTCATCGAGCTGATTGTATCCCCTGGAGTAGGTGATCCCAAGATCGCTCGTGTGCTTGAGGTATTTGTAGACTGAGAGCACACCCTCCCAGTGTGTGACAGATGGATCGCTCGCAAATTGACCGAGTAGACCAACAGGGTATGCGAAATCAGGTCGAGTTCCAAGCACGGCATACATGAGCGAGCCAACAACTGCCAGATAACAGCATGATCAGCCTTCTCCTCGCCGTCCTTGCGCTGAGACATGACTGTCTCTGATCGAAGTGGCGACTTGGGTGGCTTGCAGTCAAGCATATCAAATCGTTCGAGTACAGTGTTTATGCACTGCTTCTGGCTGAGGTGAAGTGTTCGTGCCGATCGATCTCGTTTGACCTGCAAGCCAAAAATGAAGTGAAGCTCCCCCAGATCCTTCATCTCGTATCGCTTCGACATCTCGGTCTTGAAGCGAGCAAGGGTATCGACGTTTGCAGCGGCTATGTTGAGGTCATCCACATAGACATGTACAATGATGAGGCCCTCGGAGTTGTTTCGGACGTAGATCGAGTGATCGGATACCGTTCGTGCGAAGCCCAGGGACCTGAGCGCAGCATCGAGCTCTTTGTACCAAGCACGAGGTGATTGCTTCAGCCCATACAGTGCCTTGATGAGTTGCCAGATCATGTCCTTGCCTCGCTCGAAGCCCTCTGGCTGTTGCATAAACACCAGCTCCTCGAGCGAGCCATAGAGAAAAGCAGTCTTGACATCCATCTGGTGTAGCTCGAGGTCATGCATCGCTGCGAGGGCGAGCAGAAGTCGAATGGACTGAATCTTTGCGACGGGAGCAAACGTCTCATCATAGTCAATGCCCGGTTTCTGGCTGAAACCTGTTCCAGGCGCCAAGGGCCTCCCCACCTCCGATCAAGCTACGCAAGCGTTCGTGAACAACGACACTCAACAATCATCTGGTAACCTTTTGAGCGAGTCGGCAGTCCAGGAGATCCTCGAGGACAGGGCGAAGCATCCGGAAAATTGGATCAAACTGACCGACACATATTGGTCTTACACGTGACGATTGGACTCGTCATGGGTGCCAAGGAGTTTCGGCTGGGAGCCGAATCTAGCATCGAAATGGAGATTTGTTGTCTGTAGATAGCTCAGTCTAGGCAGTTGACGCAGAAAATGCGGGATGACGTACCATCAAACAACGTCCGCAGCCCGCACATCCTTCTCGAACATGCCATCCAAATGTCCTACCTCGCACCAACTCTCCACCTCTCCCTTCCATCCTCCAGCGTGCTCCGAACACCTCACCCGGGTGACGCTTGTATTCCGAGCATGCCCTCTCAGGCTCAGGTCCTGGGCGACCGTAAAGGAAAAGACCTTCGATGTCAAGACGGAGATGAGAGTCTTAAGATATGCTGCGTGACAGACTAGGAGGATAACGGGTCCGGCATCCGCTGGAGATGGTGTGTGTCTCATGAGGAAGGATCTGAACCAGGTTATGATTCGCGCTTGAAACCTGTACCATGTGAGCGAAGACATGACGGAGCAGGGCAAGAACATACTCAAAGGCTGGCTCGACGTCTTTGGGCAGCTTCTCACCCGCAAGCCGTCGCCTTCCCTGCAGACTCCCAAGGAACCGCTCCCTCAAGCCCTCAGTGGGCCTCACCTCCAACCCTTCGTGAAGTGCGGCTACTATCTCTGCAGTCTGGATACATGAGCTCGACTCGGACAGCCCGTGTACGTACCTCCCGAGCTCGAGACAAGTCGGACGTCCATGTCTCGGTGAAAGCGACGCCTTTGAGATGCTCCGCTAACCGCTCTGACTCCCGCCGGCCATGATCATTCAACGGGGTATCGAGATGACCCTGGATGATCCCTCGGAGGTTATCATCTGTCTGACCGTGACGGACGAGGTAGAGTAGCATGAGTGAAACGAGGGCGGTTGATCCAGCTTGGCGTCAAGGTAGGAGGAGGTCGAGATGAGATACAGGTTGAGGTGACCGTCCTTCCGCTCTCTCGTCTCGTCTCATAACCCTTGTACTCCCCTGCCTTTGTCCTCGCCGTATCTCCGTTACCCCCACGGTGCCGAGGATCATGAAACAAACCAAAAAGACCTTCCCGATGGCGGGAGGAAGAGAGATTGAAAAATCCGGAGAGTTTGATTTACTTCGGGAGGAGATACATAATTTGTTCGTGGCGTAGTATATAACATATGTAAGTCACTCATCCCTCACCCGACGATGTCCCCTGCAACCACAGTCTCCTCAATCAGCGCTTCCAGATGTCCATCCTCGCCCCAACTCTCAATCACCCCCTGCCATTCCCCAGCATGTTCCATACACCTCACCCGCGTGACACTCACATCGTGAGCGCGCCGCCTGACCTCAACACCCGGGGCAAAGGTGAAATTCAGAGGATCGGACACGAGGACCTTAGTGAGGTGTGATAGTCGGTTCATGGCAGACCACAAGAACGACCGGCCCAGGCTTCCAGGTTGTCCCAAAGTGGGAAGAGAGGAAGGACTGGAACCAGGCGCACATACGAGCTTCGAATCTGCGGATGTCAGAGCGACAAGGTACAATAGGTTTACTTGTTCTTGTACTCTCCGATGTTTTCTCGTCTGCTAGAAAACTCCACTCACAAATACCTGGAATCACAGATCGGTCTCTATCCCGCAAAAAATGATGAGCCCTCTGCGGGGATCGAACCCGCGACCATCCGATACACCCGAGCGGCAGTAAAAGTCGGAGGCTCTACCGAACTGAGCTAAAAGGGCTTCACTTGATTTGGCAGATTATATATATATTCACTCGCAGAGTGGCAGCCCTTGGTCAAAGCTCCAGGATCACGTTGAGTAGGTTCCTCCTCGTTGTCTGTGGCGGCGGATGCAAAACGAACTCCAACGAATTTTCTGCTGGAATCGTGCCTTGCGATTGCCGCCTCCATTTCCTTCCGATTTTACGCTATGACGAGTTGAACCTTTGTCCTCTCGACATATTCGCCTTGCATCTATCATCAGTACATATATCAGCCTGCTATAGCCTACGTCTGCTAAGCTCACCAACACTCATATCGCCATGCAGCAGATCTTCCACTCGATTGTCGGGCCCGCTGGCCCCGAGACCGCTGATCTTAACGGCAGAGTCGCCATCGTTACCGGAGGTGCATGGGGTATGTATCTACAGGCTACCCCTGCTCAAGCTTATGAGCTTGCCCAGGTATCGGCTACGAGATTTCCCGCTTCTTCGCACGTATGGGATGCCGTGTCATCATGGTGAATCGTAAGGAGGATCAGGGGGAGAGCGCGATCGAGAGGATCAAGGCGGAGTGCAAAGGCGAGGGGACGGCAGCGAAGATCGAGTGGGTGGGGTTGGATCTCGGGTCATTGAAGATGGTCAAGGAGGTCATGGGTGGGCTCGCAAAGTCTCTCGACCGTCTCGATCTCGTCAGTCGTCCCCGTTCCTATCTCTGAGGTTGTCTGATGGGGTGAAGCTCATCTTGTCGAGCTCCATCAATTCGAATAAACGTGGATTGGATGAAGATTTGGTTGACCGCCATTTCGGTGTTAATGCATTGGGTCATTACTACGCTATCAACCTCCTCTACCCCCTCATGCGCAAGACCTCGTCGTCCCCGGGAACCAAGAAGGGCTCCGTCCGGATCGTCTTCGAATCGAGTGAGATGCACCGGTTCGCTCCTGGGGGCGACGACAGCAAGTCACGCGGTCGAGGATGTCATTTTGGTTCGGAAGAGGAGATCACCGAGGGTGGGAAAGAGATGAGTCCGGTCGAGCTGTATGGGAGGACGAAGCTCGCGATGATCCTGTACGGAAAGGCTATCCGGGACAAGGTCATCAAGAAGAACGGGGACGACATCTACATGTGGGTCCCCACTCACTGTCGATAGTAAGTTTGACGCCGTTTAGCCTCTCGGTACACCCCGGTGTGGTGAACACGGACATGCAGGACCAATGGGAAGACGCATACCCGGGAATCCTCGGGATGCTCACCAGAAATCTCTCTCTATCGGTGGGCCGCAGTCCGGAACAGGGATGTTACAGCGCGCTGTACTCGGCATTGAGCGACGAGGTGGTCGAGAAGGACTACAACGGATTCTACCTCACCGACCCGGCACGTGTCTCAATGCGTGAGAGGATAAATGCTTATGCGGTCGCAGGGGCAGCTGGGTAAGGAGTCCGCACAAGGCAAGGACGCGAATCTCGCGACGGCGTTGTGGGAGTTGAGCGAGAGGATGGTCAAGCGGATCGTGGGGCAGGATGCTTTGGCTAGTTGGTCTTGAGGGCTCTTATTGCATGAGGGTGTTCTTGCGTGTTCATGCAGTGCAGCATTGAAGTCAGTGCGTTGCCACATCTGCTTCCTGCTCATTTCTGCTAAGTGCATTCTCTCCATCAAGACTCCAGACATTGGTCAGGGCAGAACACTTGTGCTTAGCGTGTTCTGACGATTCATGCGGGACTGCCCTCGCTGGGCGACCTACGGTGAACGCTGATGACCGAAAGTCATCAGACTAAATTGGCTGCGCACGATGCTCGCTCAGACTGATCGGCCGATCAACGTGGTCAAACTGACAGCTATATTCGTGGGACCAGACTCCAGCTTCTGATGCCACGCACCACAACGCGCTCGATCTCTTTGGCATGATCGCATCAGTGTCTGCTCGACGTTCTCGTGGGACCGTTTGCCGGACTGCGTGCCGCAGCAGATGATTTCTAGCGCAACGAATTATCGATGGTTGACATCGTCCAGACTCGTTGTCCGATCAGTAAGAGTCTCCAATGGCCAGCCGGGAGCTTCGGTAGTAGTACATAATTCGAACTTGGCATCGGTGGCTCAATGCATTTCGTCCGGGGATCTTCAGCCTTCTGCCCCAACTTCATCTTCGCAGCTCACGAGAGGGCCCGGCAGTTTCCGAACAAGCTCATATTGATCCACGCATTCGCCTCCTTCGCTCATCCAAAGCTCTTCAGCTCGATCCCCCTCTTCTCGGCACCCTGCATCGCCGCCACACCCCCACCTTTCCCTTGTCCCTGGCTCCCCACCGCCTCCCGCACAGCCTTCTCCAACCTCACCCTATCCCCCTCTGGCATACTCATCGTCGCGTCTCGGAATGCTGCAGGCGATGTTTGAGCGAGGCTCAGCATCGTGTTCGTCGCGATAGCATGTAACGGTGATCGTGGGGGATCGAGGAGGAGATTCAGGGTAGGTAGGAGAACTGAATAACCTCGAGCTTTCATCGGCCCGGTGAGGCCGGAACACCATGTCACCAGACCTTTGACCAGTTCGCGGGTGCCTTCGATGGGCGCTGCTGACTCGTCGACGACGGCGTCCGCGAGGAAGGTGATCATGGGGGAGAGCAAGACCAAGGCGGCATGTTGTAGGATCGGGGAAGGGGTTGGAGGGGTGTTGGGCAGTGACGAAGGAAGCGGCCGGAGAGAAGCGAGGAGGAAACTCGTGCCACAGTGTATCGCGCTCAGACCGAGCTGTACCAGACCTGAATCAGCTGGATATCGTTTTGAAAAGGGGTGACCTACCTCAGGTCGTTCCGTTCCGGCGCCAAAGTACTGTCCGAGCACCAAGCAGAAATGCTCCACCACTTCCTTGCTGACACGAACAGATGCCGGCAGGGCAGTAAGGACAAGCGTAATCGCGAGCAGATTATTCTTGATCTTGATATTAGCCGCCGGGTTCACTCTTGCCCTTCGAGATTGTCAGCCTTCGTACGAAAGATCGGTCTGAGCGTACTCACCGCATGTCGTCAATGCTGGTCAGAGAAGCCGACAGCAGTCCATGCACGATCTTCTCCCCAGTCGCGCTCACGCCTGGCACCTGGACCGATCCGGACAGCGCTTGATCGACTAGCATCTTCAGGACGGGCAACGCTGGTCCAGCGAGGTCCATGTTCGGCGTCTCGTCCCGTAGCAGATCGCCAAAGAGGTGCAGCCCTATCGCGCATAGATCCGCTCGCTGGACGGCCTCGATGCATCCGATGATAGTGTTATACGCGTTGAAAGCGGTTCGGTAAAATGCTATGCGCTCAGGCGCAGAGTCGGCATATGTGAACGACGAGGGGTTCTCGGTGGTAGAGATAGTCTGTCGGAGGACGAAGGTGATAATCGCCAGAGCTCGGCGAGTCTGCGCGGCGTCATGACTATACTCTCATCAGCTGCCTGGTACAGCAATCATAGTCGTACATACCCCTGCACCCCTTGTCGGCTGAGTACGAAAGCCCTCATGACCTCACACATCTCCGCCTTGACTCCAGGACCTTCTCCCATTCCGATTCGATAGCAGACGGTACAAAGCTCGTCGAACAGTGCGTCGTCGAATGCGTTCCCGCTCAATTGGGGCTTGACGAGGCTTTGCATCGCCTTGAGACAGACTTGAGCCATCCCTGCGGTCGAACAATCACCCATAGCCTTCACGAGTGCCTCGAAGGCCAAGCCATAGACGATGTAGAAGTTCGCAGCTGGCTCGGAGCGAACAATAGGAGAGGAAGTCGGCTCGACAGCGTCTGAGAATGTTTGTCCATCCATGGAGCCGATGACGAACTTGTCCGAAGTGGAAAGAGCGATCGCGACTGCCTGAAGGAGCTTCGGCAATGCTCGCTCGTAGTACTACAGCCTGTTAAGCACGAGTCGAGGCAGCAACGGGACTCACAGGAAGCAGCACGTCTCTGCCCAGACCTGAGTTGAAGTCCAAGCCCGCTGTCGCTCCCATTTCGGGATCCGTTCTGAGCTGAGCATAATCCCTCAGAGCCCCGAACCAGAAAGGTCCCAGGAGCCACCGATGGGGGCGGATGACGTCGGTGAGGTACGACTGACGGACCGAAGCGACCTGAAGTTCCGCCCATGCCGCAAGGATGGAAACTTTGAGCATGACTGCGGCGTTGGAGGACAGATCTTCGACGTCGCCGAGAGATAGCATCGCACCATCTGATACGACTTAGCCAACTTGAGATCCCAACACGGTCGGAGACCCACCTTTGCACTGCTCCAGCGCTCCAGTCAATAGCTTTAATATCCGACCCATGCGGGATACCTCTTTGATCACGCCTGAACTGACAAACACCGCACAAACCTGGACGGCGGATGCGAGCACCTCGGGAGCCGAGTCGGAGCCGAAAGAAGGTGTAAGGGCGGCTGCGATCGGTGCTTGATGCTGTTCAAGAAGTAAAGCGCCCTCGAAATCGGGGTCTGCGGAATTTGAAAAGCGCTGTGATCTGTCAGCGTGGATTCAGAGGATACGGACAAGCTTACCTCGATCACGTCTCTCAACACAGCCAAGCCCTGCAATCGCACTTCCATGACCAGTGCCGCGCTTGCCGAAAATGCCATGCGGATCAGATCTGCTACACGCGAGAACAGCATTTGACGGGGATTCAAGCCCATCCGCTGAGCCATCTTCGGGTCAAAGTGCTCAGCCTTGCCACCATCGGCAACGGCCTGGATGATGTTATGCAAACAACTCAGAGCGAAGAGTTGTGTTCGCCACCGAGACGAAAGAGCGGTCGAAGCATTCGAAATCTCGCCTCCCAGAGATTGGCCTTCGTCGTCCAAGAAGCTCGTAGCTACGGTCGAGCGTGATCTTTCCTCAGCAGCTGCCTTTTGAGCGGCAGCAGAAGCGGCCGTTCGGGTCATGATACGCTGGCACAGGTCAATCCATCCTGAAGGTAAGGCTGCAGCGGTCTGCTGCAACCAGGTGGTGATGACATTTAGCACGCCTTCCAGGCTCGGATCGTCGTCCAGCAGACCAAAGAGGTCCTCGACTAGCTGATTACCGCCGAGCTTCGAGATGAGCACAGCATCGCGCTGCACGATCTGGTATAGAGCGGTGATTGCTGCGACTTTGAGCGGTCGACGGGAAGAAGCGAGGTGCGACCGGAAGGTCTCCAGAAGCTTCGGTACGTCCACCTCGGCCGGGGAAAACATGAGGAACTGCTGGACACACTTGATCGCCTCAACCGCCAGACCTTCATCGGTTTCCTCGCCAAACTCGTGCACGAGGAGGAACACGAGCGACCGCACTTTCCCCGGTTCCTGTAGTTCCGGCCCTAGAACGCCAACCAGCGCATGAAGTATGCGACATATAACTTGATATGCGGGTAAGTCGCCCCGGATGTTGACGCTGCCCAATGATCCGCCATCCGGCTCGTGCGTTTCGAGCAGATAGATGTTGGCGAGCATGCCGAGTGTTGTCGGGATGAACGGCTCGTAAGAAAGGCTGGCTGCATTGACAACCTGGGTCAAGGCTGACATCGCAAAGAAGTGGACAACGGGGTGCGGATCGGTGGCGAGGGACATAAGGATGTTGACGATCGTCTTCAGGATCGGTCCACCAGCCAGACCGCCAACATTGCTGTAGATAGCGCCGAAGGCCAGCGCACAACCTGCTCGACTCTCCGGGACCCGGTTGTTGACAACCTGATCGACAAGCCATTGAACCTGGGACGAGAGATACGAGCTACCGGCCAGACTGCTTAACATGCCCATGGCATCCGCTGCTGCTTGACGAATGCTTGGACTGGGATCAAGCACTCCGTCCTGATACGCATGGTTAGCTGGACTTCAAGCTCAGCAACTAAGACTTACCTGAAGCAGTGACTTTATGGGATCGCTGACTTGCTGGCTGCCGAGAATTTTCCTCGCTCTTGAACCGACCGCATCTGCGTTCGCTAGAGACTGCCTAAGCGCTGCGATGGTGTTTGCTACGACAGCCTGCCGCCGTCCAGGGTTCCTTTCCAGTTTCCCGGACCGCATATGACTGGACATCATCGAGAGCGATTGTACCTGTCCTTCGACGTTTTGATGGGGAAAGATGGCGGAGAAGAGATCGACGCCAGCATCGATCACGCCTGTCTGCGGGGGTGCAGGCCGAGGCGGAGCAGGCAGCGGTTTGGCCGGAAGCAGGTCGAGGAAGTCGTGTTCGAGGGAGCCGAGAATTGGATGGGACAGCTGCAGACCTCAGCAAGACAACAATCTTAAATCAAGGGGCTTACTTGCGATTCAATCGACATCTCTATCCTATCCCGGTTGAGGAACGCTTCTTCTGCATCGACACCGCCCTCCGCTTCTCGGGCTCCAAGTAAGCTGGTGACTCCGAAAGCATATCCATCCGTCGCTTGCCAGATACCGGTAAACTGTCCAGCCTGTGCAGCGATCGCAGCCTGCGCCGACGAGCCAGAGTAATTTTCTGGATCCGCAAAGACTGTCACTGCTGCTTGCAAAAGCGCCGGCTGCATTGACTCGGTCGCAGATGACGGACCGAGCGAGGTGAAGCACTGTAGTACCCTACGGCGAAGATTTGCCTCACGATCGACAAGGGATGGGCGAGCAGTGAAGATGGGAGATGCTTGACCATTGGCAGTGGCGGATTGTTCCCGCAGAGCCTCAGCGTAAGCGGTCGCGAAGCCATTCACGAAGTTCAGGGAATTGGTGAAAAGCGTTGCGAGTCGTCGCGCCACATCGATGTTGACGAGTGACTGGTTATGCCGCAGGAAATTGAGCACTGCCGCCAGGGCGCATTCTCTGACCAAGAGCAAGAAGTTCCACTCTGCTTCTCCGCGTTCGCCGACTGACGAGTCCTTCGAGGTGGGCTTGTGCAAAGCATTGCGCCAAAGGACAAGAAGCTGGGGTAAGTGGCCCTTAACGAAGCCGGGTCCGAGACTCATTAACCCTGCTATTAGATACCAAGCGACCTGTATCTCAACAGTTGCAGAAGGGAACTCGTGCTCGCCGGCCTTCTTCAGCAGAGACACTGCTAGGTCAAACACCTTGGTGGAAACGTCATGGGCGACGTATAGCGGTCGGGACGGGTTGATGGCGATGAGCGCGGACAGAGCAAATGCCTTGCCAATTGCTCGATCTGGAAGCTCCTTCGATGCGGTGGGTGTACCGAGGACACTCAAGTCTTTCGTCAAGTCGGATATCAGGAGTTCGAGCATGCGGGATAGCTGACTGGGATTCAGCGTACAGAATCGTCGAAGGGCATATGAGGCCATTAAACGGACGGTGTACGATTCGTGGGAGAGCAATCGTACTAGAGGTTCGGCAAGTAGCTCGAGAATTGATGGAGGTGCATTTCCAAGCTGTTCAAGCAGACCGGCGATTTCCCGAAGAGCAATGACGAGGACGTGCTTGTTGATCCGCTGTTGACCCGGCAGAGGTTGGGCTGACCATTTCTTGAGGTAGCTCGTGGTCCATTCCCGGATGGCCATGACCTGACCGGCCTCAGAGAGGAGTCGGACACCTATCAGGTCTCGCAGGAGGAGTCCAACTGCCTCCCGAGACGCAAGGACCTCGTACCGACTGGATTGTCCACGCGTAGGCAGGACGACGAAGTCTACGATGTGCTTCACAATTTCGGCGTAGTGGCTTTCAACGTAAGAAGCGCCGAGCGAGTTGAAAAGCGTAGCATAGACGTCGATGATAGCGTTGCGCAATTTCCGGGGTGAGGTTGGTCGGTTGTACATAGTCGAAAGCTGCCTTAGCATGTCTGAGGTCGAGAGCAGCGTCTTTCCTCCGTGGTCCTCCGCTGCCGAGGTGACGACCGTCGGTTCTGAACTCTGGTCTTCTGACTCCTTTTTCCCTGCTGCCTTTTTTGTGGAGTCAGCGACCACCACTCCAGATCCGGGCACCTGGGTTGCGGCGGACAGATGAGCCAAAAAGAGGCTGAGAGCGCGTCTGGTCAGGTAATCCGCCGTCTCGAGGCTCTTGAAGACGAGGGGAGCGACCGAGTCGAGAGTAGTTTGTAGCGGGCAAGCGGAAGTATAGGTGTGAAGGGAGATGAACGTCTCCGCACAAGCCCGTTGTACAGGTAATGCCCGGTCGGACAGTCCGGCACGAAGGGCTTTGATGAGGTCCTTGACCAGTGCATCGGGGAGGGCTCGGCCGGCGGAATGCAGAGATTTCGAGAAGGCGAGGACTGCGTGGCAGCGCAAGATCACCGACTTATGTGAGTCAGCCTCAGAGGAGCGCATGTTTGTATGCGGTACTCGCGAGATTAGAATTCCGCAGAACCTTCATCGAAGAGGTGCAGATTTCCGCCATGAACGACATCATCTAAAGATAGCTTCGTCAGCTTTTTCCATTTGGGCTGACGGCTATGGCCTGAGTATCCTCCAGCCATTACTTCAAAACGAGACAAGGGATACCCACATTCGTCCCCAACACCTTGATCACCTCCCCGATACAATACCAACACGCTACCCTCGCCACATTCTCCGCCGCGCCCATCCCCTTCCCTCCCCCATCACTCACCCCCCTGACCAGCGCCTGAACGAAATCAAACAAGCTCCTCGACTCGACCCGCTTATGAAGCTTGATGATACATCTCGTCACCAGGTGTCGGACAGGTCGGCCAGGCTTCGGCAAGGTCGGCGAGGGAGTGGGAAGGAGGATCTTGAGGAAGAAGGCGTGGAGTGGTTGGATAGATTTGGGAAGAGTGTCTGGAGGGAGGAGCTCGATGGCTTGTTCGGCGTGGCGTAGCCAGTGTATGAGGAGCAGGTCGGAGCCTTGGCCGGTGAACCTGGCCTGGGGTAGATGAGCGAGGCAGATAGGTAGTCGTCAGGGAGCTACTTACTTCTTCGACCTTGAGCGCATCGGCGAAAGGCTCGGACATCGTGATGGGGGATTGGTCAGTCAAGCAGGCGCGGTGAAGTGATTCCAGCGGGGGTCTGCCTGATAAGTCAGAGCTCCGAGAGAGGGAATTTGCCAATTGTCAGGCCACCGAATTTACATTTTGATTCCCCTTGCCCTCTTGTCTCCAAGCGACCAAAAATTCTCCAGTCGCGATTCCCAAGATGTCGCTCGACCCCGCCTCCTCCGCCATCCACCTCAACCTCCCCCCATCCTCATCCTCCCAATCGTAAGTCCTGCCAGCTATCTCCAATGCTCCTCGCACTTCCCACCTACCCTTCTCTACGCCATTTTCGTCTTCTTGTCCCGTTCTCATCCCCTCGCTCGAGAGCTGATCGTCCTCCCCAGCCGCCCCCCCACGCTAATCACCATCCACCCCTCTGTCCCCGCCTCCATCCTAACCCACCACTCCCGACGTTCCCCCGAATCCACCGCTCCCCGAGTCATAGGCACCCTCCTCGGTATCCGTTCCGAGTCCGGCGAGGTGGACGTGCGTTCCTCCTTCGCGGTGCCGCATTCGGAGGGGGAGGATCAGATTGAGCTGGATATGCCGTTCCATGAGGCTATGGTGGATCTGCTCTCCAAAAATGGGGCCAAGGAATCTATCGTCGGATGGTGAAACACCCCTTTTGCCTCGCTCAGTTTTTGAATCAAGGCAAGACTAACGGGAGGTGTAGGTATGCGACTCACCCGACACTGAACGTGTACTCCGCACTCGTCCAGAACTACTTCACCAACGAGACGATCCCGTACCCTGCTATACACCTGACAGTCGACACGGAGCTGAATGAGACCGGCGGGGGACTGGGTGTGAAAGGCTGGGTCTCCCAACAGCTCGGGCTAGAACCGAAGCCTGAGAACTGCGTGTTCCTTCCTATCCCAGTGGTTGTCAAATACGCAGAGTCCGAGCGTGCTGCACGTACGTCCTTCCGTCTCGCATTTCTGTCCAATACCAGCTAACGCGTCGTAGTGGACCTACTCACTGCCAACCCCGTCCAATCTCCCTCGCTGCCCCCTCTGCCGACGCTGTCCGCCTCTCTCACCCAGCTTTCGGAGTTGATCGATACGGTTCTCACCTATGTCCAATCCGTCAATTCGGGGGAGAAAGAGGGAGACGTCGAGGTCGGGCGGTATCTGCTCGAAGGCGTCGGTCGGTGGTCTGGCGCGGGAGAAGACGAAGGGGGCGTGAAAGCGAGATTACAGGATACCTTGACGGTCAGCTATCTCGCGAATCTGGTGCGGAGTCAAGTAGAATTATCCGGTCGATTGGCCTTATTACAACAAGCCCAATAGAGTGCCTGCACGGGTTTTTGGTGAAAAAGATGCGGATGATGCATGCCATGCCGAGCGACCAATGTAGTTAGATCCGGACCTTCTCCATGAACCCAAACAACCCCTTCATATCGACATACCGCCGTCCATTCCGATCGAGATACCGCTCTGCCACGCCTGCGAGCTGGGCGAAATCCGCCTGGTTTGCCAAAGCCAGAGCCCGGACTTCCTCTGACCCACATTTAGTACTTCTTCGGCTGATCGGGTTGAGTGACTCACCGAACCGACCCGTTCCTCTGACTGCGGAAAGGGCTTTCTCGGTGTCGAAGAGGTGTTGGTAGAACAATAGCTGGTTATACAACTTTGAATCGGAATACTATCCCTCCATCAGCTCCATCCAAGAAACCGTTGTAGTCGAACCCACCTCGAGTCGGACGGTACCTTTACATCCCTCCTTGATCAGACCCAGACATCTACGGCCATACACGCCCATCATCCTCGTCCGCGCCCCACATCCTTCCCCATCGCAGACCGTATAGCCCAGGTAATACTTCGAGATATGATTCCGGATCTGGTTCTCTAGCTGCACCGCCATGCTCGCAGGGTGGATGACGCTTGAGCATGCGGGACAAAGCACTCCAACCGGTTGGATCATGTTTGCCTGCAGATTCCCCACACATCAGCTTGTTCAACAATGAAGCAGGCAGATTTCACTGTATCTTCGAGAAGACCTTCGAAGTTGAAAGTGCTTCCACACCCCATACATCGTAAAGCCAGCGGCGAGGCATCTCTGAACCTCTCTTTATCCGAGATTTGGGACTCGAACGTAAAGAATTGCTTCTCGGCGTCCTCGCCGCCTGTTTGCACTGAGTAGCGCGACGGGTCGAGACCAAGGCATTCGGCAAGTCGTGCGCGGTCAGTCCCCTCGATGGAATCGCACAATCTCAAGATAGGCTGCAAGATCTGGGTGTCGAGGTAGAAGTCGTAATCTAGACCGTCATCAGCTTCTGAACAGGCTACTCATGGATGCCAGGAGAACAGGAGACATACCGATCTTCAGCTCCGATCCTTGCCGCCGAAGATCGTCGGGATGGAACGCACGATCGGCTTGAGCCGTTCGTGCTGCTTTTCCGTCTTCGCCAATGCATATGATGTAAGGGATGACATCGTGTGCTCGAACGGCGGAGCCTCTCGATTTCATGCGGAGAGCGACCTGGACGTGGGGTTGGGATTTCTTGTCAGGGTAGTCTTCGGGGTTCTTTCCAAGTCGCTAGGTCCCGTTAGTAGCTTACAATCGGCGGAAGTAGGAGATTGAAGACACACCTTGAAAATGATGAACTCCTCGAGGGGCACGGAGCCTGATCGGACGGTCTCGCCAAGAACAGTAAGCAGTTCATGGACCTTCTTCACGACCACCTCTGTCGCCTCGCCCGAAAGGATCTCCTTCAGCACCGCACTATGCCTCGTCAGCCTAGATCACCTCATTGACGACTAGCAACAAACCTTGAGGCATCCTTGGAGATCTTGGAGAACTCTCTCCGCTTCATGTCCAACCCCTTCACCTCCGTCATCTTCTCACCACCCTCGTCGATCTTCACCGCCGCATACTTCTTCTTGTTGAGCAGTAATATCCGCTCAAATACCGCGTCGAGGTCGATCTCGAGCAGCTTGTATCGTTCATTCACAAGCTTCTTGAATTCGTTGGCGATCTTCAGCGCTTCAGGGTAGGTGGTGACGTTCGAATTGACGAAGACCGAGTCGGTATCACCGTAGACGACCTACACATATCAGCCGGGATATGGGTGGTAAAGAGGCGGACTGACGTCTAATTGGAGTGACTCGGCAAGTTCGCGGGTATGGGTGAGAATCTCACGACCCTTGAAGGTGGTCAAGGCGGCGAGGGGACGCGAGGAGAAGCGGGAACCGGCGAAACCGAGACAACCGTACATCGAGTTGGCAGTGAGCTTAAGCGCTTGTTGCTTGATGTCGTACTATGCAAGCGATGTCAGCGCTATCATTTGCCAGAACACGGATCCTGGATCCTGCTCCCCGCGGGATGAAGCCTGATATCGAATCTAGCATCGGCCTATGAGGCGAGGGATAACCAACAAAAGCCAGCTGAGCCTCAAGACCGGGAGGAGCCAGTGCAGGCGGAGGAAAGAAAGAATGATCGATATCCTCCACTCACTTGCTGCAACTTCGCCGCCGACGCTGATTTTGACTTATCCTTCATCAACCCCTTCACCTGCCGTCTCCTTCCAACGAGCGTAGCGATGATCCTCGGCAGCACACCCTGCGCCACATCTCCAGCCGGTACGTCCGGGATCTTCTCCTCCTCCGCCTTGATTCGCATTCATCAGCCGGATCCTAAGCCTAGTCTGAAGACCCACATCGTCATCCTCCTCCCGCTCGACAGTCGTGAAATCGATATTATACTCCTGGATGATACTCGGGTATAGCGAATTGAAGTCCATGACCAGGATATACGTATCCCAGAGCCCTCGTTTCGGCTCGAAGACGAGACCACCGGCGTACTTTGCTTTTCCGCGACCTTTAGCAGGCGGGGCGTCCTCCGCATCCTCGTCATCGGCAGAGATGATCTTGGCTTTCTTCTTATCATTGTATACCTTATCGGGACAGACATATTTCAGGCGATGGAACTCATGCAGAAGGATGAACTCGTTCCGGACCGCTCGACCGCCATTCAGCGTGAGTTGCCTATGCAAGATTCAGCTTCACCGGGACGAGTGGAGGGTCGACTTACCAAGAATTACCGGCGAGATTGGTGAGCTGCTTGGTCAAGGGTAACATCTGTACGCGCGTCGCGATCGCCATCTGGAAGTACGCGTCCACCTCGCAGAGTCGGATGTACTTGATTAGCTTCTCGGGGCCGGAGAGGGTATGGTCGAAATATGAATGGGTGTCCTCAGGATCGATGTCTTCTCGTTGAATCTTCAGCTGGGTGCCGCACATCTCCGTGAGAGACCATGTCGTCGACGAGATCATCCCCTGAACCAGATCAATCATTGTCCTTTCAGAATCAAGCCGAGCTCACCTTCGCCGCATCGCTAGATAAATCTGCAACAAGCCTTCCCGCCAAGAGCCTGACATTACTTCCCGCCTTGCTGATATTGAAGGTTTTCCGCCTGAACCGCCCAAGGCGCGACCAGTGATCCGCTTTCAACTCCTTCATGCGATAAAGCAGCGCTTCGAACGTATTGCCAAGGAAGCTGTGACCAATGATGACATCTGGATCATGCCGCTGAATCGTGGCGAGCAAGCTGTTGAGTAATGCTCGCTCAGCTTTCACGGTCTGAAACGGTGATTGCTCGGTCTTGGCTCGAGCTTCAAGGCCGGGCGGGAATTTCTCGATAGGGCGGATGATGGTGTTCAGCTGGCTCGGTAGGCGGTCAGGTGGTGTCGAATCATCAATATTGCCTGGTATTTCGTCAGCTGCATGAAAAGCGGAGCTTGGTGATGCATACAGCCCTCCCACGTCCGAGTAGTAGCGCAAAGCAATTCCGTCTTGTTCTCCCGGTGATTTACGATAGTCCTGATGGATATGCTCATGAATGTCAATGGTGGAGTGTCCTTTGTCGCGGACGAGTCCTCTGAGAGGGGATTGACGTTCTTCGGGTCAGAGACATTGAACTCGAGCTTGCACCATGAAGTCTAGTATGGCTAGCATCAGGCATCATCCGACATGTGCCAGGGGAAACGCACCGATTTCGTGCTGACCGCAGCACCTTTGATCTCCAACCAGCAAGGCCCCATGATCTTCCTTTTCAGCACCAACAGCTCGAACGCTGAGGTTTTGGTACCGAAGACGTGGCTGAACGTCGGACCGCTCGCGTCCATCGCGATTTCGGGTTCTACAAGTACACGTCCTCAGCCGAATCTGAGGATGCTAAATGTCACTCACGATCGAAGCCATAGACGACCTTCATCCACTCGCTCTCCCCCTTCTCAAGCGCCTGATCCTCGAAGGCGTATTTCCGCTGCGCGAACTTTGCCGCCCATTCCTCGACACCAGCTTTCTGCCGCAAGGAGTCGAAATCCTGGTAAACACCGGTTCGAGTAACCTCGATATCCGTCTCGTGTCCACTAGCTGACACCGTGAGCTCAATCCTGAGTGTATGCGATGACTCACAGAATACTTTAGCTCGCGGCTTGACGAAAAGATTTCGCTGGATGCCGCTGACGCTCACGCACGCACTAACATGCTTCCCACTCTGTCGATCCAGGACCTTGCCGACGAAATGGACCACACCATCTTGCTCCATGTAGTCCAGCCAGAAGATGCGCAAATTCCCGTCGTCCTCCAGCACGTTCTCAGCCCGTACTGACCCTTGTGGCGCCTTGACCTCGTCAAATTCTGACGACTTGGGTGTCGGGAGGAGCGATTCTTGCACCGCTGACCAGTGCGCTGAGCCGGGAGTCGGGGGTTTACCATTCGCGATGGGTTGTCGAAGTGACGATTCAGGCAGCGCAATCGGCTCGAGTTTGGCAACAACGTGTTTAACCGAGGACGAGTTGACCACTCTTCTCCGACCGTTCGGTACAGTAGCCCCATTGATCTTCGTCGATGCCGAGGTGAGAGGCCGACTTTCCCGGACTTTGATGTCCATATCATCATCCTCCTCGTCCAGCGGTTCGGCCTTGACGACCACCCCATCCACCTCGATATCCATCGCCATATCGACGTTTTCATCGGGCACGACCGTCACGTCCGACACCCTCGGTTTCTTCCCCATGACTCCCCGCTTCGAGTCCCACGCATCGTCATCCTCTTCCACCCCGTACCGCTTCCTGCTACCGAAGAAACTGCTCTCGGAGCTGGGGGCGAGGCCGTCAGAGCTCGGGATCTCGGGCGAGGATTTACGATTCCGATTGATAGTGGTAGGAGCTGCAGCGACGGATGAGAGAAGGGAAGCCATGAAATCGTCTTCGGCGACGGCAGTCGGAACGGGACGGTATGTCGAAGTGGAAGACGCAGCAGGGCGGGCGTAGTCGGAGAAGCTGGATTTGGGCTTAGCCTTGGTAGCCGCTTTGACCTTAGCTCGAGCTCTTGCTCGCTTCAGCTTTCTCGCTGCCATCAATCATGAGCTCAGCGGTTCCCGGTAGCTAGTAAGGGGGGACTCACCCTTCCGCAGTTCCTCATCCTCCCCATCGAAATCATCCTCATCCTCACTATCATCCTCCCCATCCTCCGCACCATCCCAATCCTCCACGCCATTATCGACATACCCACTCCCGTCGTCGTCGATGATGAAGTCATCTCGCTCAAGCCGGGTGCCTACGATCGAGCGGTATTGGTCGTCTGTGACTTCATCGTAAAGCTCGGCTTCCTCGGGCTGGGACCGGCACGTTAGCGCTCATGACATTCTGTCGCTGGTCCTCGACGGATACGAGGGTAGGATGAGGATCTGACCGACAGCAAAACGGCTCGCAGTCTGTGGTGTTCTCCCAGCTGCCCTTTCAGGGTGATATGTGCCGCTGGACTCACCTTCCACTGACCCAGCCGCCCACCCTTCGCTCGAGCCTCTCTCAGCGCTGCGAATCGATCATTTCTGCTCTCGGGTTTACGTGTACCGAGCATGACGAGGCCGCAAGATGTAAGAGCGATGTCCCAATCGAAATGAAGGAATTTTTTTCGACACCGATGAAATCAGGACATGGGACAGTAGTCGCGTCGATACGCGTGGAAATTGGGATCACGTGATTCAAAGGGAATCTCATACAGCTCCATCCCATCCCCGCTTGATCAGCCTGAGCTACCTACGCCGACTCCGACACCACAGCCAGACTCGGCACCCACTCAACCACTCGCGATCGATAATTCCGCTTTAGGAGCTGCCGCACCTGCAATGGAGGCGGGAAGTGAAAGACAGGGACAAGAGGACGAGGTCCATACTATGGATGTCGGGGAGGGGAATGTTGTGAAGCTCGATAAGCTGGGACCTATGATCATCAACTCTGACGGGGTGGGTTATTTCTCCTTCAACCACCTCGGTGGAGCGGAATGTCGGTTTGGTATCCGAGATCAGTTGCACAGGCCTGTGGAAAGTCGGGATGGACATTGATGAGTGAAGTGCATCGAGGTGGAAAGTCGTTCTCGAGCCTTCTTTCCACTTCTCAACAGGCCCAGAGAAAACGAGCCACCCTGCTGCCGCTCCCGTCTATGAACAAGTTGTTTCGAATGATACCTCAGGAAGTGAAGTTCAGAAGTGTTGTCCTGTTCTGAAGAAAGGCATTGAGATTGAGGTGTACCAGAATTGGCGGGGAGCAGCAGATATTTCTGTCCGCCGGGTCTCGCTGAGGCACCCTCAGACCCTCTCGCGAATCCAAAACTGGCAAGATCTCCACCCTATCGAGCAAGAACGCACCCTCCGCCTCCTCGTCAAGAAGCGGAACCTCGTTCGGCTCCAAAAGCTTGACGCGGAGAACGGGGAGTCACCGACCGGGGAAGAACGGTCGAGCGCATTGCAAAACGGGCCGTGAGGAAGCCGGGTTGTACTGTACCATACTTGCATGACATCATGACCATTTGCCTCATCACCATGACGCTGCGTCATCGCTTCCCGAGAATCCCGCTCGGTCCGTGTTCCTACTCACCTCCCCCTCAGCTGTCTCGTCACAGCGAGGAGGATAAACACCCACCTTTGCATAACAATTTCGACAATAAACCATCCCATCCCTATCCGACACTTTCGAAGCCTCCAACGTCGTCTTACAGCTCGTACATCTCAAGCATCCCCTATGCCACCTATCAGACCAAGCCATCAATCACTAGCCCCAATTCCGTGCGGAGTAAGGGGGATTGGGGGGGAGGTGGGACATACTTGTGATTGACCGCAAACACCTGTTCCGCCGCATAGACCCTCTTCTCGCATCCCCAACACATCTCCTCCCCCACCATCGGTCTCTCCCCAACTTTACTCCGTGGACTATCCCCCCTACGTAAGAGACCCCGATCGTCGAGCGCTTCGGCTCGGCCAGCGTATGGGACTGTGATGGGTCTGTCGGCACGGAAGTTGGGGCGGGTCATCGAGGTGCTCGGGTCGGGACTGCCTGTGCTCCTATATACCGGCATCTCAGGGGTTGACGGAGTTTGGTATTCGGAGAGGTCGGGAGGAGTATAGTATTCGGTCGGAGGAGGAAGGCGACGGGGTGAGGCGATTGGTTTTGGGGAGAGTGGTGGGAGGTGGCGAGAGGGGGTCTTTGCGGGGGAGGAGGCGGTGGAAGAGGGGTGGACATTGGCGTGGCGTAGGTCACGGGTACCGAAGAGTTGGGTGTGACAGCGGGAGCAGTACGGCTAGGTGGACCGAAACACAGCTATCAGCCAGGAAGTGGACTTAGGTGCAGAACGTGCGAGGGCGTCGTGCTCGACGAGACCGCCGGGATCGAGTCGTTTACCGCAGTTCCCGCATTTGAGACATGGTTTATGGTAGATCTGCCTGAATCAGCTTGGAAGTAATGGTTGTTTGGATGGTCAAGGGGAAACGAGGATGGTTGGGTGGGCAATCATACCTTTCGAGCAGGACCCATGACTTGCTCGGCGTGATAGACTGCTCCACCACAGCTTGTACATCGCGGTGCACCGCCGAATGACATGGCGATTTCGAGTGATCGGTGAGGGGCAGTGAAGGAATTGGAAGGAAGACTAGGCTGAAGGAGACGAGGAATGCTTGTTGATGTTTTCGCGTGGCGGAAGTACGTCGCCACCGCTTAAAGTTGCTATTTGATTTCGAATGGTTTTATTGGCTCCGTGCGTGAGTACGAACGCCGTCGTGCGGACGGTAGGGAAGGTAGAAATCATGCAAGGGTGAGTAAGAACAAGCTCCTCAGGGATATCGACGACAGCCCAGCTCGCTCAGCCTCGCAGCATGGGGCGGTTGCACATGAATTGGCATAACATAGTCATATACAGCTCGTAATCTATATACAAATCACATGGCTTCTCCTCTTCACAACTCATATATCACCCTCTTCCCTCGTCATCAATCTTCATCCTCGCTCGCGGCATCAGGCGAATCGCTCCCCTCCCCGTTCTCCCCATCCTCATCGTCTTCCTCGTCCTCATCCATCTCCTCCGCCACACGCTTCTTGCCCACCCTCTCCTTCTCCTTCGTCGTCGTGTTAGTCGTCTTGCTGGAGAACGCTTTCGGGGCTTTGGGCGCGGCGGGCTTCCTGGGGGATTTCTTGGAGTTTTTGACGGTGATATTGAGGGAGATCTAGTTGGGCGGAGGGGTGGGAAGGCGGGGGAAAGTGAAAGAGAGGAAAGCGGGAACCAAGGAGGAGGATGAAGAAGCGAGTGGGAAGAGGAAGGGATGTTACCAGATCGAGGTTTAGTGTGAGAACGGCGAGAGAGGGATACGGTGAGAAGAGGATCCGAATAGGGAGATCGAGTAGCGAATCGCCATATCATCCAGAGAAGAGGGTTAGCAGACAAGAGAGACGAGCAGTGATACGACTAGTCAGCCTCGGCACATCACCTTACGTGGACTCTTCACCGAAATATCCATCATCTCCCCCTCCTCCCCGATCGGGATCTGCGCGTCCCGACACGCCGACCACCCATACCCGCTGCACCCCATCAGCCTCAAACCCATCCTCTCACTTCAACCTACTCACGCAGTAGAGAACTTCTTGAGCTCTGCTGTGAGAGTGAGATGATGCACGTCCCCGCCCTCGTTCCCGATCGGTACAGTGAGCGGGGTGGCCAGCTCGGAGAAGGCTTCGAAGGTCATCGGAGCGGGTTTGTCGGCTTTGGCCTTCTTTGCAGCGGCGGATACGGTGGATTTGGTTACGGGTTTCGGAGCTTTCGGTTTGGTGGTCATTGGTTTATCGGTGGAAGCCGTGGAAGGGGGCTTGGTCTTTTTCGGTGGCATGGTGAACTTGATGTGAGAGGAGGTTAATCGGGAGATAAAAGGTGAGATAATGAGCAATTGATATAAAGAAGAACAGAGAAGGAAAGAGAGAGGAATCTGGAGGACGAAATTTCACTGGTCGGGAAGTGGATAGTCGCGTCACCCTGTATTTGGTCCCGAAAGGATACGTCAAGGAGGTCTGTGCGGGTTGGGTCTGTGCGATGATCCGAACCCATCAGACCTTTTCATATCCTTGGTAGACGAGCTCTTAGGTGCGCAACCTCAAGCTTTCTTCAGCGAATGAGGGATTTTCGATGGTGAGCGATACTAGAATGAAGAGATTAGAACGAAGAGGTGAGACAAAGGAATAACAGACAAGCGGTGGACCTGAAACTTCTTTATCCACTCCTGCTCGTCCGCATACGGTCCCACCGGGCAGCTTTCATCTGCCGCCAACCCGTCATTCGACGATCTTTCTATATCGTTGTGATCGCCACCACTAGCTCGCGGACCGTCGCCAGGAAAAGTGACTCCCCGTCTTCTCGGTGACCAGAGCCCTAGGTCGGGAGGGATCCGGCAGCGCTTTCCATTTGGCGGCGAACATCCATCATGATCCTCCCACGAATACCCCTCGTCCTCCTCGCACCGCTTGTCCTAGCGTCTTCCGACCGAGCAGGGTACGGCTCCCTTTCCCGAAGCCAAGTGGCCAGTACTTCAGAGCTGCTCGATCTCCGGGGCGTCGGGTCCAGCAATGCCCAGTCTGTCTTGAACACCTCCTTCGTGAGTACGATCAATTCCTCCAGCTTCAACAAGCTTGCCGGAAACGAGTCTAGCTCATGGATGTTTGCCCAGGCTCCACCTTCGCGGAGACCAGGATCGACTCCCGGCGGTTGTCCACCATGCTTCAACTGCCTCCTCCCCGCCTTCAGCTGTGGCAATGCGGGAGAATGTAGTCAATATGACGGGCAATGTCGGTGTTCACCTGGTTTTGGCGGGCAGGACTGCTTAACTCCTCGTATGTCCCTCTTACTGTGTCCTTCATAGCCCCTCTGATGAGATGGCGCAGTGTGTGGCTCGCTTGCGGATGGGGAGGAGCGGTTCCCGAGATCGGAGGGAGAGCTTTGCGAGTGTAAGGATGGGTGGGGAGGGATCAACTGTAATGGTCAGTAGCCGTCTATCGTCCTCCCGAAGCCAGCCAAATATGGTTTCATGTTGCTTACGATGCGGCTCCTTTCGCAGTGTGTAAGAATGACCAGGCTTGTTCGGGTTTCCGACCACGAACACGACCAGGCGATGGTTCCGAGGGGGATCAGGATGAGAGCGATATGGTGTGCTATAAAGGAGGATTGGCCGTGGAGGAGAACTTCCAGATGTGTGATGTGACTAGTAAGCCCGGCTTCTATCATTTGATGTACATCGCTGACTCAATGTAGACCGCAAGATCATCGACACCATCCCGGACAACAAGCCGCCCCAAGTAACCTTCTCCTGCACTGCAAACGGACCTTCTTCCAACATGTCTTCGCTCCCCTCTGGATGGCCGTTACCCAATCTGGGAGACTCGCCTGACTTGGAGCATGAGAAGGAGACTGGGCAATGCACGTTCCAGTTTTGGGTCGATCGGATCGAGAGCTTCTATTGCGAGCTTGATGGATGTAGCTGGCAGAGCAAGGACAGCTTTGGTGCGCAATACTACCCACGGGGAATATCCAATGCTAATGATCCGACAGACTCGAATCAGACCAACTATCAATGCCAGAAGATTGAATGTTCTTGTATTCCTGACCGATTCCTGTGTGGCGAGGAGGGCAGTGTCAGTGAGTCTATGTTGGCACCTTAAGTATGAGCAGGGACTGATCTCCATCAAGACATCGACGACTTCCTCGCTGAGGAGGTAAAAGGACCGGGATCATTCAGGTGTGTCTCTGGCAAAGGATGCGCCTTCGAGGAGCCCGCGATGAACAACCTCATCAACGATATCTTCGGCGACAAGTCCATCACTCTGGATTGCGAGAGCGGCGAGTGCTTGCATCACACCCAGGTGCCGGGTTACAAGAGACCGGAGAAGCCGGATAACAGCTTGTGGATCGCTTTGAGCGCGGCTCTCGCTGCCGCGATCTTCTTGGTCGCTTGTTTGCGTGAGTCGGATCCAGACGTTGAATAATTAGTTGTATTTAAGCTGACCTGAGCAGTACCATGGTACCTCGGCCGCGCACATCACCATCCCGAGGGCTTTGGCGGTGTCAAGCTTCCAGAAGACGAAGCGTCCAAGCTCATGACCGACCACGTCCCCGCCACTCTCCACTTTTCCAACATCTCCTACTCCCTTCCGAGCGGCCAATCCATCCTGTCCCACGTGACAGGAACAGTCCGACCAGGCGAGCTGCTAGCCATCATGGGTGCTTCCGGTGCCGGTAAGTCGACGCTCCTCGATATCCTCGCACGAAAGGCAAAGACTGGTCAAGTCACAGGCGATATGTACGTGAATGGCCGAGAGATCACCGACGAGGCGATCTTCCGACGAGTTGTAGGATACGTCGATCAGGAGGACACCTTACTCAGCACTTTGACCGTGTACGAAGCGGTGCTGTTCTCAGCGCAGTTGAGGCTGCCGAGGGAGATGAGTCGTCAGGCAGAGGAGTACCGGACTCTGGAGACGATGAATGAATTGGGGATCTTGGGTATCAAAGATGCGAAGATTGGTGAGAGCGGGAAGAGGAGTATTTCTGGTGGGGAGAAGAGACGGGTTAGCATTGCCTGCGAGCTGGTCACGGGACCGTCGGTGCTCTTCTTGGACGAGCCAACTTCAGTTAAGTGGCGTTATGTATATTTGGCATCCTGATAATAAGACGCAGGTCTTGACTCGTACAACGCCTACAACGTCATCGAATCCCTGAAAACGCTGGCCAAGACGTACAACCGTACCGTCATCTTTACAATCCATCAACCCCAATCCAATATCGTCGCCCTTTTCGATAGACTACTCCTTCTTGCTAAGGGACAGCTTGTCTATTCTGGCGAGGCTTCTCGTGCGCAGTCACACTTCGAGAAAGTAGGACATACATGTCCACCTGGATACAACATTGCGGATTACGTGATTGATCTTTCCGTTGAGGCGTCTGGTGATCACCGGGGATCGAAACCGAGTGGCAAGATCAATGGGCACATCACACCACCCGGTGCCGCAGATCACACCGATCCTGAAAACGGATTCGCCGCGCACCATCCGGCGGTTCACAGTGACGAGGAGGACGAGGCGCATCATCAGACTGTGGCGGGCGAGATTAAGCGGAAAGCTCATCAGCTGCTCGGTGCTTTCACCTCTTCATCCGTATCCGGATCACCCACATCCGATTCGAACCAGATCCCGGAAAAGCTTGCTTCCCTTGTTCTGGCTTGTCGGGCGAGCGATGACTCGAAGATCGTGGAGGCGGAGATCAGCCGGATTCAATCTGGTCAAACAGCGGCTGGTGCCCTTGCGGATGGACGGGATGTTGGTGAGGAGACGGAGTTATTGAGAGGGTATAAGAAGGCTAGCTATTGGACGCAGTTCAAGCTGCTCAGCGGGCGGGCGTTCAAGAACCTGTACAGGTGAGTAAGACGATATGGGGTAGCTTTTGGTTGCTGATTGGAGGTCAGAAATCCGCTGTTGATGGCTACACACTATGCTGTTGCGATCATCGTGGCTTTCGTCTGCGGGTTTTTCTTTTACAAGGTGACGAACGACATTCCCGGCTTCCAGTGCGTGATCTCCCGATGTCTTATCATCTTGATCGCTAAGGGCGCGATCAAGAAATCGCCTAGGACTGTTCTTGTTCATCCTGAGCCTGTTCGGCTTCTCCACCCTTAGCTCTCTCGGTATCTTCGCAAACGAGCGTATGCTTTTCATGCGCGAGCGGTACGTCATTGTACACCTTCTTCCTGGTATCATAGCTGAGCCAATCCTTAGGGCCAACGGGTACTACGCCCCCGCCACCTACTTCATCTCCAAAGTCCTCTTCGACATCATCCCCCTCCGCGTCATCCCGCCGTTCATCCTCGGCTCCATCGTCTACGGCTTGGCCGGTCTCAACCCGGAAGTGTCGAGCTTCTGGAAGTTCATCATGACCCTCGTGCTGTTCAACCTCACCGCAAGCAGTATTGTGCTGTTCCTCTCTGTTGCTGTTTCGGATCTGGGGGTGGCGAATCTCCTCGGAAGTCTCGTCATGCTCTACAAGTGAGTCTGCAATTCAACCTATGTAGTAGCGATACTGACTGTGGCTTAGCTTGCTGTTCGCGGGATTATTGATGAATTACGACCGAGTGCCAGATGGACTGAAATGGCTACAAACGCTCAGCTTCTTCCATGCGGGATACGAAGCGCTTCTGGTGAACGAACTACGATATCTCCAACTCATCGAGCATAAATTCGGTCTCGACATCCAAGTCCCCAGTGCGACCAGTGAGTCCATAAAAGATCCCCACCACAGATCAGCGCTGATCTCGACAGTCCTTTCATCATTCGGCTTCCACGCGCAAGCGTTCTGGTGGCCCGATATCTCGCTCTTGGCTATCGTGTTTGGAATGTTCCTCGTCGCTAGCTTTCTTGCACTGGAGGTCTTCGTGAAGGAGAGGCGGTGATGAGTAGTCACTATATTCTTGTAATATACATAGCATGGGGAGCCGCACCGTCTCTGGGAGTTGGAAATGAAAGGAGATGCCGGCGGGAAGATTGGTTGTAGCGGAATGCCGTTGCCACCCCTCACGTTTTGATCAAAAATCAAAATAAACTTCTTCCATCCCATTTTCCGGCAGCTCCCGGGCTGCTTGCACCCATCGACATGCTCCCCCCTCCTCCAGCGTCAAGAGAGGCGAGCTACGCCTACTCTCTACCCCGACGCGCATCCTCGAATCGACGATTACCCTCCATCGCTCCATCCCACTACTCTCGCCTCTCTCACTCCCACCACCCCATCTCACCAGAAGATGCCGAAGAAGCAGATGACCGAGACTTTGAGGAGGGGTCGGAGATGGAGGAGGATCTGGAGGGGATGAATGAGGAGAGAGGACTGGAGGAGACCTTGGAGAAGCTCGGGCTTGGGGCTTATCATTGGCGATTGTTGGCGCTTTGTGGGTTTGGGTGGATGTCGGATAATTCGGCTCTGCAATGTATCGGTGGGTTCCTTCTCCATCCTTTGGCGGTTTGCGGTACGGAGGGTTAGCTGGAGGGAGCTAATGTGTGGATTGCGTAGCGGTGATCCTGCCGAGGGTGCAGGTGCATTTCGACTTGTCGTCCAAGGTCGTCGGTCTAGTCTCGGCAAGCACTATGGCGGGGGTATGTTCTTTCAGTGACTCTGACTGGGACATAAGCGCTAATACGTGGTGTCTGGTAGATGATGATAGGCGCGATAGGCTGGGGGACGGTGTCAGATCTCGTGGGAAGGGCCCTACCGTTCAACTCGACACTCTTCCTCACAGCTGTATTCGGGATTGCAGCGTCGTTCGCTCCGAATTTCGGGATACTTTGTCTGTGGATGTTCTTGCTCGGTAGCGCTGTCGGGTACGTCCCTCACCTGTCCTCCCCCGCCCCGCTCCCCTATGCTTTTCCCCTTCTTCCCCCTCATCCCCCTGACTTAATCACAGCTGATGTGGTTCTACAGCGGGTCCATGCCAACAGACGGCACGCTCTTCCTCGAGAACCTACCGCATTCCAAGCAATACCTCCTCACCCTCCTCTCCGTTTTCTTTTCCCTCGGCGCGGTACTCTCCTCGGTTGTTAGTTTGATCTTCCTGCCTGGCGCGAGTTGTAGGGCGTTTGAGGGGTGCGATGTGCAGGGGAAGGCGAATGATGGGTGGAGGAGGGTGTTGCTCGTCCTCGGCTTATTTGTGAGTTCCGTCGTTTCAAGAAGGGGGTAGCTGCTGGACCGGGCTTGTTCTGATTGGTGTGGGTAGAACTTGGTTTGTTCATTCTGCCGGTGGGGATTGTTCAGATTGCACGAGTCTCCCCGATACCTCGTCTCGAATGGGCGAGAACAGGAAGCTGTGATGGTCTTGAGGGCAATCGCGACGTACAACGATCAGCCCATAGACATCCACGAAGCCGACGTCCAAGCTGAAGAAGAGACGGGGGACCTGACGAAATCCGGGATGCCCAGTCCCAATCCCGGCGATACTTCAGCTGAACGATCACCGCTACCGCGATACTCTCCAAACTTGGACGACGGCGAGGGCTCTACACCGGGATCACGGACGCGATACGACTCAGTGGGCATCGGACCCCCTCCACCCCAGCGAAAATATCCGCTTCGGACTGGATCGGCTTTCTACTCGATTACACCCGCACCGGTGGAACTGCCCAATCGATTCGACGAGTCGTTCGGTCGTGTTGATACCCATGGTGAGGAAGAGGAGGGCTTGATGGATGGCGCGGCTGTGAAGAAGGAAGGAACGGAGCCGGCTCGGTCGGGTGAGGGCGAACCGTCATGGTGGGAGACTTGGGTGGAACAGTTGAGCAAGCTGTTCGTGCCGCAGTGGAGGAGGACGGTCATCCTCATGTGGATCATTTGGGGGTCCATGGCTTTCGGTGGGTATTTGTTCAGGATTTTATTATAGTGTGGCTGATGAGATCGATAGCATATACGATGTTCAACGTCTGGTTACCGGCTGTGCTGGAGAGTCGGGCGACGGGAGAGGGGGATGAGGCGATCAAGGAGGCTTTGAGCGAGTTTGTGCTGTACTCCAGCGCGTTGTCCTTTCGAGCGTCTCAACTTCGCTGATATTTCTGCAGTCGCTGGCTGCCCAGGATCGATTGTACGTTCACCCTGTGGTGAGACTAAACGATGCTGACCTCGCTCAGTTTGGCGCCTGGATGATCCAAACCCGGCTCGGCCGCCGGAGATCCCTTGCGATCTGTACCTTGGCGACAGCACTCTCTACCTTTGCCTTCATCCGCGTCCAGGCGAATTGGGCGGTCATCATCAGCTCAATGATCATTTCCGCCGCGGCGACGGCCATGTACGCGGTGTTGTGTAGGCGTCGCAGCTCTTATTGAGTGAGTAATCGCGCTCACAACAGTAGACGGAATGACACCGGAAACGTTCGGTACGACCATTCGAGGGACGGCATGTGGGACATCCGCCGCCCTCAGTCGATTGTGCGTTGAATTACCAATTAGCATACGCGAGCTGATAGTCTTGCGGTAGCACCGGGATCATGGCTCCCGTTTCCGCCGGCTTCCTACTGACCTTCTCCCCCTCCCTCCCCGTCTTGGCATCCGCCGCCATCCTCACCGCTACCGCAGCGTGCAGTCTTGCCCTCCCCTTCGAACGGGTTGCGGAACGAAGTAAAGGCGGCACGATGGCGCACTAGATTTCTGAGATTCCTTAGATTGGAATTGGATTTCCTGCATATATTTATACCCTGCAATGTATATATGACGTCACTGAACCCGCAAGTTAGGGTTTGGTATCGACGAAGACGTCTCTCCCAATCTGGCTGACTTCGCTTGTCCGAGCAGACGTCTAAAGATTGCAGCAGATATCGACGACATCACGGCTTTTTGGCAGAAACGAGGGGCGTGCATCAGGCGGCTTGCATCATGAGTTTGGTCTGATGGGTATCACATACCGAGGAGAGAATAGGAGAGGAGAAGAGGAGTATTTGTTTGGGGTATTCCATAGACGAACTGCACATCGGAATGGTTGTGTGCCGATGGTTTCCCAGCGGCCAGTAGATTATTGCATTCTCAATTTTGGAGTCGTCAGCTCGACGACACAACCACTCTGAAGTGAGAGAACAGCGAAGCGTCCCTGCTGGAGCACACAGGTCCGTCTGGGACGACCAAACCATGCGATTTCGAAAATTCACCGTCATCAGGTCCCCAGGTCCGAGCAACGCCAGATTACCCTAGCGTTTAATCCCACTGCCTTGTCGGAACTGCGTCGCCGCTTTGTCACGTAAAATCCTCTTTCTTCGACAGGGACTGGGATCGTCGATCCTCCAGGGAAATAGCAACGACGCAATTCCTTTTACGCGTCAGCGATCCCCTGACTGCTGTTGGTATCGCAGCCCGGTCAATCGGGCTCGGGGTAGAAAACGTCGTCAACGGACAGGTGATGACGAGATGATCCGGGGAAGTGGAGCATGCATAGCATCGGTCTCGTAATGTGATGCCGCAAGGGTCGGAACAAGAGACACGACATTGGCTGGAATCCCCGCGCGACCTCGACATGGCTGATGCAAGCCGGAGTTACCTCTGATGGACGGTTCGGCATACATCAGGGCTGGAGTGCCGATGAAAACGGAACGCATCGCCGTTGCGCCTTTGCAAAAACGCCGGAAGCGCCGAGAGACTGAGCGACTGGGCGGAATCTCACCGCAGCCGTCGCTCTTCCATTATCAGGAGCGCACGAGGATTTGTGACAGGCACGAAAACTTCGCCCGAAAGAGGAAGATCGGGACCTGAAAGGGAACGGACGGGATAAAGTGCCCAATGACCTGAGGAAGCACGGTAGCAAAATTCACGGTTTCAGCTTTGTCTGTGCCTGGCTTGGGCGGGAGGCGCAGTGGCGTAAGCTACCGATTTCCAGGATCCAGGGGAGGCTGTCTTTATCAGGCAGGTCCAGGCTGGCCGGGATAAGTTAGTGCTTTCGGTAGCACACGTCGTACGCCTCGTTCAGTTCCCTGAATCTATCGTCGGGAAACTCGACGGCCCGTCATGTCCTGAGCCTGACCTGAGGAAAGCGCCATTGGGTGCGGTGAAATGGAGGAGGAAACGGATTGGATTCCCTTCTTTCGCCTCTTTCTGCTCGTCCAAGGTTTCTTGTCTCTTCTGTTTGGATTCCACCTCTGTATATCTCTTGACGTCTCTCGACCCCGCCCAGGACCCCCCCGACGGCGAATCCCACATCCACTCGCCCTCAGTATAATATCCATTCTCCCCCCCGCCCAGCCTCAGACCGAACTTGAAGCTCACCTCACCATGGACGCTTCCTCCTCGAGCTCCGCCCACCTCGCGGCCGGCTCGCCCCGCTTCATCGACAACGGCGACATTGAGCTGATCTCAATAATCGGTACCGGCGCCTACGGTGTCGTCTACCTCGCCATCGACTCTCGTTACGGTACACCCGCTTACCGTGCAGTCAAATGTCTTCGACGGAACGGGCTGGACTCGCGACAACGTCATTTCCAAAGACGGGAGATTGCGCTGCATCGTTTGGCTTCCGCACATCCTAGTATCATCACCATGGACAGGTTGATCGAGGAGGGAGATTATCTGTATGTCGTCATGGATTATGGCGAGGAGGGAGATTTGTTCGCCATGATCACCGACCGACAAAGGGTGCGTGAATTCCCCTCTGAGCTTGGCCTCGAGCTGATGGTGTCTAGTATCTTGGGTATGACGACTTGATCCGCGACGTATTCCTGCAACTGCTAGACGGGGTCCAGTGGTTACATCAACTCGGGATCGCACACCGGGATATCAAACCCGAGAACATCGTCTGTTCCGACGACGGGACGCGGGTCCGGATCTGTGATTTCGGACTCGCCACCTCAGAAGTCGAGTCAAACGAGTTTGGTTGCGGATCAACATTCTACATCGCTCCTGGTACGTTCTCCCCACCCAAGCTGAGTACACCCAAGCTAATGTAAGTAGAATCTTTAGGAGATTGGTACCCCGAAGACGTGAACTACTCCACCCGCGAAGGCGATATCTGGTCCCTAGGCGTGATCCTCGTCAACCTAGTCTGCGGTCGAAATCCATGGCGTATCGCCTCACCCTCCGACGAGTCCTTCAACGCTTTCCTAAAAGACCCAAACTTCCTCCGTCGAATACTCCCCATCTCGGAACAGTGTCTCTTCGTCCTCACCCAGATCTTCACCGTCGATCCCAACCAACGGATCTCGCTTCGTGCGTTACGGAAACTCGTATTAGAGGTCGAGACGTTCACGATGGACGAGGAGGAACTTCGATTCGCTCATGCCGCCGCACAATCCACCACCACCACACCCGCAACCACATTCAAGCCGTCATCCCCTCTCTGTCAGTTGCCCGAGATCAACGAGCCTGAAGACTGGGCCGAGGAGACGGTTCTCATCTTCGACGACGCCGACGCGGACCAAGAGACTCCCTCTCTTCGCGCCGACTCCGGTTCCCCCTCCCCACCCGCCCATCGATCCCGTTCCGGCTCTTCCCAATCACACGGCTGCTCCCTCCCCCCGACCCCCCTTCTCGGCGCAAAGGATACCACCGTCCCCGTCTCTCTCCCCCCGAATAACCTTTGGGAATTGTTCAAACAGCCAAACCCGAGCTTTCACCATCGTCGGGAACCGGAACTGAAGATCAACCCTACTTCGCCGGATACGCTCTCCGCCACCGCACCCAACCCTTTCTTCAGATAACACACAACACACCTGCTTCGCCATTGTGTAATACTCACCGAGCGAGGAGAACTTGAGATGATACATGATGGATCAAACGACTCGGACGGATATCAAGCATTGCATACGGACGGATTGTATGACCTGCATAGACATGACATATGAGATGTACAATATTTACCTTATGGATTTCGATTCTCCATTCTTCAATCTCCTTTACTCTGCCAATCGCCACTGCATCCAATCTCGATGCCTCCATCCTCCTCGCAATTGCCACCGAAACATTTCAGTCGGGTCAGACTTTAGTTGTCGAAAGCAAAGCCCGCGCAATGAGCCTGGCCAGTATCCGCCAGAAAAACGCCTCAGCCACCGGATAAACTTGGCATCAGCCTTTCTTGGCTTCCCGGCAATTGCTTCTTCAGTCGCCACTCTAGCAACGACGCCGACGACGACGACGTAGGGATACGTATCCGGCGGAACAACCATCAAGTTGACCCCAGGACATCCCCAAAAAGCCCAGAAACTTAGACCCGTTCCAGCAAACGCTTCCCGCTCGTACCCGCATTCCGCCAACTTGCGTACATGCTTCCCGCCACCCGTACTACTCCGGTCCCTCCAAACGCCAATCCCTCGTACTGACCTGTACCGAGCTCTGTTTCGGTACGAGGCACGCTCAACGAGGACGTCGACGACATTTATGCGCCCGACGCTTCGGACCTTCGGACCTGCATTGAATGAGCGATCGTGGAGCTTGATGATGGCGGATTCGAGACCGTTACGACGACGACGCTGGGCGGAACCATAATTCTAGGAACGTTTCCATTCCTCGTCAGCCAGGGACACGTACACCCAAACATCAGATTAGTGACTGCCGGCATCAGGCACGTCAAATCCACACAACCCAGTCCCTGAAGAGCTCATAATCGCCGATCCGCCATCGCTTTAGCTCGACGCGTCCACCGGAACATCGGGATGCGAGTCCGGGTTCGCGTCGGTGGAGGCGGCTCTCTCATTGTTGTTGTTTTTGTTGATTCCTTGTCCACCGACGATCACCACCACCACCACACATCAAGAGATCGTCGTCCGGGTCTGGTGATTCAGAAAACCACCAGTCATGGTCCCGCTATCTTTCCGCAAATCCGAGAAAGGGACATCCTCCTCCCCCTCCGCACCGGATACTACCGCAACCCCCCAATCATCGAAATACCACCCCTCCCGGCTCCTGCGCCGTCGCCCCAGCCGGAAGGGCAACCTCACCCTCGTTCCCGAGAGCGATACCACCAGCTCCAGCACCAGTACCAGCAAAACCAGTCCCCCCACGGGAAGCACAGCATCAAGCTTCGTGGAGGTGCAGGGTGGTCGAGGGAGTGAGCCGGCGTTGACTCCCTGGGGAGGTGGAGGAGGGGAGAACGTTGTGGTGATTGACGGGGGGATCTCGCCGAGGGGAATAGCGGATCCGGCCATGTTGTTCCCGACGAGCTCGACGCCCTCCCCTCGTCGTCCCCTTACGCCCCCGTTCAATGCTGGTCCGGTATACCCTACCGCCCTCTCCCCGCCCCGTCGTCCGATGCCCCGATCACCTCGAGCACACTGTTCCCCCGGTGAGACGAGCAGCATGATGGACACCCTCTCCGCCACTCGTCGAGCTTCCTCCCCTATCGTCCCAGTCCCAGACCCACCCTCCCCCGCTCGACCCATCGTGTCTTCCGAATGGCTGAGACGCAAACCCTCCTCTTCCGGCCGACCCCGCAACCCGTCCGGTGCCAGGAAATTACTCGACGGCGCATCGCGCATTCGAAGTGCTTCCTTCACCGATCGCGAGTCCTCAAGCGCCGACTCGGACGGTGAGATCGGAGTAGGCGTGCCCCCCTCCCGCCGAAGATCCAAGATCGGAGACGGGGCCTACGATGTAAAAATCCTCTGTCTCGACCGGCGAGAGGAGGGCGACGAGATGAAATGGGAAGTCTCGATCCGTCGTCGTCGATTACGCGATGGGGAAGTGAATGGCGCACCTAGCAGTCCTCTTCAGCTTTCCACAAATTCGTCCATCGTCCAAGCGCCCAGTTCGGCCAGTTCCATCAACCTCTCCCTCTCGCTCGATCAACCTACCGGGAAACTCGTGTTCATCGCTTTCCCGATGGACCTCCACGCCACACCCACCCGCCGAAAAGCAAAGGAGAAGGAGAAGGAGGACGAGAAAGAGAAAGAGAAACAGAAGGAGAGAGATTCACCTCAACCACGCCCGTCCACACCCCCCCCTGCGCCAAACCTCGCGAACTCACCCACGACCCCAAGCTCACGGAAGAAAGGCGCAACAAGCATGTGGCCATCACCCAGCAAAAACGGGGTCGGACGATCCAGATCACCCGCATCCCCGCGCGACATGTTCACACCGAGGCGGACACGGATCGTCTCTGCCGCGCAGTTGGATGGGGGGCTGTATGCGAGGGGGACGGTGGATGGGATGAGCGAGGAGCTGGAGAATGAATTGAGGATCAATGGAGACCGGAAGTAGTGGATGCATGGGATGCTAATGTTTTGGCGAAAAGGAGACCATGGCATACCTTGCATCAGCTGATGGTCTGCTTGGAACTCACTTTCCGGAAACGCGCCATTGTGAGTCTTTGCGGTCTAGTCTGGAATCGGTACCTTCTGGCAGGCCGGCGCTGAGTTATGTCAACTTTGGTCAACCGCTGAAGAGAAGGCCCTCACATTGTATCGGCTTTGTTGGTCCGCAAGCTGAGCAGAATGATCTTCCCAGCCAGCGGCCCTGCAGCAGGTCAGCTTATTTAAAGGCTTACAGCTGGTGAAAGCACCAAGCGTTTCCTCGAAGGGAGTCGTAGTCGGCCATTTGGCGTCGCCCAGCAACCTTACTTGCCTCAGCATTCCAGTCGCCAGCCGCTCAAGTCGCTCACTTCCGATAGTTCAAATCCCCTTTGAATACCACCAAATCACTCTTCCCCAACTCCTCCAACAGCTTCGGCGCAACAACCAGCATATCCTGGTAGGCATACTGCGTCGTCCAGAATCCTCCGATTTCGGAATGCTGATCTCCGAGAGTAGTCTCTAATGGGACGGATAAGCGGAATTTCCCTGATGCTAGGTGAGATCTCCATCGGTTGGCGAGAGTCGCGAGGTGTTCTTGGTCGTTGGGAGTAGGGGGTGTGGAGGCGGATGAGAAGAACTCTGCGTCGAGGAGTGAATCGATGGCCCAGCTGTGAGCTATGAGACTGGGTGCGGCTTGGCAAGTTGGATGACAAACGTGAAGTCGAAGGGAAGCACATCAGAAACGAACCTGACATCAAATCAGCTCATCCGCAGATCTCAACGGAAATCAATCACCATGGGATGGCTTTCGGGCTAAACGACCGGGTCAGTATCACCTTTCACGGCGACGGGAACTCACTGGAAGACGACTTCATTCACGAAAGGCGTGCAAGATACCAAGAAGTCGGCAAAAATGAGGTCCGTGTATAGCTAACCCAGTCAACAATGCCAATCAGTAGCACACCTACCTCAAACCCAGCTGACGTGCGGTCAGCGCTTGGGGCATGTTTACAGGTCGGTGAGCTTACCGTTGTCCAGCACGATATCGACTCGTCCCCCTTTGACGCCTCGTAGGTATTCCCAGACTCTTCCCAGGTCGTTTCGGAGGATGAATTTCGACTGCTCGGCCTGGGCGGCCGCGCCGACTGCTTGCAACTGCTGGAGGTCCTCGTATTTTAGGTCGACGAGCAAGGAGAGATCCTACCGACACGGAGAGCCATCAGCTGTGGAGTCGCCTGAGAGGGAAATCGAACAGACTGTAGCGTTTCCCCAGAGGTCGGCCTGGATCATCTCCCTTGCTCCGTGTCAATGTCGCTATGGTACCATATGGAGGACCTACATGAAAGCAATCTCCAACGGCGATCCCGGCACTTCGAAGCCGTTCTGAAGGTCCGGCTGCTCGATCATCCCGTCAATCGCCTTCGCCAGATCTTACACATACCATCAGCACATGAGCATATCACCCTCTGTACACTCACGGACGATAGCTCCAGAGCTCGACTTGTACGTCTCAACCTTACTCGTGAAGAACGGATCAAACCCTCGCCAATGCTCCGTCATCGCAAAATAATTCCATATCCGACGGTACCTACTCCGCATCAGTGGTTTGGCAGAAGTTATGGGTCGGACGGACAGGTAACATTCGGCAAAGAGCCAGTTCATGGTGAACCACCGTTTTTCGTAGTCGGGGTGGGTCGACAGCTCGTCGTTGTAGCAGTCAACATTTCTTTGGCCGTCTTCCTCGATAGGGCTACCAGGAGACACCGCATCAGCTTCGGCTTGTAGCAGAGAAGGTATGACGCGCGAGAGGACAGCATTTTGACCCATTTCACGCTTCAGCGCGGAGAGCTTCGAGATGATCACTTTGCCTTCCGCCAGCTTCGGCTCGGAGTCTGATGATTGAGACAGGGAGAGGTCGTGGTTGAGGACAGTGAGGGTGGATACTATGCTCGTGATGATGACTGGCCATCTGGCATGTCAGGCGGGTTTAGAGCGATTCAGACACACCTTTTCACCACGGTGGTGTATCTATACAACCAAAGCTTGAGCGTCAGTCGTCAGGCTTGCGAAGTTTTACGAGTATCAGCTCACGCGAAGCTACGCCAGGAACGTTAGCTGAATTCGTCACGGAAAGGATGGAGCTCACCTCCCCTTATCCTTTGGTGAGAAACGCTCAAACGGCAGCTTGTACAATTCGACCATCTCCCGCCAACAGGTCTGATTATCACCTCTGGACTCTCCTCTATCGACCTCCTTGTATCACACTCATAGCTCGACGTCAAGACTGCATGAAACTGATAAGGGTAAAATGGAATCTATCCCCCTTGGAGCCCCGCATCTCGTATGTGGATCTGAGGAATCAACCTTTTGCAGGATCGTCCTTTACTTTGATATATTGCATTACCTCCATGACAATAATATCCGGTCCATCAAGCGGTTCCAGCTCGTCATCCGCATCGGTCTCCTCCCTATCGTCGGAGCAGACGGCATCTCCTAAGCATGCGGTCATCCTTTACGCCTCCGAGACAGGCAATGCCCAGGATGTTGCTGAGCGAACTGGGCGAGAGTTCAGGCGGCTGGGGAGGGCTGCCGTCGTGCTCAGCATGGACGCATTTGACGTGGTATGTCACCATCTTCCTCCTCATCTTCCATTCCAGCGCTCCTTGGTGCCGATCTAATAATACCCAGTTCGATCTCCCCGACATCCCACTCCTTATCCTGATAACCTCCACTCACGGCCGCGGCGATCCCCCACCCGCCATGCTCCCCCTCTGGACCGCCCTCCTCCGCACTTCCCTCCCGCCCGATATCCTCGAAGACGTCAACTTTGCCTGCTTTGGACTGGGCGATTCTTCGTATGAGCGGTTCTGCTACGCTGGGAAGGTGTTGGCGAGGCGGATGGAGGGATTGGGGGCTATGAAGCTGGGGGAACCGGCTTGGGGGGATGAGAGGGCGCCGAATGGGTGAGTCCGCCACTCTGACTTATGAGGACAGGCACTTATTCCGATGTTGTGATAGCATTGAGGAGACATTGTTGTCGTGGTTGGAGCAGACTATCGATCTCATGTTACCCTATCTTCCCCCTCCTTCGCCAAATTTTACCTCATCTCCACCGACCGTCCTACCTCCTCCGATCTACGCCCTTGAACCAGTCTCCGAGCCAAACATCGACTGCCTCTCCCTCAAAGCACTCACCAACGGTCATACGCCAACCAACGGACACGCTCCTTCACAAGCCGCGCCAACCCGCACAACAGATCCAGGAGGAAGCGAGACCAAGCCAGACGACTGGATTTGGGCGCGTCTCACGCGCAACAAGAGGGTGACACCGGAGGATTGGTGGCAGAACGTCCGGGAGATCGAGCTGGAACTGGAGGATCCAGACTTGTGAGTTGAGCGTATCTCCAAAAGCGGGATTTTTGCTCAGTGGGGAATAGTGAGTACGCGCCTGGATCCATATGCAATCTCCAGCCAAGGACGAGTGCCGGGGAGGTTGATGAGTTTCTTGCGATCACGGATTATGAGAATGAGGCCGATAAGCTGGTTCACGTACGGTCACTGATTCCAGGTGAGTTTGCGCCAGGTTTTGGATTATGTATGCTGATGAGGCGTCTAGATCAGCCTCTCCCATCCCACCTCCCACCTTCCGATATCACGACAACCCTTCGCTCCCTATTCACAAATCACCTTAATCTGCGCTCATCCCCTCGCAAAAGCTTCTTTGAGTGGTTACGCCGCCTTTCACCGGATGAAAGAGAACAAGAGCGGCTGGACGATTTTATTACAAATCCAGTCAGTACACTCTACGTCTCACGAGCTCTTGGACTGAATACTGTCCGGTAGGACGAGATCCACACCTACGCCACTCGTCCATCCCGGACCATCCTCGAAACGCTTGCGGATTTCCGGAACACGAGAATACCGATGTCGTATATCCTTGAGATTCTTCCGCCACTCCGGAGGCGACAATTCTCCATCGCCAGCTCTTCGGCTGTGAGTCGCTCTAGCTATTTAGATGCGCAAGATTGACGATATTTGTAGGCTCACCCCAGGAAGGTGCAGCTACTTGTCGCATTGGTAGAATACAAGACGAATCTCAAGATCATGCGGAGAGGGCTGTGCTCGTCTTGGCTCGAAGGTCTCGCTGTCGGTAAGCTGCATCTCTGCCGCCCCTTAAAGCAAGCTAACTGGAATGCTAGGGACGAGGGTACCGCTTAAGATCAGCCCGCCGACCCTCTTCTTACCGCCAGATCCGGAGACACCAGTGATCCTCGTTGGACCTGGAACTGGCGTTGCGCCGATGCGAGCTTTTCTCGAGCAAAGAGAACGTAACGGTGCTGCCAAAAGTAGGTTCACTATGTTGCGCCACCCATGATACCACAGATGTTTCGCTTATCCTCACAGACACCGTGCTCTACTTCGGTTGCCGGTCCGCCTCATCCGACCTATTCTACGCGTCCGAGTGGGCCCACTACCGGAAATTGGGTGCGCGCATTGAAGTGGCAGCCAGCCGAGATCAGACCGATAAAGCATACGTACAACACTTGATCCGCCGGGATAAAGCTATGATCAAGGAGTGGATCGTCGATCGGCGGGGATACATTTATATCTCCGGGTGAGTACTTAGGTTCGGAATTATTGAGAAACCTGATCCCGGATAGGTCATCGAACGCTATGCCGCGCGAGGTGAGGGAGGCGATTGCGTGGTGTATCAGTGCGGATGGCTCTGGAGACATGGGCGAGGAAGAGGCGAAGGCGTACGTCGAGGAGATGTTTGAGGACGGTAGAGGTGGGGAGGAGAGCTGGTGAGACATAGTCGGACCGCAAAACGGCAGATACATCATGTGGACTCTTGTGCACATCGAGCGCAAGGCTGGACCGCAAAGGAGGATCTCCTCATAAAGGTCCTGCACTACGGAGCGGACCAAAAACAGAAGAGCCTGAATTGGAGTCGAGAGGGCGAATTACCTCTTTCGGGTTTGAAGACGAGATGCGATGCCTGCTCTCTGAGATCAACGAGATTCGCCGAAATGCCGCCAGACGCATATTCCCCTTAACCGCTATTATGTAGTCTTGCCATGACTTGTATGCAGCTTTAGCTCTGTCAGACCACCTACCACCTGTCCCCCGTGACAGGCCCAGACTGTTCAAGCACCTAGTCAGCCTTTCAAATCACAATGAATGTCTGAGCAAATCACCGCAGCCCCTTTGGAAAGGATACAGAGGCTTGCCCTGCTGGCGGGAACAATTGTTTCTGTGTGTCGAGAACCGTCGAGCGCTTGCACTCGCCGACAATATGACGTGGTTCTCACTTACGCTTATCAAGAGGAGATATCTCGAAACTGATCTAGGTAACTCGAGGTAGCCTGAGGTTGTACGGAATGACTTGAAATCGATCAAAGGACGGTTTGAGTACCCGTAGCTTGACCGATCGTCGGTGGGTGTACCGTGATACCAAGAGTTGTCTGTGGAGGCTCAACACAGATCGGGATAATGGCACGGTATGGATAAGGACTATGGGGTAATAATAATGATACTCCGAGCCTAGGTAAGTAATATGAGCGGGATCCCCTACTTATACATCTCCAGTAACCTCGGCGATCCTGCTGGAACCTCGCGGAACTTCGTCCTTCTCCCTCGGCCTTTCCCTAACACTGGTCATATCCTGCATGTCCCGCCCGAGCTCTTTCTAAATCATTCCAGATTCCGCCAGGTCCGACGTGTCGGGCATAGTTTCCGCAGTGTCGGGCATAGACCGCAGTGTTTGGGGTCATCGGGGAATCTCAAGTGACTTCGGGCTGCTTCGTTGTGCTGTGCGTTCCTTCTTCGCGGAACTGGCGAGAGGCTACCCTTTGTAGTCCGAAGTGCGGAAGCCCTTCGTATGGTAGACTTAATTCGGAGTTGAACGGAAGTGAAAGATCTGTTGAGGGCACGTGGGAGAACGTTTACGCTGGTACATGTAGGGAGTTTCGCAACGTTCGTAGCCCTGTTATTTTCAATGGCGGCGGTTTCACAAATCAGGCGCGGTCGGGTTCATGACATCGAGTGCGGGCAAAACGTAGACTTACCAGTCCAGTCCTGCACAGCACGAGAGATCGCTCAACCTGAGTGTGGACACTTCCACAGCCGCTAGTTACAAGACGTTGCATAAACTAGCTACAAGAACCTCGAAACTAGATCTCTAGCGGATATCAGTCTGGTCAATTGATTATACCTTTGCGTACCTCCGCCTTTTTCGCTCTTTCCACTCTCAAGCCCAAGGCTTTGTGATCGTTGTCCTCGTTTCTACGATAGAGGTTTACCAATCCATGTCCTCTGCTCGTCCGCCATACCTATGAATACCCGCAATAGTCTTTGAGAGTACGGACGTAGCCCGTACCGAGGTAAACGGGGGCGAGTGCGGTGGTGAGGGTGGTACGTTTGACCTGAGGGGTACCTGTGTGCGTAGTGGCCAAGAGAATTTACCCGCTGCCCGGTGTGGATTGAGGTACCATCATTAGCTCTTGAAACCTTGATCATTTGGTCGTGAAATTAGCTCGACAGTTTTGGACGTGCGGTCAGACTCGGTCTGAGGGGTTGATCCCATGATCGACTGCCCTCAGTACGAGTTCTTAGGTACGTTAGGTAATGTCGAAGACAGTTGCAGACAGGCGGAGATTATTGATCGGATGTTCCGGTGTACACTCTGTCTAAAGAAACGGGTATGTACTGACTGAAGCAAGAGGAGGGAAGAGCAAGAGAAAGGAGTGTAAGATGAATGAAGGTGATGAGGGAATAAGAAGGGTACAGTGATGGAGCTGTTGAATATTGGGGGGAAGGAAGTGTCAAAGATGGTGAAGGTAATGACAGTAAGAGGAGGGGGAGGAAGCATATCCCTATGTGGCGTACGGATTGCTATGCTACACCTTGCCACTCATGACTTGTTGATTTGTGACACACTCATACCCTCTGCATGCCTGCCTGAATCATAAAGTAGTCCAAGGAATTAACAAGCAACAGTAGTCGAGAGAGGATTGTGTCACGGGGGACAGGTGTTTCATGTACGGAAAGGCGTAGTTGGTCACACTAACCGCAAAGCTAAAAAGCATCAACAGGAAGTCCCGATCCCGGGATAGTCCTCCAACTATATAGGAGTCAAGTCCCCGACATGACAAGGTGGCACGTGGTCTGACAGAGCTAAAGCTGCTTACAAGTCATGGCAAGACTATATGTATTCTTCGCCGCCGTGAAATCGCCGACGACCGGGAGAGGAGGGGTCTGTGCAGATACTGTGGTTTGGGAGACCACAGGGTAAATAAATGCCCCAGTCTGAATCCTGCGTGCCCCGCCGAGATCCAATCCGCCGCCACGACCCGACTAACACTCTCATCCGCTCGTGCCACTAGAGAGTAGCGTCTTTGGCGTGGCAGGTCTCCATTTGATTCTATACTAATTTTAACTGGCTCCGAACTTTACCTACCTGGGTTGGCTTTCTGTAAGCTCTACCAAACAACAACGATCCCGATTACAATGGTATTGGCAGGTAGACTGAAGCACCCTTCAGCCAAAGACTGCTCCATCACGCAAAGGGCAGCTAGATATCTTTGTTGGACTTCAGCTTGTTGTTGCAGTCCTAAGGGGACCAACAGCCATCAGAAAAAGCCATTTGAAAGCCATGCCAGCACTTGTAGGCATGCCAAATGTACTGAAAGAAGAAACTCTAGGGCTTCAATGGGGGCTACAAGGGTGACTCATCACCTACCAGAAACAACTGACAGATGGATTTTCATGCCATCAGCTATGTTTTGGATCCCAAACAATCATCATGGATGAAGACTGTGAAGCTCAGTGGGACAGAACATTAAAAGACAGTGCTGGAACAAATCATTGCTAGTGTAGGAATCGGCTTGTTAATCCAGAAAGAAGTTTGCTGTGAGTAGTGAGAAAGCTCAAGGGGCTCTTGTTGATCTCCCTCGATCTCTCTGTTGTTGATACACAAACAAGCATGTCGATGTGTTCTCCATGTCCGCCGTCAGGTCCATTGCAGTTCAGCAACGATTATTATGTAGTCATCGTGTGCATCCAGAACTGATAAATCAAGAAGCTTAGCAAGTTTTCCATAAGGAGATGTAACGGAAGCAAATCTGCCTGGCTATCTTGTAAACATTCAGTCCCGCCAATCAGTTTCCCTTTCCGGTCATAGCGAAAGCTTCACTTTTCTTCTGCTTTTTCGAGCCTCCGGTCCATCCAAGCGCTGTTTGTGATGCTTTCCTAGCTAGATCGATAGCTCGCTCCGCCGCCATGGCCACCACCTCCCTCCCCCGTCCCGCTTTTGGTCCCTCCCCCTACCTAGTCAGAGACCTCCTCGAATCGTACACCACCTCTCATCCTCTCCGTTCCCCATCACCACTCCCACCTTCCTCCCGCGTCAACCCAAAACTCACCCAACGCCTCCCCCCGGTATCCGCTTCCGTCAACCCGTTCGTATGGACTATCCCAACATGGATCAGCTTCGTCCGGTTTGCGGTGGCTAAGGGGGTTCATGTGATTTGGAGTCTGGTGAAGCACTTCTTATGGGGTCCAGCGAGGAGGAGTTGGGGTTATCGCATGACTCTTGTACGTGATTCTAGGTTCGAACGAGGTGGGGAGGCTGAAGAAGGTAGATCACATCGATTATGCGGAACGTCGCGGATCATTCGAGTTTGGCGGATATCGTGCTGGTCAGACGGTTGATCTCGCTGCACTTTTTGATACCGCTACCGGCAGACGCGGTGGTGACGCCCATCACGTTTGTCGTACCGCGATATGCGGACGATAAGGTGGCTCGGGGTTTCCTCAGGTATGTCACCCGTTCTCTAATACTTAGTACCGAAAGCTAAGCGGGGTTTAGGGAGCTAGATCTCGCGGAGACTGGGACTCGCGAGCTTTCTGGCGAATGGGTCGTCGGCACCGACGTGTGGAAGCGACTGAAAACGGAACGACGAGCTCGACAACATGCAGAACGGCAGCGACGACAGCGCTTAGCTGTCTCGCCCAACCGAGGATCCGAGGACCTTCTCCACGACCCTGCCCCGACAGGACGGGATAGCCTTGACGTGGATACCGACCCGGAGTCAGTCGGCACGGCTCGGAAGGGAGGTGCGGCTGGGGAGAGGGTCATCTATTACATCCATGGAGGAGCGTACTATGTTGGCAACGCTGCGACGCACCGGGTTGTCACCATCGGGGTGAGCAAGGCATGTAACGCTCGGGTTTTCGGTAAATCTCCCATTATTCTATGACTCGAAGCTGACGGTGTCCAGCCATCACCTACCGCCTCGCGCCAGAACACCCTTTCCCCCTTCCTCTACACGACGTCCTGCATGGCTACCTCCGCCTACTTGAGGCGCCCCTCTCTATCCCGCCGGAGAATATCATCGTGGCCGGCGATTCGGCGGGCGGTGGACTCAGTCTGGCACTGTGCATGTATCTCCGTGACGAGGGGTATAAGATGCCAGGAGGGATCATCATCATGAGTCCCTGGGTGGATCTGACTATGAGTTGTGGGAGTTGGGATGAGAATCAGAAGACGGACGTTGTGCCACGACCCGAAGCTGACGGTATGTCATCCGCCTCTCTCTCTCTCCAGATACAGCTCTGATGGGTTCTGAATAGACCATCTCAACCCGGTCGGATGTTACCTCGGACCGAAAGGCATCTCGACCTACTTGACTCACCCCTACGCCTCCCCTCTTTTCGGTGACCTCCACGACCTCCCGCCCATGCTCATTCAAGCCGGCGACTCCGAAGTCCTACGAGACGAAATCACTCTCCTTGCGCACAAAGCGACTCTGGCAGGTGTGAACGTCACCCATGAGCTGTACGAGGATATGGTGCACGTCTTTCAGATGTTCAGCTGGCTTCCTGCGGCGGAAGCTGCCATCAGCTCAATCGGTCGATGGGTGCGCGTGACTGTACCCCGAATCGAGGAGGATCGAAGTGTAAAGAGACCAGGACGGCTGGGCGTTCAAGCGGCCGAGGGGATGACGGATGAGACGGAGGCGGGGACTTCGAGGGTTGTCGGACCGGATGGTGAGGAGATCAGAGTACCTGTTGGACAGGTTGAGGTCACCCCCTCCGAAATCGACGCTGTTCGCGACCAGAGCGCTTTACGGGTACGGCTCAACCTCCCTTCCAACACCGAAGAACCGTCGATCGATATCGATTCTCTCCCCTCTTCTGGATCCGGCTCACCCACTCCAACCGGCAGCCGCGCTCGATCCCCATCCCGAACCTCTCCAGAATCCATCGAACGCCCATCAGCCCCTCTCCTCCGACGGGCACTCACAGCATTCGCCTCTACCCCGCCCATATCTCCACCCGCGCCCGCCTCGCACGTCCGCCGCCGCCGACCAACAGGAGGCGCAGCATCGATGGACGTCTCACCCGCCTCCTCAATCCATAACGCCCCGAGCAATCCGGCCTCACCGAGACGGCGACCGAAGAGCCCGGTAATGAATGCCCAACAACACCCGACGACGAGGGCACGGAGCAAGAGTCATTCGGATATCTTTCATCTCGTTGAGGGGTATGTCGAGGGGGGACCTGCGAACGAGACGGTGGTTTATGCGGCGGGTGGGGAAGTACGGAGTGTGGGCGTGTTGGGGGAGGAGGATGGGCTGTGAGCGCTATGCGTACGGGCTGTTTTGGTTGTATGAAGCAGCTTCTGGCAAAGACGGGCAGGTTGAAGGACTGACGAGAAGCTCTATGAAATCGGACGAACTCGATGTGGCTTCGAGCGATAACAGGTTTGAACAAGTTTCCGAATTGACAGGGGTGGAGGTGTTGAGAGCTGATGACACTGAACGAACGCTAACTCTGATGCGGCTCAAGGGTACAACGAAGACGGTCACTCTGTAGAGCGGCAGACTGAGCAGCCGGACTTGGTCAAGGCACGTGATGGCATCTGCTCGAAGCCCACGTACTTCACCGATATTGACACCCTCTCACCGAAGATTGTATCACTCCCTGAGTCGGGTGTAGTCCCCTGCCTGGATCTGAGGTTGCGGCGGCCATGGAGATCACTCCAATGAACACCTTACATTGCTGGAACGCACCACTTTCATTGCCTAACGCAGCATTCCTCTTATGCATTATCCTTTTCAAATGATAATCCTGATTGTTCGTACATGCAGAAAATCCCTCATGTCCTCATGACAGATTGTTCTTCCTCCTTGGTTATCCCGTTTTTAGAGGATAGACAATTTGCATCGAGCAGAAAATCCAACAGCGGAGCGCTTGAGTTGGAATTCCTCCTTGGTTTCCAGTCCCCATTTTCTCGAGTCAGCCAAGGTCCTCTGTCACGTTGCTGATATGAATAGTTGTTTCATACCGCTACGCTAGCAAAGCTAAAAACACCAATTAGCAGTCCCGACCTCCGGGAATTCCACCAACTATATACGGGTCAAGTCCCCGATATGACACTCTCCGTCTTCTGTATGACTAGACTTCAAGGTGAAATTCCGTCCTTTCAAGCAAAGAATTCCTCGCAGCCCCAGCTGGAACCGTAAACTGATTTATCAGCATCTGGTATAAAAGCCTTCAATAGACAATTCATCCTTCTCTCTTTAATTCCACAGACTGACATATAGATCAATAAATTCCTCCCACCAGTCACAGCCTATAGCCTATCAATTATGTCAGTGCAAACTTGGGAGCCAGACAGCAGTCACAATCATATGGCAGATACTGGTGAACTCTTAATCCTCTTGGAGGACAACGAAGGAAACAAGGATAAGGACAATATCACTTTCTCATCCACCAACCAGCCTGAAGTGAGGAGTGCACCATCAACCCCTACCTGCATGACTCCAAACACAAGAAGCCCAACACAGATAATCAAGGAAACAATTGCAATCACTTGTCTAAGCAATTCAAACATTTGTATGCTTTGAAGGGCGGGGACTCAGACTCAGTGTTTTTGAGGAAGATGCAGTTGACCTCTGAGAATGTCCTGAGTACCTACTGTAGTCCAGCAGTCAGTATTATCATTTTCACTCAGAAGGAAGCATTCAACAAGACCTTGGATCACCATCCCAATGATCTGATTTCAGAGGTTAAGCCTGGCACATTGACAGTCCTGCTGCAACCTCAGGCAACAAGTGATTTGTCTGTGTGGCCAGACGGTACAAAACCCTCTGTAGCAACCAAGATTACAATGCAGGATGGCTTGGATGCTGCTGACACAATCAAAGCACAAGCTTTCCTCTCTGTTGGCTATTGTCACGATCGTGAATTGAAGCTCGGATAATATCGCCGAACATCGCCGACAATAAGCAACCAGTGCTTGTCTCCGGCATTGTACTCTGAAACGGGGTGCAACCTTGTGGACTTGAGAGTCGGAACCAGCGATTCGAGATTGAAAGTCATTGAAAAGTCACCATAATTACCTAGCCTACTCATAGCCTCTGCATCTCTAGCCCACGCTACTCGACCGGCACTTAACTCGGCTACATCCACGCGTGTCCTCGAGTCATTCCAGCTAAGTTCGACCACGGTAGCCCAACTTTGCCGAAGCTCAGACGACCGTCGCGGATTCTAGGAGCTGAGCTTCGGGCCTATTTGCTGGTCGACGTAGCACCGTGACACGGTTGACTTGAGGATACGAGGAAGACTAGTGAGACAGCCATCTACTGTCATGAATGACACCACCAGGTTATAATGGGATTCAGCCAGTTCCACTGGGCTGAATATTGTACCTTTTGGTCAGGGTTATCACGTTACCCATTAAGCGTGTTTATTATATCTACTCGGACATTGACACCTCATTGTACTCGTCCATCAACCATTGTCTCATAGGTTGACCACCACCACAAGGCTATACGTCTCTTGGGTACAACCCTTCGTCCAGTACGTCCACGTCACATCCCACTAGACCTCTGTCTGTCTCACGTGCTTCCTATCTATCGTCCACCCAGCTACCCCTCCCTCTGGTGTACTGGGGCCTAACAAACCCATAAGCTTCAATTAATCAATCTGCAACCCAAGAAAATGACTCGGGTCTCCATACCAGACGTCACTTGTCTTCTGAGGGAGTCGTTGGTACATTTGGCCTTTCTTTGGATTGTATAAGAACGCATTTATCAAGTTGAGCCCAATTTTCATACAAATCAGAAAGAGGCTCCCAAATGCATATTTTAGCAAGGGGAAGGCCCAATAAATGATGTGGCAAGTTGCCAGAGTAGTGTCAGGGAAAGGATGCAGGCCAGACTGTTGACCCTGTCACGGTGCTACGTCGACCAGCAAATAGGCCCGACGCTCAGCTCCTAGAATCGGCGACGGTCGTCTGAGCTTCGGCAAAGTTGGGCTACCATGGTCGAACTTGGCTGGAATAACTCGAGGACAC
>JAABUP010001457.1_pt1 | contig 49665 bp, 51 predicted proteins | sample 5559201 | NCBI WGS metagenome assembly JAABUP01 (sample SAMN10711887, study PRJNA513373) | rock metagenome | isolation source: Antarctica rocks | place: Antarctica | reverse complement strand
GGAGCCAGATTTCGTGGAGGGTGAGGGGGGTTATGCTGCCGGTTAGGTGGGCGTGGAGTTCGAGTTTTGGGAGGGAGAGGGTGTAGGCTGGTGTTACGGGGTGGGGTGGCATGGTGGGAAGAGGGAGGGAAGGGGAGGAGTCCTTAAGAAGAGTATTGACCATGGAATGTAATTATATATTACGGGCAAGTATAGCCGATGTAGGTTTTTGCCGGTCTATAGAATTTGCGAAACGTCTAGGGGATCAAGCAAATGAGTGAGTCGCTTTGATACATGTGAGATAGTCTTGGCTACCCCTGACTATGATAGACCGAACTTTTTGTCCGTGTACTGAAACCCTGTACACCAATACCACCAGCGCATACCGATGACGAAATTGCCGCACAATATCATTTTTTTGGGCTTTGAATCCTAGTATCCTTCACCAGCTCACCCAGCCATGCTACCCTGCCATGACCCGAATGCGGACCTGCAGATTTATAAGCTCGTCATGGCACTCTCCGTGACCTTGTTCAAAGCGAAAAGGAAAAGGTAGCCGGGTCAAGCGCTTCGGACTGCTGAGCGAACAAGTGATGAAGAGTAAAGATTTCGAGCTTTCCGTAACGCAGCTGTCACTGATCCAGGCCATTCCAATCCTGCTGCAAAATCGCCGAATCCAGCATCGATAGGTCCCACCCCCAGAACGCATCATTCCACTCTTGCGGCACGTACTGCTGTTGCGCCTCGTACACACCAGGGACATTCGCAGCCGCTGGAAAGGATGTCGGGCCTTGTGGTATCCCCGGCACCCTCATTGACGGCTCCTCTTGCCTTAACTCGTCACCTTGGCGCGGCTTGAGCTGCGTTAGATCGCTCGACAAACTCCGACCGCCCCTCTCAGCCTTCAACAAGGCGGCTTTATAGATACTGTCGTAGAACAACCCCGCGCCTTGACGGCTTATGATCTGGGCCTCGGGTGGTAGGCGGCGACCAGAATTGGTAAACTGGCCTATCAGCTCCAAGTTTTGCGCTAAACGAGCCCATTCGCTTTCTTTATCGTGGCTGGCGCAGCGGGAGAGAATGGTGTGCGTGAGGCGGATGTGGTTGCGGGCGAGGTCCTGGTCTGAGATGGATGATTGGGGGAGTGTTGCAAGGAAATGATAGAGGGTTAGCGCGGCATAGTAGGAGGTGAAGAAGTAATATTTCGGGAAATAAATTTGGGGTGGAAGTTCCTCGTTAGGGCTGCGAGAGCGGCGGTTGCCAGGGTGTTTTCCGCTTCCGGCCTCGCTGAAGGCATGAATGTATCCAGCTGCTGATCGTAATGCTTCGTGAAGGATGAGTTTCTTGGAAAGAAGGGGCTCGGAGGTGGCTATAGACGCTGGGACACCAGGAACCAGCTCTTGCGCTTGCCCTTTCAACGACCATCCATAGAGAAATAATTTGGCACCTAGAAACTGCATTTCCGTCTCCGCAATCCATTTCCGATGACTTGTCATCCTGAGAGTCTCGAGTTCGCCGGATGCCATCAGTATCAGTGAGTCCCGAAGAGCTGGATCCGTCTGTACTTGCAAAGACTGCATAAGTCTTGCGAGTTTGCGAAGAATTTGGACTTGATTTTCAGTATCGCTAGGGATGTCGAAGCTAGTAGTGATTTTGACGACACCCCGTAAAGTTGACTCGTCAGCAAGCATTGGGGGGACACCAAGACGTGAGCTGTACCTGTTCGGGATTAGATGGTGCTCGTGTCCATGCGCATCATTTACTTACGTTATGTTAAGGTGAAATATCTGGAGCCAGGTCTCAGAGCGGAGTTCGACCTCTCTGGACGTTACCCGTGGGAAACCGTACTCCTTCTCTCTACCTGGTTGATGATAGCCAAGGCCGTGAGCAGAGTTTGTGATAAGTCCACAATAATTCCACGATGGGTCTTCTGGTTGCGCTCTGACGGGAATAGGCCAAAAGATCAGAATCAGGATTGCATGTATGGTGTGTATAGAAAGGATGGCGCGGATGATGTGACTGCCGAGGAGGTACTCATACGGCTGCCTCAGACTCTGAAATACAGTTGGATGGCGGGGATGGTGCCTGCTCGAGATCATAACGATTGTCCAAAAGAGAATAGGAGACTGTTTGGTAAGGTCATGCAACGTTAAAGAAGTGTCGAGGACCACTCCGTGCCGATAATAGTGTAGTCGGAAACTGTTCCATGGTTAGCCCTGAAATTGATGGGAGTATCAAATTGGTCTTATACTGTTCAAAAAGGTCCACGATAGCCATGGCAGTCAAATGGACATCACCCAGATGCTGCTCAGCCAAGTGGAACTCATCGTTCCGGATGTCATCGATTCCATAGAAGTCTATAGACGATACATCACAAGACAACCTTCCGTTCCGACGAGGAACGGAAGGTACAGAGAAGCCTCCTTCCGGGGGAAGGAAACTCTGAGAATTATCTTGCGTGTCATGGCCAGTGCGAAGATTATGTGGAATACCATTGGATCTGATAGCGTCTTTCAAATTGCTCAGCTCTGAAGTGACTTCTTCAAGCTTGCTATATGAATACATTAGGCTTGGTAGGGGTATTTGGACACATTCAAACTCACTGTCTTGTCGGGGTCCTTTTAAAATCGGCATCCATATTACAATCCAGGCTTTTTGCGGTACATCTCGAACATGAGACTGGGAAAGTCGCTGGGAAGTCGCATTTCAACTGCGTATCAGAGGTCAAAACGATTCATTGAGCGGAGTAGACATTATAAGGAGCACCTTGACTTGCCTACAGGCAGTGCAGGCTTTGGCTCTGCCAGCGCTGGTCGCAACGTTGACCACTTCGGTGATTGGAGCAGCTTCGCTCTTTGGAGAAGCTTTGCGCTTTGCCGGGCGGATTGCGGCCGGAGTTTGATAATCTGATGACATATCGCGGTGAAGATTGTATGAAGCCGATAATCGTTTTCCATTCAATACGACCGTGGCATAAATGCTCGCAGTACTGTATCATAACACCCGGCAAGCGGCTGCTCGGGCAATGTGACGGGGAAACAGCACTCGTGCTGCTATTATTCCGTTCCACAAGACCATTGAGGGCTCCGACCAGGTATTGCACCAGCCAAGCTTGCGTGTGATTCTTGTCAACGGGCAGTCAAATGCGCTATGTATCTTGAAGGATTGGATTACAGCCTGGAGTGCGGCTGAAGGCTAACATCAGGACAGTACTCCGCAAGTGGTGGGCAATGATAGTGATTGGCCACGCGTTGGCTGAATTCTGTTTGGATTGCCACATATGCGGTCAGCAATTATCCTTCAAGTACTCGTAAAGTACCGTTCGGCAAGCAAAATACCGCGTCATTCTTGTCGCTCACCGCTTACCACCCTTCGATACTATAATACTAGGACATAAAGTTCCGCACCCCACGTAATTCTACACCCAAAACTAGACTGACCGCGAGGAATCGAATTTGGAATCGAATTCATAAAGTTATGCACCGCTAAGCCTATATAGGGTATAAGCTAGCCGTAAGTAGCTTAGTAATTCAAGTCAATACTAAAAACAACCCCTAAGTACTGAAAAAACAGTTAGTCTACTTAAAACTATTAAAATTAATATTATTTATACTTTAACTCTATAATAATTACTACTAAGACTAATCCTAAGAAAATTAAGAAATATAAAACTTTTAATAAAGAAACTTCCTATCTCTTTCTTTAATTATTATTATAATATAACTTTATGAAAAAGTGCTTTAGTCTCTAATAATAGAACAGACTTATAGAGGCTAAGCACAGCCCCCTGACTAATGCACTCGGCCGCGTTTCAGTATCACTGTGTGTACATCCAGGGATTTGCCGAGGTCCATTTATGCCAAGCATTTGTACAGATTACTAACCTTTGTCCTCAACAGCTTTCAGTAACGGACAGTCTGGACCTCTTTTTCATACGACCGTCGGATTGATTTCCGCCCTTCCTAGAAGGCAGCATCAACTCCAACTCATCTCCGTCATCCGCGATCAAATTCAGCCTGAACGTCCCATCATATTTCCGTGTCAAAGGCACCACCGGCTCATTCGTGAAACACGCGTACCAACTACGATAGCCTCTGACATCGGCAGCACCGTAAGACACGGGCTCCAACGCCATGTTCTCGTTGGCTACCGGCGGATGACATGCCGCACCGATATCTAAACTGTTGCTGCGCATGACTGGCATTCCCTGGTTCAATTTTCGGCAGCCAAAGACTAAGAGGATAAGAACCATAACGCCGCCGAGCCCAAGCGTGAAGCACACAGCGATGGGAGACCAGCCGCAGGCGGATATGGCGTTTCCGAGCTGTAAATTGCCTTCGTTGTCATAAAAGATGATTTTGACCTGAAAGAGGCTTTGCGAGATCAGCCAGTGGAGGGTTCCGGAGCAGATGATAAGAGGCACGGCGTATCGGTATGGGAGTTGTAAGTAATAACTTGATCGTTGTTGGCCTTTGGGCTCGGACACTCGGAGTGGTTTGCGTTCGACGGCGAAATCGTTGTATTCCTTTGTCATCATCATAGAGGTCATGAGGAGATTGTATGAGACGTAAATCACGGAGAGGAGTAGTTGAGGGCTATTTGATACCAGGGCTGTTCCTACTTCAGATGAGGCGATGGTTACGAGGAAGTCAGTGTGAACAGCACCAAAGCCTTTGCCCAAGAGATATCCGAAGCTTGGCTGGTTGCCTAAACTTCTTGCATACTCAAGGAGTACTACTAAGGCTGGAACAAAAATGCTTGTGATACTAGACTTGGTCAGCGTTTCCTGTAAGCTCTAACCAACAGCTCAGAACAATGATGGGTCACTCACGCGAGTGTACCAACACACCACTGTCGGAGACTTGCTCCACAGAACCAATGGCATCGTTGTGGTTTCCATGGTGTGGACAGTATGGGCGGTGTCCAAGAACCGTCCTCCGCAACAGCGGGGGCCCCAATTCTTGCCGTCACTGGATCAGGGTAGGTCAGAAAGGAAGCTATCGCATCGCCAATGGTGATCAGAGGCCTGAAGCCTGGCAGCAATAAGATCAGGAGGAACACCGCCAATTTCGCCGCATTGCAAATAACTGATATGAATAGCATGAATACATTGAAAGTCACTTTGCAATGGGCTTCGATCGATTCAGCGAGACAATACTTGACGAACGCGGGCGCAACAGTCTTTTTGTCATGAGCGGCAATGTACCATTCTTTCGTCTCAACAATGTTTTGTGCTGAGCAGGAACTACGATCATAAGGTTCCCATGCGCAGAACCAATTCGGATCTTGAATGCCGGTATTGTTGGTGACGATACCGACCACAGCGTCTTGATCTGGGGCATTCCATGGGTTGGTAGCATTGGAAATTAGTAGCACATTGCGCCAGTTCGAAATGAACTCGTGATTGTATGCTCTGATACAAGCAGCGATATCAAGCCCTTGTAAGTCGCCAGTAGCGTTGTTCTGCAGCTGTGATATCATGTTGTAGTTCGGAATCCCAGCGGGGTGTTGAGATGTGTGTCTTGTTTGTTCCGGGTACACCGTGGGAGTAATAGAGTGGTTCCAGGGAGCGCCGCTCATGAAACCCTCTGTCGTCACCACAGCCATGTAATCAGTGGTCGACAGTGTGGTCGAGATGACGCTGTTGTAACTATATAAACCAAGCATAGTCAGCTCGGAAGTCCAGGCTCCGCAACGATGCTGCAATGCACTATATCATCTAGGTCTGAACCTACAACAAATGCAACGGTATCGAGCTCAACAACAAGACCGTCCACAGTGTCACACGCTGCCAGTGAGCAATACGTAGATTCTTCATACTCGGTATCCCAATGTCCAACCAAAACCCTTGACGGTGGGCCTTATCGACCTCAGCTCGCGTTGGAGCGCTAAGGACTTGCATGGCGTTATTGCTAGCGCTGAGTAGCAAGGTGCTACAAATATTGATAGCAAGATGGCACCAGACAGATATTTTCGTTTTCTGCGAGCATGATCCCTCAAATACAGTTGCAGAGCCATTGTTTGGAACATGAAATTTGGCCTTTATCCAGATCAAAAGGCAAACATTGATAATGAGTACTATGATGGCTCCCAGGGCACCTAGAGCCACCCCAGTCCGCCAACCGCCATGGAACTTGTGCCATAGCTTCCTCTTTCCCTTTGAGTCCGGCGTTGTCTCATTTGATGATATCAAGGGATTGCTTGAATCAGCATTTCGAGGCAACGGTTCCGATGGATGTGAGCGATGGCTTTCGGGCCCTGAAAGCGGAAAAATCAAGGATTTCCAATTCCTCGACTTCCTCGGGGGTTCGATCGCCTCGTGAATTCGGGTAGGCGGCCCTGAAGTGTGAGGATCATGGCGCCCGAAACCAGAGTATGGAGAAAGCAGATCCAATTCAGACTCTACGATTGAGTCTCGTCTCCCATATCGATCCATGGCGATCTCGTGACGCTGGAGCCTCAGCGTCGCGCATACCAGATTCACAAGCCGTGGTGCGTAGGATATGCGTGGTACGTAGCTGCATGTTGAATTGTCGGTTTACTGGGCCAGGCGTGATTGCATGGTCATAGACGTATCAGAACGAATACAAGAGATCTAATGTTTTGTGAATTCAAGAGTTGGGGTGGGCATAAGGAGTACATTTCAATTATATCCTTCGCGCGTCCGCTAAAGCTGAGGCTGAGCGTGCCAGCCGCTAATAGAACTAGCACAGATCGTCGTTTCAGGTGCAGCCCCTATTGCGAGACTTACATCGTGTTTAGTTTCGCATCCTAGGACGATGACTTACCTGCCCCATGGAGGTTGATAATAAGGTATGGTCTGCACACTGAAATGCAGAGTGACAGTTTAGGTTGATTCTGGATGTTTAAATCGTTCAGCGAGCAGCACTAGCCCCTATTATTCTAGCGCCGACTGGCGGATTAGTTCCGCATCAATATCGTGCTAACCAATCATAGAATAAACCCCGAGGCTAGGTAATTAGCGTCGACCTTCCAATTTCACTCATCTGCTCACCTACAAAGATCTGAAAAATCTACACAAAATCATCATGAACCTAGAGTCGCATCGTCTGTGACCCTGGCTCAGGCATTCAATGCGGTACGAAACAACTGTGTGACAATAAGGATGAAGACTTTGAAAGCAACTATGTACTGTGGATGTGACCACAACCTCGAGCCCTCGATGATCCTGGCAGGGACAACCACATCGCAGCTATAAAGGTTGCTGCAAGAGGCGTGGTGCAACAGGGGCGGGGAGTCCGGTGTTTGTCGAGGATTACATATGCTCTGGCTTCGTTGCCGAGCGTGGCTTCGATGAATATCCTACGACTACAACGCTCACAGATGTGGTGGGTGCGAACCGAGCTGATACACGCTCTACCAAAGGTTCCTGAAGTTACATGCTCGGGCGCATGCCTCCACCATGGCCCAGGTACAACTATGACGACGGTGGATGTACCTTCCATATGTGATATCGCGAATACGAGGAGAATTAGTCTCTGCATGCCTACTTACACGTTGGAAGAATATACAACACAATAGGTTCGATTCCTATCGGTGCTGGCTTGACGGTGGGAGTTGCGTCTTTTTCTCTGGTGCGACTGAACTGAAGTGGATCCCTCGCCGCGAACGACGTAAAGGCAGTCCCATATCATCGACGAACGACACGGGTATGGTGATATGAAATAGCAATCGAAATAGACTGCGAAGCTAATGATAGTGCGACTGTCAGGGTAAGGTCTTCGATTATATTGTCCTGACCTTCCACCAGATAAGCCTGTGGTTCAAGTCGGTTCGAGTGTCCCGACCAAGTGAAAGCAAAACCGTTCTTCCATCTCGACTGTACGTCGGGTTGGGTGCCCAATACTGGAAAGAAATGCACGTTTGTCTATATGATTGCTTTCTGGCAGTGAACCTTGACTCAGAAATAAGGATCTTGGCTTAAAGCCATCCGGACAGCTCCCAAGCGCCTCTCTCCGGAGCGCACAGCCGACCCTTACGCAGCCGTCGGGAGCATTGCGACAGCATACGTGTGGAAAGCTTCAGTCCCTGGCCTGCCAGTGTTATTCACTTCACAGCTGACGTAGGCTGTTGTTGAGAAAAACCTTGTCGTTATCAGTAGTCATGGCATGTTATTGACATATGGACTCACGTTCCTTGCCAAAGTTCCTTTCATCCCTCTTTTCACATCCACCCTTAGTCATGTTGGTTAATCCACCCTCCTTCTCTGCACCGGAATTAGCGCAATACAAGAACACTCCAGCGCTCTCGCCGCCACCGGGCGTGATACCTGATCTCACGGCCCACAACGAGAAAGCAGACCTTTACATCATACTTTGCTCGATTCTTCTCGCCATTGTCTACCTCTTTGTCTTCCTCCGCATGTACTCTAAGATCTGGATCAATCGCAGCCCAGGACTGGATGATCGTATGATAATGGACCTCCATTGAAGCAACATCCCGGCTAACTTTCTCAGTGGCAGCCATACTTGCGACGGTGTGTTTGTCACCGAGGAATGATCCCCTGATCTGACTAAATCACTGTTGTAGATCGGCTTGACCGCATTGTTTGCAATGTGTGTCCTAAGTAGGTTTCACATCGAAGGCATAGTATCCAGTTTGACGTCTCGATCAGGCTTTACGCATGGAGTCGGCAAGCATCAATGGGACGTATCTATAGACGACCTGCAGTCGATACTTCGGGTGAGCAAGATAGGCAAGTGCCATGATGTGAAAATACTCACGCAAGGCAGTGGGGACGGTACCTGGGTATCGTCGCAGTACCTACGGTTCTCTTCATCAAGCTATCACTTTTATTACTCTACCTTCGCATCTTCGGTCCCGACACAATAACGAGATACCTGATATACTTCGGTATAATAGTCTGCTCTCTGGCGTATACCATAGTCATGTTCCTTACCATATTTGGCAACCTTGAGGAGGCGATCGAGTCGAGCAAAATAGTGGGCGCGCTCAATCTATCAAGTGATATCTACATACTGTGTGTGCCGATTATGGCAGCCTCGAAATTGCAGATGTCTAGGAAAAGGAAAATAGGTTTACTTTTGGTGTTCATGACTGGGATTCTGTAGGCCATCTCAGAATCTCACATCTCCACAGATTCTACTGAACAATAAAACAGTGCCTGCATTATGAGTATCATCAGTCTAACCTTTCGACTCGGAGTCCAACAGAATGAAGCAGATGTCACGTTCCTTCAATCGAAGACCTTCTTGGTTTGGTAGGTCCCCTACTCGCATACAACATATATCTGAGATACTGAACCCGCTGAATGTCTGAAGGACCGTCGAGAATCACGTGGGCCTCATGTGTGCGTGCATGCCCTTCTTTCCCGCGCTAGTCAAAGATTCTTCCTTGCTGCGAAAGTGCTTCCATTCGGTACCAGCGCTGCGATGTGGATGGACCAAGTCAATGGGTGCGAATGCTTGCAAGACTGCGGAGACTAGCTACAACATGCACTCTGGTCGACGGTTTACGATAACGGAAGATTCTTTTCAATTGCCAGGTCATCCGAGCTCTGAGGACGTCACGCTGAGTAGCCCGAAGAAATCGCCGAGGATGGAGCTTGAGACCTTCGTGGGTGACGATAGACTGAAGACAGTATTGGCGGATGTATAGCTCCATCAGCCTACATCTCCTCTGCCTTACTTTGCACGTGGAATGACTGGCTTAGTGTAGGTGCAGCAATGGGCCCGGTTATGCCTGTTCCATCAGCTATTCCTCAAGTGAAGAGTTCGAGAATTTGATTCATTCTACTTCTTATGTTAGCCAGTGATGAATTTGCAATCATCTGTTTTCACCCCTATAGCGGAAGGTGAAAGAACAAGGGACCCACGTCTGCTGCTCATTCACTCTCTACTTCATGTAAACTGGGAATCCTGCTCCCGGGCGATGTTGCACGTGGGAGATCGTGTGGTGTTCACATGATTCATGATTTCGAATTGTGCTCTGTACCTCTCGTCGCTACAAAGAACATCGGCTAAGCGCATTATCAAAATACAGATTGACATGCGTTTCTTTCATCTCAGCTATTTGCTAAGACTCTGTAATAGCCAACCACTACTATCGATCCTCCACAATGTTTGCAAAGAGCAATCTTCCCATCTACATAAAGAGCATGCTTCACGCTCCCGTCATCCAGTCTCAAAGCGCCATCCCCAGGAAGACTAATAGAAAACTACAGCAGCATGTCCTCCTCCAAAAAACTACCTCCACACCCCTTCCTAACCGCCGAAACCATAACCTACAACTTCGTCTGGGAAACCTGCTTCGACGAAGCCCCCAGACCACCAACTCCACCCAGCCATATCCGCATCACCCACCTCACCACCCCGCTACCGCCAGAGTCATCTCCATCCACCCCCCCATCCCAAACATCCACCCTCTCCTCTCCCCCCTCCCCTCCCTCCACCCCAAAAACCCTCACGATTACCGACGCCCATGCCAACGGCAACGAATACATCCCCTGCACCGCCCTCCTCACCTGGCGCCACCACACCGCCACCTTCCACGGCCAATTCAACACCCACTTGTCCAAATTCTCCGACTGGCTCCTCGATGAGAGAGAAACCAACAAAGCTTTCCTGGATGCTTTTGGGGAGGCGGATGTGGGGATTACACATACACCGAGGAGTGGGTTTCGGGGTGGGATTGGGGGGACGGAGGTGAGGGATGATGCTGGGGAGCTGATGTTGGGGGTTTGGGTTGATGGGGGGGTGGGGTGGGGGGTTAAGTTGTGGGGGAAGATGGGTGGGGGGTTGAGTTTGGGGGAGAGGGGGAGGTTGGGGATTAGAGGGGAGGCGTGAGTTGGGGGTGTGCGGATGGATTTGCGCGAGGGTATGGTGGAGAGATGGTGGTGACGCTTTCTGCCAATTTTTGGATAATGGTTGCTAGGCTCTGGTGCATCGGGACTTGATCAGGATGTGAGCTTGCGTTTGCTATTGGACTAGGTGGAATCGAAGATAGAAGCTATCACTTTCAAAGATCAGAGGACCAATACATATGAACCAAGCATGGACGAACTGTCAAAACCGCAACGAGTTGTGAGCATGGCTGCTTTCTATGTCCGTGTGTTGATACCCTGTCGCCGTAAGCTTGAGAACCAACTAACGTACCACATCTAGCCAGACTCCGTGGCAGGTAGGGGACTGTGGGAAGGGGAATATGCGTATCCAAGTTGTTGCTGTGCTGTCTTTACATCTGTAGTTCTCGCCATTAATACTCAAGTGCTAGTGGCATTTTATACATGACGGACGCTCAGCAAGTCTATTTGTTCCACTCGGAACGATTCTTCTTTTGATGATTCGTTAGGAATTAGTACTATATCGATGATGGTAGTACGGAGTAGAAAGCTGACGTTGATATAATTGGATGCTTTGGAACGCACTAAAATAGCCATCTGAAAATTACTGAAAATTACTAGTGTCTTGGCATGTATCCTGTTTCACCATGCGAAAATTTTTCATCGCTGCTCGGTGATAATTATTGCAGGTGCCACTATGCTGTTGACCATTCACATTAAGAGTTACAAAATATATGCTGAAAAGCTATTCGAGGACTGCAGAAGCCCCGCAGCTGCGGATGCACCCCACGAAATTCTTTGTTCCAGCCCCACCATGGCACATTCCTCGCCTTTCGGTCCTGTTTCCATACAGCCCATACACTACAGCCGAATGCGGCCTTGATCGATGGCTAGCTTATTCCTTTGTCGAGCTGCGTTGGGCTTCAGAGCTCCACTCCTCCCACTTATACTTACATCTATCTTTTACTTGCGATTGAGAAATCATAGGTTATATATATGATTTGTCAACTAGCGTTTGATTGATCATGTACGCATCAAAATCGTCATCTCCGATCACACCTGATGAATGTGAACCAGCCAGACCTGTCGACGACGAGACACCAGGAGCGCCGACCAATGCGAGTAACTCCACCATCTCCATCGACTCAAGAACCTCTACTCTCAAGTATGACCAGGAGCCATTCGACCAGTATCAAAATCGAGTCATTAAATTATGTCATCTACTTTGGCCTGGTGCTCCTCACGCAGGACCGCGCAGGGACACCATGGGCGGTGGCGGAGCGAAAGCCCGTATTCTCGATGCTGTGAAAGTCAAGAAATGGCGTCGCCGACCTTCTCATGTTTCGGAAACATCATACCACATTGAGCGAATGAATGGCGGTACCTATAACCGGGTCATCGGCATCAGCGTGGACAACTATGGTACTAAGGAGCCAAAGCAGTTCATTTTGAGGGTGCCCCGAGCAAACATGGCAGGGCTCTCGTACATTGAGCGTGAAGTCGCTATTATGCGGTTCGTCCGTCAGAAGACCGCTCTCCCAGTAGCAGATATCATCAGCTTCGACTCCACAAACAACAATCCTCTCGATAGTGGCTATGTGGTTCAAAGCCGACTTCCCGGCGTTCCACTCCATACTGTTTGGGATGATTTCACTCACGGACAACGGTGCAATGTTGCGAAAGAAGTGGGCAAAATAGTTCTTGCCTTGCAAGAGGTAAAGCATAATTCTCCTGGTCTCGTGGACGTGTGCCCTGAAGGAGCTAAAGACCAAAACCTAATTGTGCGCCCATTCGACATTGTGTCTCCGCATGACGTTGATTGGAAGTCGAAAGTCTCAAAGACAGTATCTGACGAGGAAGTAGATACTACGACCGACGGCCTTCTGCAGTGGCTCGGAACCCAATTTGGGCGCTGGTTTGCCCACGAGCTCCTCGCAGATCCCGCAGGAATCCTCTACTGGGACTATCAAATTCGCTTCGTGAAAGCAGCCAAACAGATGAATGCGCTCGGCGTTCTGGGAGACGGTCATAACTGTTTGTGTCATTTCGATCTTGCGGCCCGCAATATTCTTGTCAAAGTTCCGCCAGACGGATCGCCAGCGATTTGCGGTGTCGTTGATTGGGATAGCGCCGTATTTGCGCCAACTTTTGTCTCATGTGCTCCTCCTTCCTGGCTGTGGACCAATCCAGTATTGTACGTTGAGGAAGACACTGACGTGAATGAAACGCCAACAACGGCAGAACAGGAAGAGATCAAAGATATCTTCGACGACGTTGTTGGATTCGACTATACATGGCTCGCTTATCGGCCAGAATACCGGCTAGCGAGGGAATTGTTCTACTTTGCGCAACGTGGTCTTCCTGATGGTATAGCTAGCGAGAGGGCTGATACATTCCTGGAAGAATGGACAGCACTCTACGACACACTGGTAAATTCAAAGGAGGACGAAGGAGGCGAAGTAACAGACGACAAGGATATGGACGAAGAAGACAGCGCGGTCAAAGATGTTGAGTCTCATGAAGAGGGCCAGTAAACATGGTAGTATCACCTGATTGGATATGGCGCTTAAAATCCGTTCCGTGCTTCCATTCCCAATATGTCTTTGTGCCAGTTTCAAGAAAATAGCAGCCTCCTGCCGCAAATGGAGGATATGTTATTCCGGGATACGTGTCTACGCTGCATGCAATCTGAGCTTCTTTGGCCTGCTCTTTCATTATTCAAGAAGCAAGACAAAGCAGAATTTCATCTCTTCACCTTACAAAATCATGTATCACGATCACAAATACCATGTCCCAACATCTCTTTGCCCTAACATTTCACTGCAAAGCTTGATCTCCTATATAAATAAACCGTTTCAGAACTTTTAGCATCATAATGCCTCAGCCGCCAGGTACCAGGACGACCCATCATTGTCCTGGTGCGAATCTAGGGATCTATGTCAAGATGGGGCCCTGCAACTTTAGACCGGGGTATTGTGCTACGCATCAGCTGCAATGTCCAGAGCCATCATGTAAAGGCTGGATCTACATGAACCAGAAACCGTGCGTGAAATGCGGAAATCGCGTTAAAGTGAGCATTTTCCATCGACGTTTCAACCTATACACGTGCTAATATGGGAAAAGGAGGATAGGAAAAGAGCACATGCTCCTGAAGATCAAGCCCAAGCTAGAGAGATGCAACTTTTAGATCAGCAACGTGCACAAGCATCTCGTCGGAAGGGACAGAACCCCTTGAATGCTATAAGGAGATAAGATACTCCTTTGAGTTGTACTACGTCACGTGCTCTTTGCGTACTGCGTGAGATATAGCTACATTCTAGTGCTTATGCCCTTACTGAGACTTACAGTTTATATAACCTTCGTTATTATCGCCTATTACCAAAAATCCTACTTCGTCTACCTTATTAACTCTGCAGCCTCGGCCTTGTATTGGGCCACCGCATATGCACGGGATTGTAGGCTTCAACAGCCAGTTCACTCTTTGTGTATCTTCATGGAATCTGTTCTCTGGAATGTCAAGTCGGCGCCAATTAGTGGCTTCAGCAATAGGAAAGGGTAGTAACCTATTATCCAACAGGTACTTCGTAGTATGTTCAGGGACTTCACATTCAATCAATGGAATTATGGGCGGGCAGTGTATGTTATACCATTAGGAAAAGCGATGCTAAATCCCAAAACAGACTATATATACCCACCCCTCAACCCTCGAAATCCCCAGTCTCCACCCATCAAAGCTCCTCCCGAAACTTACTAACCTTCGGCACCGTAACCCCCGCCCCCGCCCCCCACGGATCCCTCTCCTCCCCCCCTCCCTTCCCACTCCTACTCCCCTCTGGCATCCTCCGACTCCTCCCCTTCCGCTCACTCCTCACAATCAGCTTCGCATACGCCGGCTCATAGCGCTGCTCCACCGAATCGGGACTGCCGCCGCCGCGCTCATAGCGCTCGTTCCTGCCCCGTGGCCCGTAGCGCTCGTTGGCTTCAATTTCGGCGAGGGTGGCCCATTGCGTGTTGGTGCTTTCGTGGTGGGGGCGGCGGCGGGAGGGTTGGGGTGGGGGTTTGCGTTGGTTGCTGTGGGGGAGGTGATGGGTATGGGGTTTGGGGGGTGGACAGCGTGTATTGTTTCGATGGGAGTGGTCGTGGAGGTGGTGCGGTTGCGAGGGGCAGTTGGTTCTGTGGCCGCTGGCTGAGGGTTTGGAGGGTTGGCGGGTGCGGTCTGAGCGGGTTGGTTGTTGGGATTGTGCGAGTTTTTCTTTGGGACCGATCCAGGCTCCGTAGGTCCATTCTGAGGATGGGGGGTGGTGGACGACGAAGGTGGAGGGTTTGGGGGGTTTGCGGGCTTCGGCGCAGGTGAAGAGCCACATTTCTTTTTTTGGGTGGGGGGTTTGGGTGATGGTTTTTTTGGATGGGTATGGGGATTTGTGGGGGTGTGGGTGGTATATATATGGCGTGTGGGAAGCTTGATGTTAGACAGGTAAGGAAATGTAAGTTGTGTAGGGAGTTCTGGAGGTGGATCCGGGACTGCGAGTAAGTGTGAGTAGAGGGCGACTTGGGGGGTTTATGAAGTCACAGTCCCCCATACAATCCCCCTTGTGCTCCTGTCGTCGCTCGTCTCTTTGGAGATATAACAATGCATAATGCATTTGGCTTCCAATATACTTCCCTTTGTGGCCATTGTCGCTACGTCTGCAACACTTTGAAGGTTGTTGTTGATATGGTTATTGTACTCATTGTGGGCTGTCGAGCCTTTGTATCGGATGTTTTGCACCGTGTGTCGAGTGGCCTTCGGTGTTGTCCTAAGTTACCTTTTCTCGAGCACCGTGCCAGAAAACATCTTCAGATATTTCCAACGACGCTCGATATACCATAGTACACCATACCGTACACTAAAACCATGGAGTCCCACACTGAGAGTCATTATGCCAGTATTGGAGCGACCATCGTCCGTTCTGCCGGCACGTCGCCAACTTCGAACCGGCTACTAGAGCTTGGTCGTCTGGTCGATACGCTTGCTATGATCAAGCAGCGCCACGTTCACGAGTTCCAAATCCTTGAACACATCAGGTGTCAAGTCATCTTGTATGCCGCCGCAATGCTATTCGAACTTTGGTGTCTGGAGCAGTTCAAACACTCCATTGTCGACGGAGACCGTCCAAGAATGTCCCCTGTCGGATACCAGCAATATGCGAATAAAGTCGGGTTCCTTATAGGCCAGATGAGATTGACGGCGGCTTGCGAATCGCGCATGCGGAGTATTTGCCGTGGAGCCTGGCGCAGAGTCTGTTTCTGGGAGCAGAAATGTCTCGAAAGGCAAGATGATTGGCATGCTTCCTTAGCTTCTTATCTGGAAGTTACACAAAGCGAAGATCATTACTTTCCGGAAACTTTCGGGGAAGTGGTAGACGAATTTGAGATCGCACAAGATATGGCTGATAAGGAAGACTGTGCCGAGTATTTAGCTCGCTGTGGTGGGAAGGCCGTGAGGGATATGACAGGGGTGGAGTTGAGCGGGAGGAGCTTTTCTGCGAAGTACATCGTTAGCAGGCGGATGAGAGATCGGTATTGTCTGGACGAGCCGATGTGGTTCGATGAGACATGTGAACAGAGGACGCCTCAGGACAATTCTGTTCGAGGCAGGGAGTGGTGGAACGAACGAATGCAGAATGGTGAATAGCTGTGATAAGTAAAATCAGAGTCTGTGCCTCCTGATTTCTCGACTAGGTTTCTCAATAGCTTTAACTGAAAGAGTGAGTAATCGTCTTCGTTTCGAGACAATGATGCTCGAGGCAAGAAGTGGTGGAACGAACGAACGGACGGAGAATGGTGGATAGCTGTGATAGGTATAATCGGATTCTGTCGCCTTCTGATTTATTGACTAGAATCATTGTCTCATGAGAGTGAGTTCTTTTATGATGTCTTGAGATCACGGTCGCGACCGAGACCTCTTGCGTCGCCCTCAGTGTGAGCAGTGAGCGCGTCGGATCAATGTTGTCGAAATATACCATTGTCTACCGACATGGACACAGCCTGTATGGCTCTCTTTCTGCGATGAACACGAAAACCAATTCAAATCTTTCGAAATAGTCAGCGGTACTTTGGTTCGCAACCAATATACTAATCACATCCGTCTTCCATACCAAAATCAGAACTCCTGGATGGATCCAGTCGTCGAAAACACTCATCATGCACAAAAGTCTTTGTCACCATTGATAGACATGAAGCTCCACAGAGACCTTTATCCCACATCAACAAGCGCAGACACAAGAACCGCCTTGTCCCCATCTATCGGCCATAACAAAGCCAAGCCCTAACAATGCCATGCACACCCTTTTATGCCCATACACAAGACCACCATTCATAAAGGCCCACCAGGTCACTGCAAGCTGCATCTTCGATCCCCCAAGTCACCCTTCCCAACGCTCAAGCAACTGAAACGCGAAAAGTTAGATCCGTCACTTAGACATAAGATTCGCATTCATTTTCCAATAGTGAACCTCAGTCCAAGACAGATTGCGACAATGGCCGACCAATTCAACCAAGACAATATCACACTGACCAATTACCATCCCGCCGCTGTGTTTGAGCCGGTGCTTCGCCACAGTTGGATAGTCTATTTGTTCATGGTAGCGCATGCAGTTATTTTCCTTCTGCTGATTATCAGCAGGTACGCCACAGACGAGGAGCCTGAGCCCTGTGGACGAAAGCGAAAGGAGTTTGCGGGGAAACTCGGCGATCACGGAGCTATATTAGAGATTGAAGACCGCGGCTGTCAGAGTCCTCGTGTTGTCGTCAGGTATGGCGATGGTGAGTTTGATGCGGAGAAAGTGTTGATGGAGCGTGGGTTGTAAGGGGATGATGAGCAAACGAGGTTCGGTGAGGAGGGAAAGAATTAGGTTTGGAAATGTTCGTTCGATGGTCAATAGTATATGGAAGATTTAGGACGGCATTGATTAATAAGCTTGGACTATAGTGACAATTAGCCATACTCACGTGATTGAACTCTTTCGTACCATGCTAGGATCCTACTACTGTTCCAGGCACGAAAGCGGTCATGTTGAGTACGTTGTGTATTTCTGCCCGCGGTGTTTCGCAATCTACATCCCCTAAGTCAATCAAAATTGATTCGAACCTTTGGAAGCCGGAAATCTTCCAAATTGAGAACTAGTTGTTGTGAAATTGGCCGTAGGATCGTCTGATACACGAAACAATGACCGCATTCAGAGCTACTATAGCAAGGGTCTTTCTGTGGCATAGAACCCCTGAAATTTGCACCAATGAAATCTGCGCCGGCTGCATAGAAATCTGAGAGGCAATAAGAGCAATGAATGAGGTATTTATATACGTAGATTCATCAAGTCCATCACACACTCTATGCATTAGCCATATCACTCTTGAACCTTTCCATACACCTCTTCTTCGTCTCATGCCAATCAACATGCGGCCGCGGATATCCTAACTTCTCGAACTCTTCCTTACTCAACCTCTTGTGTGGCTCATAGATCGCCTTGCCTTGAACATGCCTCAGCTCCGGGACCCATTTGCGAATGTATTCACCACTGGAATCGTTCTTCTCCGCTTGACTCACGGGATTGAAGACGGTATAACTCGGCTCCCACCCTTGCGTATTGTTGCAGAGATCCCAATCAACAAGGGTCTCTGCAAAATACCGCTCGCCACGGCGATAATCGATGAGTAGGTTGCAGTAGAGATAGGAAGATACGTTCATGCGCAGGCGATTGTGCATATAGGCTTCAGTATTAAGCTGGCGCATACCGGCGTCGATGAACGGGACCCCTGTTTTACCTTCATACCACTTCGTGAAGCCCTCCTCGTCATCTTCCCATTGAACTGATTGGAATTTGAGATTTTGCGGTAGGTTCATGCTGTTATGGGGGATGACAATCATCATTTGGCGGTAGAGTTCGCGAAAGACTAGCTCGCGTACCCAGGCGCTGACGCCTGCGGAACAGCCAGAGGAGCCGAAATCCGCGCTGTTTTTGTTGTACTTTCGGAGCTCAGAGAGGGCTTCACGGACGCTAACGGTACCCGATGAGAAATAGGCGGACATGCGAGACGATGAGTCTTTTGATGGATCGCTGCGAGTGGCGGCGTAATCTTCGATTTTATTGTTGATAAAGTCTTTCAGGCGCTCGATGCCAGCAGCGTGGCCAGCGGGCCAGAGTGTACGAATGCGTTCCTCGGCTTTTGCCGAATCAAATTGCTTGCTGTCCGGTACTGGGGGTACCGTTTTGGACCCGCCTTTCACCTCTGGATAATTGGCCTGCTTTGCTGGGGCTGGCACGGTGTCGATCAAATCCGGGGAATCCTTGACGATACCAAGCCATTGTCGATGATACGGGCTGAAAACCTTCAACGGCCCACCACTGCCTGTCTTCACAGATCCAGGCTCTACGACAGTCTGGTCGTGGTAGAGTGACATTTGAGCACTGCTTCCAATCTGCTCAAGTACTTTGATATCTCGCCGGATCTCGTCAACTTCGTATTCGAAGTTGGCAAAGACATGACTTGCATCGCTAGACTTGATGAAGTCGACGATGCTAGGCACTATGTCCTTTCTGCCCTTGGCGGTGACAAAGAGTAGGGGGATATTGAGTTCTTTCAATTCTTCTTGCACCAAACCTAAAGTCCGTACGATTAGGTCGCTCCTGGCTGGGCTAGTCCCATGCCATTTAAATTCCTCTGGACAATATATGTAAACACATATCAATGGCTTTGACTTCTCTCGCGCGAGCAAAGACGCATTGTGGAAGCCTATGTTATCGTGAATACGCAGATCCTTGCTTCTAAACCAGTGAACAACATTCTTGACATCATCGAGTGCGTCTTGAGAGTCTAATGCGTGAATGAGTGAGTTGAACGGTGTGTCCGCATCGATTTGCTTGGCTCGTTTCGTTGAGGGGTGCTTCAATTCAGGGTGTTCTTCTGAAGCGTCGTGCTTCACCATGATCGCTCACCGAGTCGCAATTGTCTAAGAATAAAATGGATCGGAAGTTATGATTGTAGCTAGGCTGTAGATTTAGCCGTTGTTTGCGCGATGTAAGTACTGTTGTATGCATTCAGTGGAGTAGAGGGAGTTCCAGATACATATGCCGGATTAGGCATGGTGGAGCGGGAATGATGACGTCGAGGACAGCTGTGTCTTCAGCCCTATCAGGGGCCAGACCCTGACTCAGCCCTCTTGGTGGAAAAGTTGACTCACAACCAAGACCTAAAGCCACATACTAAGGTACTTTAAGTACACTGTGCAACTGTCTCCTGTATGAGTTTCGCGGTTAGTAGAGCCCTTGATAGATCTCCAGATGCATATCCCATTCGGAACCACTTGGTTGATCATCAACATGGCAATGAGTACTATTCACAGATCATCGAATCAAGATGCTTCTCCACCGCAAGCCAAATGGTGTGATGTATTTCTACACAGAAATCGCAGGATTACCCTCGCAACCTGGAGGGTTCTTCGACATCGATTGGATCTATGTATTTCATCACCGAACCATCGACGGCTCGCTGTTATCCCAACGCAGCGAACCGTTCTCGAAGTGTATGCGCCAGACTTTACCCACTGCCATCAATGACGTTCTGCTGCGGCACGTATCTACCTTTCCACCAGCAAATGTGCTATTTTCATTATCTGATGGTCGGAGTCGCTCGACTGCTCAAACCCTGCGTTCGAGACGCTAGAGAGGGTATTTCATTCTTGAGCCAACGAACAGCCAACCAGCGTCTTGCTTGTGAAGGATGAAAAGATATCCTAATGTTGAAACAGGATGGACTCTCCTGGGCGAAAGTCTTACCAACCAGTCCAAAGGAAGAAATGAATAGGGAATCTCCAAGATAGTCCATGCTGTTGCCAATTTCGCATATCCTTTATCCTCACGAATGGTTGGAAGTGAATTTAAGTGGTAAGACATCATACGAAGTCGGGTTCGATTCGTAGGCCTCGCCACGTGGCGCTCAAGTGTAAAGTGTTGCGGAGGATACTAGCGAACCTATAACAACCGAGCCCGCTTTGGCGAAACGAGCCTCCGTCCTACGGTGAGTATCATTTCCGTGGTCCAGCGCTGTACCACAGCATATCGTATATGCTCACATCGCCTAAGTTGCATTCAACTTACTGCTTGTCATGCTCCATGGAAACAAAGCCACTTCTTCATGATGTAATTCCGAAGCTAATGCTCTTAATGACCTCGGCGGTGCTTTTTTACCACGTCCATGCTGTGATACGCCAAGAACACAGATATCCCACTCTTTGTATTCACTTACTACGGCTATGTTTCGACCGACGTCTTGGTAGGCTGATGTTTTCCGTTCTAATTACCACATTCGACGCCGATCGATCAAGCCCAGCTGAAGCAAAGTCGATACGGGCCCCGCCCTCTCCTTTCTAGGTCACCAATTTCCACTAATCTACGGTGCGATTATTGATTACCTATTGCAGATCAGTAAGCTGACCAATCAAGTCAGGCCCATCAGCCCGATCTCTGCACTAGATCTTAGCGGCGGGAATTACTGATAGGGAGAGTTCGGGTTGTTCATCAAGCGAACGACAGCTAAAGTACCTAGTTCTAGAGAGAGCTAGACTGAGAGTGTTCAGACCTGGTTTCCCACATTCGGCTCACGAAATTAGGGATCCAAGACACCAAAACGATCAAGTTACAACAGAGTACGACTTCCAAGAGTACAATATGTTTCGAGTGGCAGTGTACGGTAACCCTGCCGCTCTCAAAGCAGCATTTCAAGCACCCAGACAAGGCTTGGGACTCCAGCGTCCTGAGGATTATCTGGCGTGATCTTGATATCCCCGATTTGGTGGAGACGAGCCAGACTTCAAGACCGCTTCCGCCTTTAGAATAGCGCCTGATACAAATCTTAGTATCTGCCAAGCGTCCCAAAGAAGCTGAGCATCCATCCCGAATTCATTGGGCCGTAGGACGAACCAGGCGATCTCGAATTCCCTTAAATACTGCATGACCCTGTTCAGCAGTCATGATCTCTCAAGGTATTTCCGCAGTTACGAGAACTTCCAAGTCGCCAGCTTCTCCATCGTCCGGCCACCAGCATGATGCCTTCATGTCCGAAAAGCCTTTGTGCTGTCATACTATGTGCTCTGTCAATTGCACGCATCTCCTCCGCACAGATCGACCTCGGCACTGCCTCCGACTATAGTATCGGTATCGTGGCAGGGAGTCAGATCTTCAATACGGGGCCAACGACTGTAGATGGCAGTATTGCCATATGTCCAGGGACCGAGGTCGTTGGGTTTCCACCCGGCTATGCGCCAGGGGGTATCAACGTAAGGGACGCGCGGGCCTGCAAAGCTCACATGGAAGTCGGCACTGCGCTCAATACAGCCATGGGTCTCCCCTCAACCGGTGATCTAACAGGACAAGATCTCGGTGGGAAAATTCTGCCGCCGGGCGTCTATTTCTTCTCATCACCAGCTACCTTGAATGGGGTGCTGACTCTGGACGGACAAGGCAGCACCAACCCTCTCTTCGTATTTCAAATGTTGGATGGCTTCACCACCGGTCCAGCTGCCGTGGTCAACGTCATCAATGGGGCCCAATCCTGCAATGTTTATTTCGCCGCATACAGTCACGTCAACATAGGTGCCAACAATAACTTCGCCGGTAACATCCTTGCTGCGGGAACTATCACAGCCCAATTTGCTTCAAGCTTCTCAGGCGGTCTCTTCTCCACGGCCTTTAGAGTGGTAACGAACAATATCCTGATTCTTCCTGCTGGCAGCTGCGGTACTGTCGTTACGCCACCAAACAACCCGGCGCCTTCTGTAACACCGCCCGTGATCTCTATTACGCCGACTGTCACACCCACTATACCGGCAAAGGTGCCTACGACATCAGCCCCAACTGTCATTCCCAGTCTCGTTCCGAGCCTTACACCGTCCAGCGCCGTCGTGTTGTCAAAGTCTTCCTTCTTAAACACTTCGTCGACACTGACAACAATACCTTCGACTCAAGTACCAACTACGGTGAACCTTGTCTCGTCCAGCAGTGTCATGACCTCAGTGGCACCAGTGACACCAGGATCCTCGAGCAATCCACCTAGTGGAATGACTTCTCCAACCTCGTCCAACACCGTCAAAATTCCATTGTCGACTGCTACATCAGGGTCCTCGAGCAAATCGCCCACAGGAACCACCATACCAATCTCCTCAAACAGCGTCAATAGTTCATCATCAACCGCTACACCGGGATCCTCGAGCAAACCCCCTAATGGAGCGACTGCCCCATTGGCCTCATCCGTCTACTCTCCCACCGGATCTCCATCCATGCTTCACAGCAACAGCACAGGGTTGTTCTCGAACTCTACTCGCTCGACTGCACAAGATTTTTCAATAATTGTGACCCAATCGACCCCGTTGAACCCCCTCAGTTCATCTTTGTCCGTCGCACCAACTTCGACCGCACAACCAACTGGCCAAGCTTCCAGCAAAGTCTCCTCGAGCACGATTCTTGCACCTACAGCCTCGCCAATCACCTCAACATTGCGCACAAGTACTTCCGTCTCAAGCTCAACCAGCCCGACCCGCTCAACCTTGGCTTCCCCATCTGGCTCAATCTCGCGTTCGAACATCCCCATTCCATCGGGTACAGCTCCAACATACCCAACAACCACCTCCTCAATCGCCTCTCCTCGCACAACCACACCCTCCTTCGCCAACCCAACCCAACCACAAACCACCTCTCCAATCTCTCCCCCGCGCTCAACAACCCCATCGACAAGCTCGAAAAGCTCAACTAACCCATCCACACCATCATCACCACCCCTCTCCCAAACTCAAAACAATTCGACCACCACATCTCCACCCTCCACATCCCGCTCAACTTCCCCATCCAACCCACCACTAAACACCAACCCATCCACCCGCTCACCCCCACTCAACACCAACCCATCCACCCGCACAATTACCCCAACCACAACTCCCCTCACAACCCTCCCCCCCATCCACCCAACCCGAAAGCCCAAAGACCCCTCAGCAACCGCCTGCCAAACCCCCGCACCCCACGAGGAAAAATGGCACGCCGAGCAATGGAAAGACTACATCGAAAGCTGTCTCGTCCCTACCATCACAGAAACAGAAACAGAAACGGTGACGGTGGGCTGTGGCGCTACGCCGACGGGAACGGCGATGACGGTGTCCAGGTTGGGGAGGGGAGGTGGACGGGGCGGTGGAAGGGGTGGGAGGGGTGGAGGTAGAGGTGGTGATGATGGAGAGGGGGAGGGAGCATGATCAGTGTATGTAGCGAAAACTAAAGAAAATGGTAATTTGTAATCTTTAATCCAAAAGTCGCATAGAAGCGAAGCGAATTGTATGAGTCCCTATGGGCATACATAAGCTGTGCTAATGAATACGTGATACCGATTATTTACTTCGCCTCTGATAACCCACGGAGACATTGGGTGTCCTTATACCCCAAACCCCACCGTACGTGAAACCCTCTTCCCTTTCGCTTCGGCGTAGAATAGCAGCAGTGCTGACAGACCACACAGCTGCACGGCAGAATCTCCATCAATCTCCATCATCGACCATCCGATTGCCATGCATGTGATCACAGAGAGAGAGAGCTAGTGGCCCACAGTCAGTCTTCGATGAGGTAATTTCGAATGAAAGTTAGCACTTTTCTGCAAAATCATGATAGAACTATAAAGGAAGAGCCTTTATCACAAGAATACACGATATACCTACACAAACCATGAATCCCCGTCACCAAACCTCATGATTCCCAAGATTCCGGGTGAGGCACCGCGAGTGGTTTTTACAAGGTATTCGCGCTGCAGATATTGAGTGATGTGGTTCATAGAGCAGGTCTCCTTTCCTTCATTCGACCTAGAATAAGTAGCGTGATGACATCTCGACTTTTTGTGCAGATGGCTCATCAGGTCTTGCGACTGAGCGGAGATGCGGCAGTGATTGATTGGTTTTGGAGGGTGGGTTGGAAAAGAGACGGGAGTGTTTTATTATGGGTGGTGGGATTGGGGATGTTGGGGGACTTTGTGATGATGACTCGAATGGCGAGTGAGGATTAAAGAAACGTCTACGCTTTGTATATCGCGCTTGTTGATTTATTAGTTTCCGGTGGCAGTAAACTAATAAATTGCTTTGTTGGCGACGAGGTCCTGTCAGTATTCACGAATATCGGCATGAGCGGAAAATGGATAAGACCCGGACTGAGGTTTCGACATGTCGCCCGATTTTTGCGATGGAGTGCATGCATGAGCAAAGTGGGATGATGGTGGTATGTGGATACGCAATTAGTATATGTAAGTATGAATCCATATCTTCGATGGCACGCTAGGAGGGAAGCTAGGGTGATGTGGCGGACTTGCTGGATGGTGCATGGGGTCAAAAGACTGGGATATGATTATACTAATTGTTCAAGGGCATTAGACCTCGTTCGTTCAAGGACTGGATATTTTATATACAATTCTTATTTATTGAAAAGAAATGGACAACTGCTTGACTGTAGCCAGACTTCATAGCTGGGCCTTGTCAGAGCAGCAGCGTGTACCGTTGACCAAGGCTTTTGCGTCGACCGTTGATTGGTAAAATCGTACCGAAACCGGCGTGACGCATGACCGGGGGGTCTTTGGACTGTGAAGTTCGACAGCAGCTGCGTCTAGGGTCCCGCTGGAGCATCTCATAGATACCCAAGAGACACCAATGCTGCCTCACAAGGTATACATGATCATCTACCCGACTCATATGAGGCAACTGTGTACTACCGTGGACGTACAACTACCAAACCGAAATAGAGTCATATGCACCGCTTGACTATGCCCAGCTCGAAGCAGTTCATTACTGCGGGGGGTGACTTACAGAGAACCTTACACCCATGAAACTTCAATACACCTGAAATACCGATTGAGTGAAAAGCTCCGGTATCGGACTGTTCTTTTCTTGGCTTGTTGCTCGAGATGCAGCCCGAGGTCGGAGTTGTTCGGCCGCCCACTGAATGACAGTGAGCCTTATCAGCGCTTTGTCCAGACCGGTAAATCCAACCACAACACTCTCATCAACCGACAGACAAGCATTCCTTGGTCGTGATGAGTATTCGCGTATCGGATCACTCGTTGAATCTTGGCCAGACCGGAGAGAGTGAGAGCGACAAGGCGATCCATAGTGGATCCCGGTATACACGGCCCTCTTACGTGTTGTGCTCCAGAGATCCACACAACGTCCGATGGAATCCGATCTGCGAGCGCAGTGGCGCCAAAGTGAAGCCTCTGACCCTATTGAAGGGCTATGAGGCAAGATCCTGATACCCGATTTTGCTCTCTGTGTTTTTCACTAGTATATTAAGTCAAAGTTCCACGTTGCAACAGCCGTGAATCTAGAACTGATTATTTTGCTCGCAATGATAAGGACCCACGGCTCCATGATACCGATCGGGCAACCCTAGATCCGTACTGCACTTCCTTTTGGTTTGGCGGAGATTAGGAAATCGAGGGTAGGTATCATCTAAGAGTGGGCATCGAAACAGCATCACATGATCACTACTATCCCAAAGATAAAGGTCGAGATAAGAATAATCACGAGCTAGAAAACAGTAATTGATAGAGACTGCAACAGGCCAACCACACCTTATCCGATTGATCGATCCATCTCGGGCACATAACCATAAATGCGAGATAGCCGAGTAGTGACTCCTCACCCAGTGCTCAGTATTATCGCTGGGATTCTGTACTTAACCTCAGCGTCACTGGCTGGTATAAATCCGCCAAGCCATATGCAGGCTAGGTCCGCAAAGGACGTGACGGCCTTCCAAGGGCATAGGAGGACGCCCTCCATTCTGAAACTATCAGCGGCAAGTGAGGCGCACTTACCGTTCTCGTCCACAATGATGAGGGTTTGGTGCTTTCCGAATGTGTTCCCAACATAGGTTTCGCTGTTTCCAGAGACGCAGTAAAGGAAGATCATCAAGGAACTATTAAAAGACACATATGATATTCGGTCACAAGAGTGCTGCCATCCTTTACCATTGCATCCTCGACAGAATGCTGCCAGATGCCGTGTTTCTGCTCTGTGCTTTAAATGCCAGTTGATATAGTTGGAGCATTGATGGCAGCTCACATATGGGTAAACCGAGTCTTGTATTCCCTTTGTGGTGGTGGCCTAGACTCGGAGACGATGGGTTCAGTGAATAACGCAGGCTTTTGCGTTGCAGTCAGCACGATGACAGCCACTGATAGCCGAAGAAGCGGGGATTGCCTCCTTGACATTGCATCATGCAATTGGTCAGGCGATGAGGCGAGATTTGCAGCTGCAGTCCGGATTGCGTCGCTTTTCACCAGATGCAGAGGATGCACACGCGCTGCTGGGATCGCCTGTTCATTCATTGTGCAGGTAGCAGATGTTTTGAGCGACACGGCTTCGACGAATAGTCATAGACGTGATGAACTTCTCAAACAGCCTGGCAGATACCCAATTGGACCGAGTGTGTTCCTCGAAAGTGAAGGCATTCGAATCTGCCATGGAGATTAGAACATATCGAGTGACCATGGCGACAACGCATTCAACCATCGAACAGCGCATCAAGTGTGAAGGGTCGAAGATGTGTCATAGCACTACAGGGTGCGCTAGATGAAGGGATTCAACTGCTATCGTTGCGGGGATTATTGACCTGAAGAGGCATGCATGAGCGAATGGATTGGCAGTTGAGCGACGGCAAGGGGCAAGGGGCGGCATGCCAAGGGATATATGCTTACATAAGCCGGCCCTCCGGCTTTCTCCTCGACACATTTCTCTCCATTCCCCCCTCTGGCGTGATCTTGCTCACATATTGCTCAACATCTGTCCACACTCCACACTCCTCACATTCCCATGAGATTGGTAAAAGCTGATCCTGGTGTTTCCTACTCTGCTGCTACTCATACTCTTCTGGCGATAGCAAGTCCCATAGCCAATTCCACCTGAATCACTCTGTGCAAGGTCTCGTGTGAGATGGACTTCCTCCACAGCCCTCCAGCCTCGACAGCATCTTCCACATCCTCACCACCTTCTTCTTGCTCTGACGCCCGCAAGCCCAACATCCTCTTCATCCTTGCTGACCAGGTCTCCGCTCCACTCCTCCGCATCCACAATGAATCCTCCCCCATCAAGACACCTAACATTGACGCCTTAGCAGCCAAATCTGCCGTCTTCTCCTCCGCCTACTGCGCTTCCCCCCTCTGCGCCCCATCACGCTCCTCCCTTGTCACAGGCCAGCTGCCCTCTAAGATCGGAGCGTGGGACAATGCATCCCCTCTTGCCTGTGAGACGCCCACATACGCACATTATCTGCGGCGAGAAGGATATGAGACTGTGTTGGCAGGCAAGATGCACTTCATTGGTGAACAGCTACACGGCTACGAAGAGCGCTTGACGAGCGATATTTATCCTGGAGACTTTGGCTGGTACGTTCAATGAAGGAAGGTGTCCAATAGCGACAGCAGCAGCAACAGCAAAGCTTCATGGCAAGGTTCGTGCTCGGAGTGTGAGCAGCGATACCAGTACAAACCAGCATGACACATCTTCGCCTCAAGCGCTCAGCTAACGGTACAAAGGGCCGTCAATTGGGACGAACCAGATCGCCGCCTCGAGTGGTATCACAACCAATCCTCCATCCTCCAAGCGGGCCCTTGCATCCGCTCCAACCAGCTTGACTTTGATGAAGAGGTCATGTACAAATCCACTCGGTACCTATATTCCCAAGCTCGCCGTCCAGCGTCTTCCCGTCCTTTCTGCCTCACAGTCTCCCTGACCCACCCGCACGATCCCTACACCATTCACCGAGAGTACTGGGACCGCTATGAAGGTGAAGACATCCCCCCTCCAAGTGTGAACATACCTCAGGAAGAGCAGGATCCTCATAGCCAGCGGTTGTTGAACGTGTGCGGCTTGAAAGACGCAAAGATGCCAGACGAAGCAATCGCTCGCGCTCGGCGAGCTTACTTTGGAGCTATGAGCTATGTGGATGATAACGTGGGAAAGCTCCTCAAGGTTCTCAAGGAATGTGACATGGAGGAGGATACGATCATTGTTTTTTCATCGGATCACGGAGATATGTTGGGAGAAAGAGGACTATGGTAAGTTGAGAAGTATCTACGATCCAAAGTACTTTTCTATCTTCGGACTGTTTCCCTTGGTCCCGAATGCTTGCAAGCTCACGTTCACAGGTACAAGATGTCATGGTATGAGGCCTCCGCTCGGGTCCCTCTTCTCATCTCCTACCCCAAACGCTTCATACCCAGGACCGTCACACGCAATGTCTCCTCCCTAGATATCCTGCCAACTCTGGTCGAGCTAGCCAATGGTTCCATAGATACTCGTTTACCCATGGATGGCCATTCGCTTGTCCCATACCTTCATGGCTACGAAGGGTGCGACACCGTCTATGGTGAATATGCAGGCGAAGGGACCGTCGCTCCACTCATGATGATCCGCCGTGGTCCTTGGAAGTTCGTTGCTTGCCCCGTGGACCCGCCGCAATTGTTCAACCTCGAGCGAGACCCGCAGGAGCTACAGAACATCGCGACTAGCAATGAGCCAGATGTGCAAGACATTTTGTTTGCGTTCGTCGCAGAGGCTAATGCTCGGTGGGACTTCACGAATATTCATAAAGAAGTGCTCAAGAGCCAGCGCGAACGGCGCTTGTGCTGGGATGCCCTCAAACAAGGAAGGTTCGAAAGCTGGGATTACCAACCAAAGGAAGACGCCAGCCAAGGGTGAGTGATGAGTAGAACTCGGTCCTGGTGTCTGTTTACCTCAGCTCATGTCTGTTCCAGATATATCCGCTCCAATGTACCCCTGGACGAGCTCGAGCTTCGGGCGCGGTACCCGCCTGTGGATGCCATGGGTCGAGCGAAACCCCGTCGAGGCGATGCGCGAGGTATCGCAGGTGCATACGGCGAGTGAGGTGCTAAGAATCTCATTCATAATGTGTTTTCCTTTCAAGCGAGATCTGCTAGACATGTTCAATCCTGCTGCAAAGCGAGTCAGTCATGATGATATTGCACGATACCTTAGCGAGCTCTGCTTTTTTCCTGAGGTGGTTCTATGAGACGGCTCTCTTTTCTCTCTCCGGAGTCTATATGGTCAGGGTGGGTTTCCGAAAAGTCATAGATTGGTCGACTTCACGGTCTACTGGCGGCATTAGCGGTATCCATATAATGATAGAAATGACAGATGCTAATCACCCATCCTTTCACACTCCCCCTTCACTTTCCACTGCTATCTATCATGCCGGATATGCTCGCCACATCGCTTCATTTGGCTTGCTCAATATACCGTATTCTCGTTCTGACACATGACTTACATCCTCAATGAAACATGATCATTTTACTGCCTCCTCCATCCACTTTCTCTATCACGCATCGCGAAACGAAACGAAACGGCGAGATGCTTGGAGCGGCTTATCGCTGGGATTGGTACTATAATACGTCACATCACCCAGCGATGCCTGAGCTCGTAACGTGGTAATGTTCGAAGACACTGGTGCACCCTTGTACAAAATGGTGCACCCCCTTTGCTCAACCACATCCGCACATTTACCATCGGCTTTTCGATCGATGTCTCTATCCTAAAGGAGATAGACGTGCTAACCATCCACGCAACCACCTATTCATTCGTCTTCTACGTACCTTACTCCGAAACACCTTGACACGATCGCCTGCCTGCCTTGCGTACTTATTCATTCCATCGCACACAAGCCCGTGCTTGCTGCTTGGAACAATTGAAGCCTGACTACATCTTGATAAAATAAACATCTGAGAACAAGAAATATAGGCAGGAAATTAGTAGTTATTTGGTTTATGAACTCCACTTCCCACCTTGACGGACGTGCAGCGATCAATCGAGGTGGGCATGCATGCGTTCGGCCTTCATTGTTGATTACTCAAAGCAGACATGGGACAATCACCAAGTCATTGTTAATGTCCATTGTATGACACAATATATCGAACAATCCCTTTTTCACAATACCCTCCTCAGTCATCCAACACGCACATTCTCCTCCTTCTAATGCTTTACACCCACTAACCCTTCAACCCTCTCCAACTATCCACTGACCACCCCCAAAACCGAGCCTCCAAACCTGCAACCTCCAACCAACCACCCAAACCCACACAAAGCGATGCACTTCCCACCGTCAACCTACCTCCTCCTCCCCCTCCTTCCCCTCACAACGGCCCACGTACGCCTCCAAACCCCAACACCCTACAACCCCGCAAACCTAAACACCAACCCCCTCCTCCCCACCGGCTCCGACTTCCCCTGTAAAAACCTCCGCCCCTTCCCCTACCTCATCACCAACCTCACCACAATCCCGCACTCCACCCCCCTCCCCCTCCGCTTCATCGGCCAAGCCACCCACGGCGGCGGCTCCTGCCAAATCTCCCTATCGCGCGACGTGCCCCCAAAGCCGAGCTCAGTGTTCAAAGTCATCAAGAGCATCGAAGGTGGATGTCCGTCGTCGAAAGCGGGGAATATGGGTACGGATACGGAGGGGTATGGGGCGGATGGGTTCGAGTATGTGGTTCCTGAGGGGGTGGGGGTGGGCGATTTCACGTTGGCGTGGACGTGGTTTAATAAGGTGGGGGAGAGGGAGATGTATATGAATTGTGCGCCGGTGAGAGTTGTGGCTGCTGTTGGCGCTGCTGCTGTTGGTGGTGGGGGTAAGAGGCGACGTGGGAGGAGGGAGAGGGGGGTGGGGTGGGATGAGCTGCCGGTGATGTTTCGGGCTAATATTGGGAATGGGTGTGGGACGGCGGCTAGTGGGACGGTGTTGGGGTTTCCGAAGGAGAATGTGGGGAAGGTGGTGCAGAGGATTGGGGATGAGGTATTGGTGTCGCCGGTGGGGAATTGTGGGGAGATGGATGGTGGTCCGCTGGCTTCTCAGGCCGTGGTTTCGTCCGTGGTCGTTCCTTCTGCTGCTCCACCGACACTGGGTCCAGCGCCGTCGGTACTGATGTCGCCACTAGCTTCTCAAGCATCTCCTGCTCCTGCTGTGTCGTCGATACCTCCCGCGCCATCGGCAGCTCAGGCTTCTCAACCATTGGCGGCGCCATCTGTCTTCCCAGCAGCTGTAACGTCGGCTGATGGGCTAATAACGGGCGAGTGTCCCAGTCCTGGCAAATCGGTTTGTGCTCCGGACGGGAGATCGTGGGGTACATGCATGGAGAACCATCGGGTGATCTTCCAGGTTGTGGCTGCAGGAACGAGATGTGATTTGGCCCTGGGTGTTGAGGTCCCTGCGTAGATGAAGTGGGGCGCTGGAAGAAATGATTCGGGGGTAAGGGAGGGGGAGGAGGGAAGACGGATTCTATAGAGCATCTCCATCGGACCATAGCCTTTGGATCATAGCAAGCCAAGAAGATCTGCCACTTCCAGGCAATGGAAGTATGGGCAAAGCCAACAAACATATTCCCCAGCGGTTGCATGTCAAGTCTCGCTTTCGCGGCTGGACCAAAGAGCTCGAAGACTCATCATACCTTGGATCCTGTCACCACAATGGGCCTCTACCGCCAGGAAAGGGTGTGGACCTGTAGACGTGGACATCGATTTAGGTATGTTGAGTAAGGTATAAGGCAAACAATGGGCCACCGATGTCTCCACTGACGATGGCGATAACGGAGTTCTTTGGTTGGGAGGAGATGTAGGTGGTGGTATTCGGGACTGATGCCATCAACGGGTGCGATCGATGGCCCGGCAATTGGGAACCGCAGCTGTAGATAGGCTTGTGTCCAAATCTGCTCTAACTGTGGCTGTCATCTTGATTTCTTTGAATGATGCTGAGCTTCTTGACTCGGATGTATTCTGAATGACTCATAGGGCATCAACCTCAATGATGCCTATCTGGCAAATCGATCTCCTTGTAAGCTCGCCCTTCGTTTCGCCGCGCCGCTGGTTCCCTCTTCCCTCTAGACTTTAGTGAAGGAGTCGTCAAGTTGGCAAGATTGCCAGTGAGGAGTCCTGTGCTATCGATAGCCTGCGTCTAGACAATATTGAGGCCCTTTGAGACCCTCTTGAGACACGGTATCGCCTTTGTATCACGCGATTGAACGTCGCAAAGATGCTCTGAAAAGGCGTAGAGGTGAAGGAAGTCGCTATCGATAAAGTTACCGCCCGCTAGACTATGGTAGATTAGGCTTAGCGTTGGCCAGTGATACCACTACCCGTATCATAAAAATCCCGGAAGATGCACCTCATTTGTTGTGTCTACTCTATAAATTCACTGATAGGTAATTGGTTTAGTGGTGCAGAACGTTGATGTACTCACGCATTGTGATCGCAGTTTGCTGAGGAAGCTCACAGAAGGTAACCAACATTTCATTTTCTTCTAGAAGCGATCTCAGGGGTATGATGGATGATTTAGCTATGCTAGATGTCTGAGAAGGTGTCTAGGAACAAGATAACGAGACAACAAGACTTTATAGACGTGGCCACTCGCTTATTATCTTGGCAGAAGGGCTTATTTCCAACAGAAGTATGACCTATAGGATCGGTCTAAAAATTCTATAATTCTATTCAGCCCAATGCGGCTCGCACAGGCTTCGCAGTGTTTCCTAAAATTATCTGTATGAAATGTTGTTCTTGTGTCCAATATTGTCTTCAGTATCGGGCCTGTTGTTGCCGTGTAAGTCGTCATAGTCGACGACTTCAATTTGTTTCCATGGGTGACGCGGCCCACGCTACCTCTTCAAGCCAGAGTCCAGGGTTTACTTGGGTTATTGAGAATGCTTTTGTGCCCGCCACGCTGCTCGTAAATCTCACCGACTCTGCTCATTTTACCGTCGCTCTCGTGGCCTCAAATATGATCAGCAAGGTACGCACACAGAGGATTACGCCGAGCTGCAGAGGGGCCGAAGAGCTACGTGGGGTGAAGCAAGAAGGTGTAGAAATGGACATGGGAGAGACGACTGGGAGACTGGATGCGAATATGCACCAGACATTGTATCGGAACGTGGTGGCGAAGAGCCAAGATGGTGTGGAATCAGTTTGGGGAAGTCCCTAATTGAGTTGATAACCATGAAAACCGTTTCTACGTTCTGAACCTGAAGTGATTTCCCGTTCTTCCTTTATCACATTACATAGACTTATTCGCTATCAAATCAGTGCAAAAGAGTTCTCAGGCTAGAATTCCATACAGTTGATATTCGAAACGTCCAAACGCACCGAGCACAGTACTCAAGATTTTAGTATTTTCAATATCATCTTCCTCTCACAAGAATCATCCCATGAAAATTGCCATCTTCCCCTTCAACAGCTGGGCTAGCATTCAACATCCCTTGCGCGCTCACTATGGGCTGATGACAGCAATGATCGCTCGCTCGCGTGAGCGTGCACTCTCCGAAATCTTATACCTTGTTTATCAAAGCTACAATGTTGTCTATAAGATTATGATTCTTGTATACTTGACTTTGATCGATGGATTCCAAGTTGGCGTCCTAATCACTCGACGCTTTGAGCGCGACAGTACAATAATGGCGGTTATTGGTCTCTCACGGTAGGAATTCTCTATGCATTCAGTATTGGATTCTGGGGCGGGTGTGCATTCGCGTATAGTGAGAGGGGTGGAGGAAGGGGAGTCTATTATTCTTGAGACTAGGTATGGTTTGTGGTAGGTTCGTTGGCTTTCTTGGGGGTTTCACTAGGAGCTTGCGACTAGGGGGGCCCCGATTAGGTCATGTTGCTGCTGAGTTTTTGGATTGGGGGTTGGGGATTGGGGGTTGGGGATTGGAGGGGATGGAGGGGATGTGCAGAGTAGGGTAGGTGGGGACAGGGTGTTATATTGTATATAAAGCATAACGTGAAGCGTAGAGGGGAAAGCTGTTTGGGGGGTGAGACATTAGTGTTATAGAGGGTTTAGAGTATAGTTGTGTGTGCTGGACTTCATGTGTGAGCTAGAATTTTTGATGGTGAGGCTAAGGGGATGGGTATTGTGCCGGGGCCTGTGAGCCTTTAGATGGTGGAAGGGTGGTATATATTGGGTTGTGTACTGTATTTTAAGATATCAGTGTGCGAATTTGCCCGGGGAGCGTGTCTCGTACTAGCCCATAGTGTCATTGTTGTTAGCGATCGTTATCTTATCCAAGGTTCAACGCTAGATGAAATATCGTCGACGGTTCGAATTGATCTTCCCCGGAACGCTACTTACACCTTCATTCTGCAAAGCTCATGAATAGTTCATTCTCCTTCAGTAGATCCATACAGCTTTGCCTCAACGTGACGAAAACCTCCAAACCCTTGCCGCTTCCACATCTCGAACCCGAATCTATCTCGGGCAGCACTGTGCATAATCCTGGGACTTTCTTAGTCTCAAATTGCAGTCTCTCGCCCTTCCCCTCTGCCAAGTGCTACCCCAATCGATATCTAGCCATTTGAACCCAGCCCAGGAGTTCACCACGACAAGGAATTCGGGCTAAGGGCCGGGCGCGGGGTTGAATCTGCTAATATCGGGGACCGAACTCAGTACGCCGATGAGTTCGCTCAGGTAGGTCGGATTACACGTTTGCATCTTGCGACGGAGATGGTAGGCGAATTCCGAGACGCTTTGTAAAGACAATGCCACTGTACTTAGGGGCGTAGCAATGCCGTTGTATACGGTGACCTTGCCGATGTAATCGGGTGGAAGCGGCGGCTCGGAATCTTTTCGCGAATTCGTGGCATAGAATATGCGAGGCTCGCGAACGGTTCTGCCGTCTCCTGTGAGCCTAGGACTGCCATCTTCTCAATCCACCGTGCACGTCCGGCTACATGGGTGGTAATGGCCGCTGCATGAACTCATTTAGGAGGCTCGAAGAGATCCACATCTAGCACGTTCTTAGCCTGGTGGTTCGAAATTCGGAAGGCTGGTGTTTCATGTTTGTCGGACCTTACATCCTGCACGAGACTTACGATGCCGAGGAGATCCCATTTTCATCCAAGATATTCTATACGCTATCGTGAACAGTCTGCCGGGCCCATCGTTGCCAACAGCAGCAGACAGAAACTGTCTGAAAGGCGCTAGAGAAAGGGAAATCATTATGAGAAAGGAGGAGACCCGCGCTTTGCTTGATATATACAAGCCTCGATGACTAATCAAGATAGCTCCACAATTTATCTCTACAACCGGCTTATCTCCTGCTTTCACCAAGAGCTCGAGACTGATTCCATCAATCTTCGGAAACAAAGTCGCCATGTTATCATGAAAAGTGGGGCTGTGGGCCCCTTGACTACAAGTTTCACGGCGTAGAGTCATTGTTTCCGTATCAGTCGTCCCCTTGCCACGCCTGATCATCCATAACGCGCCTGGAAGCTTCTCTTCGTCGGATTGTATTGCATTGGCTTACTTAAAATGAAAGGCTTGATGTCATCTGGTACCAGTCGACGCTTGATCACTGTGCCACGTCACTATGCGTTACCAAACGATAATCGACGATTGCCCGAGGACCGCTGAGGATTCCAAAACGAATTTCTAGAAATTTGCCATCATACGTGCGGTTAGAGTGTACAGCATTACTCTACGCCGACATCACCGAACAGCTACTCATTGCTTGTTTAATGTACACACTAGCAATCTTGGACACCCTGCGTTCGCTTGTGAGCCGGAAGCTTTGCAATCATATACTTCAGCAGGAACAAGGCTATATCCGGACAATCAACGACCCTCCCACTACGCAAGGTTGCGAAGCCCTCGCGAATTGCTGCCAATCGCCAAGTTCAACCTCAAAGGTCACTACACCTGAGCCCTTTCGGTACGTGCGATGAGATTACGAATACCCTTGATCATCAACTGGTACAGCCTCGGATCATTCGGTAGCCTGTGAGCCCTCCCATGGTCCACCAGAGTGGCCAATTTTTCATTGCAAAGGTGGTATAGTGCCAGGACTCCAGATATCTGGCGATCATTGGATCCCATGATATGGCAAGTGGGGATCGTAATAATTTGGCCGCATTCATCTGCGAGGTAGAGCTCGGTACCATCGGAATTGTATGGAGGACCGCCGCTTATGAAAACAGCGCATCTTAATTGAGGTTGGATCTTCATTATCGCGCATTGCCTGAAATGGTCAACAATGAATGTCGCAGCAACCGTACCACCCTCCGAGTATCCAATAATCCCATCAAACGGTCCGTCCGTACGCATGACCTCGTTCAGTTGGTCCATCACAGACTGAATCCTATCAGAGCTCTTGGGCTGTAGTGCTTTGATCATGTCCCGGTATTTGTGCTCGGGTGTTGACGAATCCGTCTCGTTGTCGAAGTAGACCATGCAAGCTTCCTCGTCTGACACATTTTGCGACACTGATTCGATAAACCGACGATGAGGTGCAGGACCATGGAATTCCTCCTGATCGGAAGGGATAGCGACCTCGATTGTGCCGTGAATGAAGTGAAAAGAAGCAGTGCCGTCGTTCTCAAGATCGTTCACAATAGGCACTGTCTACGTCAGCAAGTTTCTCCAAGTGTGAGAGGGCCGTTCGTATACATATTGCCGTACGGAATACCTATGAAGGAATTAGTGAGGGCTTGGCTAAAGTGATTGAAACCTTCACTACCTCCGCGTTTGTACGCGCTCCGGCTAGGCAGAGAAACCTCATATTTTGTTAGGCGATGCTTACAGTCTCGTCAGGTGGTGTGCAATTCGATCTTGTGCGGACGATTCAGCTGAAATTGCGAGAAACGCAGGTAATTAGCACGCAGATTTGTAGGAAAGTAGGTCGTCACGTGTGTCTAGAGCGAAACATCGTAATCTGTCGGTCTTGCTCGTTCGAATGCAAACCTGTAGCGTCGAGGCGATTCGATGTATTCGTTTGTCCCGAACGTTGGTATTCCAATAGTACATATGCTGGAGAATCTCGGTAACGCACTCGACGACATCGCCAATCGCATAGCAGCCACGTCATATCTGCATGATAAACAAATGCCTCTCTTGGCCACATGTTCTAGAGCTTATGGAAGGTGGGACGGATCTCCGACGAGTGACCCTACATAGTCCCAATCGATCTCCAGCTCCGGAATAAGATACGACCAGAGGAAATCATGAAACACCAGAACTCGTTGTTTGCTTTCTCTACGTAAGAAGACAGTCATTGCTCCTACCACATAGCATTTACTGGCGCAAAGGCGATTGCCTAGCATCGAAGAGGAACACTCCAACTGTTCTCCCATCTGTCAACTCGAAACTGTAAGGGATACGTCTAACGTTATCCATCTTTGTGAATATCCAAATACCAGCAATTCTGACACCGCTCCTCGTGCAATCGACTTACAAATACAATCCCATCGGCTTCGAAATTCTTGCAGAGATGATTCCTGGCGTTCGCCAAGACGATGGCACCCCGTTACTTCATCACGCTGATGGAAATCCTATGCCAATCGCGATCATCGGTTTGGGTTGTCGTCTGCCCGCAGGAGCGACCAACGTCGAAAACTTCTGGGCAGAGATAGCTAATGGTGAAAGTGGCTGGGCACCACATCCAGCAAATCGTTATGACGCCAAAAAGTATTATCATCCTGATCCTGATAAGAAAGGAAGCTTCAATGCAAAGGGGGCACACTATCTTGAGGAAGATATCGCGCGTTTCGATCCTCAATTCTTCAATGTGACGGTTGCAGAAGCCATAGTACAGCTCCATTCTTCAATACAGCCATCTTCGAGACTAACGGTACCTTTGTAGGCAATGGACCCCCAGCAGCGTCATCTTCTAGAGGTCAGCTACGAGGCACTTGAGAATGCAGGGATTCCAATGCGTAAATTGGCCGGTACAAAGACCGGCGTTTTCGTTGGTGGCTCAAACTCCGACTATCGTACTCATATTTACCAAGATCTTGAAAATCTGCCCATGTTTGAGGCCACAGGTAATGAATCATCTTTACTCTCAAATCGATTATCTTACACCTACGATCTCAAGGGTCCAAGCTTGACCCTTGACACGGCTTGTTCCTCAAGCCTCTCGGCACTGCACACAGCTTTTCGCAGTCTGCAGACTGGGGAGTCATCTCTGGCTATTGTAGGGGGCTCTAACTTGAATATCAGACCGGAGCCGTTCATAAGTCTATCAACCACAAGGCAAGTCATGGCTGCCAGAACTCTATACCTCCAGCTAACTATCATGCAAGATTGTTGTCTCCTGACGGGCGCTCGTATGCCTTTGATGAACGAGCCACGGGTGGCTTCGGGCGTGGCGAGGGTACGGTTTGCATAATTCTGAAGCCATTGGATGCTGCATTGGAAGCTGGCGATCCCGTCAGAGCAATTGTGAGGAATACTGGCGTGAACCAAGATGGCAAAACAGCTGGAGTCACCATGCCCGACGGTAGTGCTCAGACCGCGTTGATGCAATACGTCTACACCTCAGCAGGACTCAACCCGACGGAGACAAGCTATGTAGAAGCCCACGGCACCGGAACGGCGACCGGCGATCCAATTGAAGCGAGTGCAATAGGAGAAGTGTTCCAGCGAAAGCCTCACAAAACCCCTGTTGTAGTAGGCTCACTCAAGTCTAATATCGGCCATCTGGAAGGTGCCAGTGGCGTTGCTTCGGTCCTCAAGATCACCTTGATGCTCGAGCGGAAGTTTATACTGCCAAATTTTGACTTCCGGAAGCCAAATGCGGTGATTCCGTTCGAGAAATGGAACATGAAGGTAAGCACTTCTTGTTGATACTTTCGCTCTTCATGTAAAGATACTCAACCTCTGACGGAGACTGAGCGTCTTAACGTCACATGGACGCGTCGCTTCAGCCCCAATACTCCACAATGTCAGATATTGTTGAATCTGCTAGCGCTACCTTCGCTTTAGCAACCTCGCGTTAAACGTCCTGTCGATGTTGATCACTTTAGGTTTCGTCCAAATTAGTACCGTGGGAGACGATCGGTATTCGGAGAGCATCGATCAATAACTTCGGCTTTGGAGGATCAAATGCTGTAAGCTTATTGCAAGATCACCCGGGAAACTTTGCCCTCATTGACGCTTTCGATAGCATATAATCATGGAGGAAAGTATTCCACCAAGTAGTTGCGATTCACCAATCAGCACCTCTTTGATCAATGGACACGCTCGTCTGAACGGACTTGCTAGCACCATCGACAGGATTATTCAGCAGCATGTTTATGTCTTCTCCGCCAATGATCGAGAATCTTTGGAGAGACAGATCTCCAAAGTAACGGTTTACGTGAAGGAGCGCCCTGTTATCTTGCATACAGATATGCTTGACTCTCTAGCTTTCACGCTCGGACAACGAAGATCGGTCCTGCCCTGGAAGTTGGCATTTTCAGCTCCTACCCCTGACGCACTGATTCGAAGTCTGACAGACCCTTTCCTCGCTCTCACCAAGTCAAGTGACCAGCCTAGGATCGGGTTTCTCTTCACCGGCCAAGGTTCGCAATGGGCTAATATGGGAAGGGAGTTGTTTCGGGCTTACCCTGTATATGCGTCAGCTATACGCAAGGCCGATGATGTTTTACGTTCTCTCGGTGCTTCATGGTCTTTGATCATCGAGATGGGGAAAGCAGAGGAAGTTTCAAACATCGACAGGCCTTACATCAGCCAGCCCGCTCGCACAGCTCTTCAGATCGCCTTGGTAGACTTACTTCGATCGTGGGGAGTCCGCTCTTGTAAAGTTGTGGGTCACTCGAGTGGCGAGATTGCTGCAGCCTACTCCGCAGGGATTCTGGATATGGAAGTCTGCATGGCTCTAGCATACTGGAGAGGTGTCGTTTCCACCACCCTGAGCGAAGACTTCAATATCGTTCGTGGGGGTATGATTGCAATTGGGGCCAGTCAAGATTTGACTCAGGCCCTGCTCGACGACTGTGTTCAAGGCAAGCTTGTCATCGCCTGCATCAACAGCCCTTCTAGCATGACTGTTTCCGGTGACGAAGCTGCAATTCTCGAGCTACAACATCTGGCCGATAAGAGATCAGTCTGGAACAGAAGACTTAAGATTGATGTCGCATATCATTCGCATCACATGCTCCGTGTTGCCGAGAAGTATGGGTCGCTCATTGGAGATGTGCATCCAAATGCAACGAACGCGGACAATTCGGCATTCTTTTCATCGTTGGCAGGCCGCCAGGTGAATACTTCGTCCTTGACTACGGCCTACTGGGTAGAGAATCTGACTTCACAAGTCCGATTTCGTGAGGCTTTGGAGCTTCTCTGTGTGCCAGAGGGTGGGGATAAGAAAATTGTTGACCTTCTTATTGAGGTTGGGGCTCACTCAGCACTGCAAGGTCCGGCGAGACAGGTGCTGGAATCATCGCAAGTCGACCTCAAAGATATCCAGTATTGCTCTTCTCTTATTCGTGGCGGGGACAGCATCACAGACATGCAGCGCTTGGCAGCTCGCCTATTCAAGGAAGGATGTCGAGTGGAGATGGGCGCTGTGAACTTCCCTGATCCAACGATGAAGCCTCCAAAGGTTTTAACGGACTTGCCCACCTATCAATGGAACCACTCAAGGAAATACTGGTACGACACTCGAGTCGATCGAGAAGGTCAATCTCAGCCCACACAACGCCACGACCTTCTGGGGAATCGCGTTCACGACTCCAGCATGTTGGAGCCCCAGTGGAAGAATATATTAAAAGCAGATAGTGTACCCTGGCTACGGGATCACAAGGTCGAAGGCCTTATTGTATTCCCTATGGCGGGTTACTTGTGCATGGCCATGGAAGCTTACAGACAACAGGCCGGCTGGAAGCAGGTCAAATATGACCGCATTATATTCAGCGAGATATCCGTTCATCAAGCTCTCCCTATTCCAGAGTCCACGCCTGTAGAGCTCATGCTTTCGATGGCACCTCACGCCGAGGGCCCTCGGGCATCATCCGACAAATGGAGCGGATTCAAGGTATTTTCCTGGACAAATGACAGAGACTGGGTGGAGCATTGTCGCGGTCTCGTGGCCTCTGAAAGTTCGGAGGAAAGGAACAACCCAATAGACGGCATAAAACAAGCGAAACGTCGTCTAAAAAGCTCTGCTGCTACCTTTGAACGCCTCAGTGACTCTTGCACGGAAGCGGTCAATGCTGCTAATATCTACAATGTGGTTGCGGAAGCTGGTTTTGAATACGGACCGACATTTCGCTATATGGACGGGGTAATGACAGGGCCCTCAATGGTGAGATGCAATGTAACTGTGCCTGATAGTGCTGCTTCCATGCCTTACCATCACGAATCAGAGTATACAATCCATCCCATAACTCTGGACCTGATCTTTCAAAGCCTTTGGCCAATCATTACCAACGGCGGTGATAGCCTAGACGTGCCCTACATGCCTATTGCGATCCAACGGATGGAAATATCGACCAGCTTTACCACAACGCCGGGTGCAGCCCACCAAGTCATTGCTCGATTGAAAAAGGCGGATTTGTTCTCCCAAAAGCCTTCGCTTGACATAGATACCTTTGGAGAGCAAAGGCTACCTGAAACCGCCGATGTCTCCATCAGAGGTCTTATCGGAGCCCTCGTACAAGGTTCTACTGCTCACGCGAAGGTCCAAAAGGCTCAATGCCTCAAAATGCATTGGGAACCGTGTGTTTCATATCTCAACCAAACTCAATGCAGTGCGCTATTCTCACTATCTCCACCAGCTCCGACAGCCATTGAAGAGCTATGGAGTCTCGAGCGCCTGAGCTGTGATTATATCGAAGAAGCGCTTGACCAAACCGCACCACATTGCATAACGGCTCCTCATCTGAAGAGACTTTACATTTGGATGAAGAAGCAGATAAGTCTTATGCAGGAAGGCCGAAACTGCTATTTACCTCCAGAACTACTGCGTAAGCCAGAGAATGAGCGACAAGTACTACGAGGCACTGCTGTCTCTCTTGGTCCCTATGGCATCATGATCCAGCGGATTGGAGAGAATCTTTCTGCGATCCTTCAAGGTCATATAGAGCCTCTGTCAATCATGTTAGAGGACAATCTCCTGAGCCGTTTCTACACTGATATCGACTCCTACCAACGGCGGTGTAGTGTTGCCGCCAACTACATTCAAAAGATGAGTTATCAAAATCCTGCACTTCGCCTTTTAGAAATCGGCGCCGGTACGGCAAGCGCAACTATGCCTATCCTAGAAGCGCTAGGCGGTACTACTACTATGAAAGCCGCAAGCTTCGAAGCTTATCATTTCACTGACATTACTTCCGGCTTTTTCGAAACAGCAAAAGTAAAATTGAGTTCCTGGGGCGAGCTCATCAGCTATCGCAGATTGGATATCGAATCATCCCCCACAGATCAAGACTTCCAGGCCGGATCGTACGACGTGGTCGTGGCATCTGATGTTCTCCACGCTACTGCTGAGATACAAAGGACAATGGTGAATGTGCGCTCACTGCTGAAGCCAGGAGGAAAGTTAGTGCTCATCGAGGAGACGGGTTCTAAGCAACTCTTAAGATGGCTCCCATTCGCTACACTTCCTGGTTGGTGGCTTGATGCTGGAGAAGACACGGACGTCAACGGTAGTGGCTTGAATGGTAGGTACTACTTAAGTTTCATTTACAAAGCTGATGATATGAAATCTGTAGGGCAACTTATTCGGGAGGACGGCCCGTTGTTAACCAAAGAGCAATGGACGGTATTGTTCTCTTCGAGCGGCTTTTCTGGTCTCGATGGCGCTGTTCAGGACTACCCGGATCACCCCGAGCAAAGTGCGGGCGTCATGTTTACCACCGCTCTGCCTCAAGTAGTCGAGAGTCAGGAGGCCATTGAAGAGATCGTGGTCATCGGTCCTAGTGGTCCTAGTGAATACGTCTGCTCTGAAGTCAACACCCTATTGCAGAATCACAGTCAAGCTAAGGTGACAAAGTTACTGATGTCGGAGGTGGCAGACTTTAGATTTGACCGCCAGTACTGTATTCTCATCGACGACCCGGAGTATCAGTACCTTACGACCATGAATTCTGAATCTTTCCAAGGACTACAACGAATACTACAGTGCCCTGGTGTCCTTTGGATTAATGGAAGCCTCAGTTCGCCAGATTCAGGTCTGGTGACAGGTTTGTGCCGAACCATACGCTCGGAAAATCCCAACACAAATCTTGTCACCCTCGCTATTGAAGACTGGAACACGGCGAGAAGACAAGTAGCACCTTCCATTAGTGACGTCTTCGAACGTTCGTTTTGCTCCACAATGCCATGCACCGAAATCGACACGGAATTCGCGGAGAAGAATGGGCTTGTATGCATTCCTCGCTACGAGCAAGCTGTGGCGCTGCACGACTGTCTTGACCAAGGATTCCACCATGACATCAACTACCTGCAGCCTTTCTCCCAATCAGGCCGGCCGCTTAAGCTGACAATCTCTAACCCTGGCTTTCTGGATACGCTATGCTTTGTTGACGACGAAAAACCGTTATTGGAGCTGGCGGACGACGAGATCGAGATCGATATCAAAGCCTCTGGGCTCAATTTCAAGGATGTGATCCTCGCTCTTGGTCAGTTGTCTGGCAATCACTTGGGACAGGAATGCAGTGGAGTGGTGAAGTGACTGGGTAAAGCTGTTACTAACGTTCGGCTTGGTGACCGTGTGTGCTCTGTCACCGAAAGCGCTATAGCAAATCTTGGGCGATGCAAAGCAGCGTGTTCGAGCCCCATACCTCAGTCTATGTCGTACATGGAAGGAGCCTCAGTACCAATAGTCTACTGCACAGCACAGTATTGTCTGTCGAACATCGCTCGGCTGGAGCCCGGCGAGACCATCTTGATCCATGCAGCAGCTGGAGGCGTCGGTCAAGCCGCCATTATGCTCGCTCAAGCCACAAAAGCTACCGTTTTGGCTACTGTAGGCAGCATCGAGAAAAAGGCATTGTTGATGGAGACATACGGTATCCCAGAGGGGTGCATCTTCTACAGTCGCGATACTTCTTTTACGCAAGGAGTTATGGACGCAACTGCTGGCAAAGGGGTGGACGTTGCCCTCAATTCCCTCGCCGGAGAACAGTTGCGCGCCACTTGGGAATGCATGGCACCTTTTGGACGATTTGTTGAGATCGGTAAACGTGATATCACCAATAACCAGAATCTGGAGATGAGTCGATTCGAACGAAATGTTAGCTTCACGGCTGTCGATCTGACCGACCTCGCGCACCATCGGCAGAACGTCTTACAACAGTCGCTGGTCGATGTTATGAATCTGTTTAGGGAGAAAACCATTAGGCCAGTCAGTCCCATCCACGAATTTGGGGTTTCGGATGTTGAGGCAGCGTTTCGTTCATTGCAAAGTGGGAAGCTAATGGGGAAGCTGGTCATTGTACCGAAGGAAAACCAGATGGTGATGGTAAGTTACCAATTCATATTCCGAGTGGTTGTTGCTGAGAGTCGATATTCTGTTGTGCGTTTGTGGACTAACTACGAAATCAGGCAACACATCCTGCGTCAGAACCGAGTATATTTCGTCCAGATGTTTCATATCTTATTACAGGTGGTACTGGTGGCATTGGCCGTGCTATATGTCGCTGGATGGCTCATCAGGGAGCACAAAACATCATTCTGGCATCCAGGTCCGGCCTGGCCCAACGCGATACGGGAAGCATGATCGAGAGCCTGAGTTCCCTTGCAGTGAAAATCGAAGTACGCCAATGCAATGTTGGTAAGAAGGCTGACGTTCAACGTATGGTCTCCGAGTGCGCTAAGATCATGCCTCCAATCCGTGGTGTGATACATGGGGCTTTTGCCAATAAGGTAGGTTGCCGACTCCCAGGCTAGCTATAAGAGAGAATGGCAGTTGGAAGGTTGTGGCTCCCGACCGCTTTCAACATCATAGCTCAGATCGCCATGCGTGGAGAGAACACTCATTTGGAGCTGCAAGAAATACAGTCTGCTGAACCACGTCTGAAGTTTTGATCAATTAGACTTCAAGCAGCTCCAGTATGATCTACCGTTCGGGGAACGTCATCCTGACGGCTGCCTTTTCTAATAGCTAGCCTGGTTCCATTATCTCACACGACCTGTACATGCTGACATAGCCATGCAGGACGTTCTGTTCGATCAAGCTCGGTACAGTGACTGGACGCATGTAATCGAGCCCAAAGTTCACGGCGCCTGGAACTTACACTCAACGCTCCTCTCCCATTCCCTCGACTTCTTCATCTCTCTCTCGTCCGTTAGCGGCATCATCGGCCTCCGCGGCCAAGCAGCCTACGCCGCCGCCAACAGCTTCCTCGACTCCTTCGCGCACTTCCGAGTCTCCCAGGGTCTTCCAGCTACCGCTCTTGATCTCGGCGTTGTGAGCGAGATCGGATGGGTGGCAGATCGGCCGGAAATTGCGAATAGCCTGGAAGTGATCACCGGCGAAGGTCCAAGCCTTACCGAAGCAGATGTTCTTGCACTGGTCAAAGTAGCTGTCACGGGACAGATTGACAAACATGCCGACCATCAAACGATGGTAGGTTTAGCCTTTGACAACTACCACCCTGACCATCCTTCGGCTTTCTGGGCTTCCGACGCTCGCTTCTCCCATCTTCGCCGTGCAGTGGCTGCTACATCTAATACCGCTGCTACGACGACGGGCCAGGCTACGCCAAAGCAATCTCTCAAAGCCGCTCGAAGCTCAGAGGAAGCTATCTCCGTTGTGACACAAGGTCTCCTCGCCAAGTTCTCCAGCGTGCTGATCGTGCCCGTGGACGAGATTGCTGTCAATAAACCTGTCGTGGCGCTGGGATTGGATAGCTTGATCGCGGTCGAGGTTCGGAGCTGGATAGCCAGGGAAATGGAGGCGGCGATGACGACGATGGAGTTGATGACTGCGGGGAGTATTGGCGCGTTGGCAGAGATGGTCGTTGCGAGAAGTAAGTTGTGCGACAGTTTGAGGAAGGGAGAGAGTGCCTGATTACAAGGGGGGAATTCAAGAACGTGTTGGCGCATGCGATAGGATTGGAACTTCGACAAAGCTGTTATGATGTTATGGTAATGATTGATATGTTTTGCTAGCTACCTACACTCATTCATGTATCTCATCTTTTTTTCAACTGCCGTCTATAAAAATTCTCACAAGCGCGATGAAAAGACGGCGTACTAGAACAATACCACATCATGAATCCTCGGCATCCCGCTTGAACCCCTGCAATATAGATTTTAGCCAGAAGCAATATATTCCCACATCACCCCGTACCTCTATATCCCATCCCACACAGCGACCATGATATAAACCTTCGATCCGTCACACACAGCCTCCACAACCCTCCCATACCTTCCATGTTTCAGCATCGCCCAGCATCCTCTACCCCTTCTTGTCCACCACGCAATCAAACCTTTGAATCAATATCAAGATCCCCATCTCCACTCTTTATCTCGTCGTCTTTTACTCTTTTCACAACTCCATCATCATCATCATCATCATCATCATCATCATCATTATTGTTGAATCGTACTGCATGCCGTCGGCGGTCGGGAACCCTAGAAGGATGGGAGCGGTATATGTGCTTTTGGAAGTGTGAGTTTCCGAGTTGGATATCCAAGGGTGGTGATGGTATGGTCATGGTATAGGATGTGTTAGTGTGAGAGTACAGATGAGGGGTGGGGAAAGGAGAGAGGGTGGATTGTTGGTGTGGATAGAGGAGATACTGTTGTAGAGGAGGGGAGGGGAGAGGGAGGGAGGGGGGGGGTTTGTGGGAGTGTTTTGGGGTGTGATGCGTATTAAATTGGGATCGAGATGTAAGTATACTGTGGCTAGAGCTGGGCTTGTGTGCGTGAATAGGGGTTTGTAGATGTGAAGAAGAGACAAGGGAGTCTTAGCGTGCTTTTTCGAGCATCAATCTATCTTCGTGTGCATAACATATTTATCAGGGGATTACATATATCGGCAAATTACAAAAATACCACACTTTTCAGGAATATCTTCAAAAATGCCACCCCTATATTTCAAAAATACCACACCTCTACCCCGGAAGTAGGGCGTATTAGTCCTAGGGCCGCCTTTTAAGCCTGAGATTCCGGGCAGAAGACCCTGTAGTAGCCCCTATAGCAGCCACCGTGGTCTGGCTACCTTAGTAGGGCTCCCCAGGCAATTACCTAGCCTGAGAAAAGAGCGCTAAGTACCCTAAGCTCTAGGGATAAGTCCCTGAAGAAGTTATATTTTACCCCTAAAAATTTTATTCCCTATAATAATAGCGACGGTTAGGAGGTCTATATAGGAGGTCTCTAGGCCTACCTATACCCTAGGGATATACTTACCGGAAACTAACTTACGGGGGCTACTACGGGGTATTCCGCGCTATAAGGGGGCTGATACGCCTAGCGTCTAGGGTATACAAGTCCCTAGTATAGTATTTTTAAAATATAGGGGTGGTATTTTTAAAAATATTCTAGAAAAGTATGGTATTTTTATAATTTACCGTATATATATTTTCCGGTAAATTATAAAAATACTATACTTTTCCGAAATAGTTTTGAAAATACTACCCCTATATTTCAAAAATACTATACTAGGGACTTGCGTACCCTAGCCGCTAGGGTACGGCTTAGGAGAGACCCTGTATAGCTAATAAGAGACCCTTAATAATAGACCCCTTCCTATTATTAATCCACTTAAAGATTATACTTAATAATTTTATTTAGTAAGTATAATTTTAGCTAACTAAGGTAGCTACTAAAAAGGAGGTTACTACTATTCTATTATAATTATAAAGTTATATACCTTTAAAGACTAATAATAGTTATATATAATAAATATCTTATACTAATAATACTATTAAAGATATTAATAAATATAGTAGGTAATAATACTAGAATACCTTAAAGTAGTAGAATATTTAAAGCGTTATAGTACTAAGTTAATATTAGTCCCTTATAATAGTAATAGTAAGTAATAGTAATAGTAATTATATATAGAACTAGTATAGTAGATATATTAATTAATACCTCTATTACTATATAGATCTATATATATTATATAAACTAACCGTCGAGTTAGGATTTAGTACTAAGAATTAGTACCGACTAAATACTTAGTACTAGCTCCGGGTACCGACCCGAATACTTAATACCTACTTCCGGTACCGACTCGCTAAGGCCTTGATACCTTAGTAAATCGGGTTAACCCGACTTAAATCGCTAAGGTATCGCTAGGACGCTAAGCCCCTAATAAAATAGTAGGGGACACTAAATTTTTTCTAGATTTACCCCTATACTAAAAATAGTTTTTTTTTAAATTAGAATTTTAATACCCCTTTTAGTTTCCTAGGGATATACATTACCTTTTTACATTACCTTAAAGAATTACCTAGGTTAGGCTAGGTAATAATAATAATAATACTTAGTAATATAGTAGTTAATTATAGATATAATAGTAAATACTACTATAAATAGAAAATATTATTAATATTATAGTTATTATTTTTATAGGAATAGCTATTATCTTTCTTATTACCTTCTTTACTATTAAGAATTACCTAGGTAATAATAATAATAATACTTAGTAATATAGTAATAAATCCTTTATATAATAGTAAATACTACTATAAAAAGAAAATATTACTAATATTATAGTCGTAGTTTTCCTAGGGATATATATTACCTTTTTACATTACCTTATTTACTTTTAAGAATTCCCTTAGATTAACCGCGTCGAGTCGGTACTTCAAACTTGAATTAGGTACCCGACTCGAGTCTTAGTAATTTAATACTAAAATCTAGTACTAAGTATCTTGAGTTAGTACCTATATAAGTACTAAGTATTAGTATTAAAGTATTAACTTAAATTACTAAGACTTTAATTTTAATAAAGATATTTTACTAGACTATAATATTAGGAATACTTTATAGTAATATAAAAGGGTAATATAATTATTTAATAGTTATTAGTAGATAGCCTATCTATCTAGTTAAATATCTCTATAATCTTATACTTATAAT
>JAABUP010001455.1_pt1 | contig 49675 bp, 51 predicted proteins | sample 5559201 | NCBI WGS metagenome assembly JAABUP01 (sample SAMN10711887, study PRJNA513373) | rock metagenome | isolation source: Antarctica rocks | place: Antarctica | reverse complement strand
GGGCCGGGGCCGCCGGCGGCCGCCGCGCCCGAGCGCGTCATCCTGCACCTGCAGCAGCGCAGCGAGCACGACAAAGAGGCGCGCGCCAGCGGCCCCCGCGCGCTGGCGGCGAGTGCCAAGGCTGGGGGCGGCGGCGCGGTTGCTTGCCTCGTGTCGGAGTGGGGGCTGTCTGGCACGTACTGCGGCAGGCGGGCACCAGCCGCGAGGGCGCGCAGGCGGCCGCGTTCCTGCAGTGGTGCGGCGCTGCAACGCACGCATGCTGCGCTGCGGCGCGACGCGCGCCGCGCCCCGCGCGCAGGTGGAGCAGACGATCGACGTGCTGAAGACGCTGCTCGTCGGCCTGAAGCAGGTCCTGTTCGCGCTCTCGCACTACGGCGCCAAGGCGCCCGCGCGGCTCGGCCTGCCCGCCGGCCCCTTGCAGGCGCGCGCCCGCACCCCCGCGCCGCCGCCGGCCGTGCCCCCTCATCCTGCTTGCAGCCAGAGTGGAGCCCGGCACGCTGCTCGCAGGCATGACACATGGCATGGCAGCGGGCGGGCGCGTGTCTGCGGCGCCTGGCCGACGCGCGTCGGCCTGGCCGCGCGCGGCGCAGGGCATGGGCCTGGCCGACGAGGAGGTGGCGCTGGCGGCGCGCGCGATCCGCGCGGGCCTGCCGTGCCTGCGCCTGATGGCCATCGCGCCGCCGCCCGACGCGCGCGCGCGCGCGCCGCACGACCTGTACGACATCTTTGCCGACATTTTCAATATGCTGCAGGCGCGCGCGTGGCCCGGCGCCCCGCGCAGCCCCAGGCCGCGGCGCCCGCGTGCGCCGCGCCGCTGTGCGCCCGCCCGCGCCGCACTCAGGTCGCCCGGGCGCTGCACGGCGGGGTGGGCTGCGCCGCCGCGAGCGCGCGCGGACCGCGGCGGGGTGGCCGCGTCGGGGCGGCTGAGCGGCGCGCGCGGCGCGCCAGGACCCGCGCGACGTGCTGGAGGTCTGGGCGCCCAGCATGCCGCTGCTGGCGGAGGCCGCGCTGGCGGACGCGCGGCTGCTGCGCCTGGCGGCCGCGCTGGCGGCCAGCCCGAACGCGGGCCGGCCCTTCGCGCAGGCGCTGCTCGCCTTTCTCGTGGACACGCGGCTGCCCACGCTGCGGGACGCCGCGTCGCCGGCGCGCCCCGGCTGCCCGATGCTGCGGCGCCCTGCATGCGCACGTCGTCCGACCGGGTGGGCATGCTTGCCGGCTTGGTCAGGGGGAGGGTGAGGGTAGCGGACGCGCCGGGCGCGTGAGCGCGGCCGCGCGCGCGCAGGAGGGCGCGCTGACGCTGCAGCTGTTCCAGCTCTTCTGCGACGTGCTCGTCAAGACGCCGGCCATGGAGGCCGTGCTGGTGCCCGTGTTTGCGCGCCTCATCCAGGCGCGCCCGCAGCCCGCTCCAATGCTCTGACGGCGCTTGGCCTGTCGCAGCACTGGAGTCACCAGAGTCAGCCTGTACATGTCTGTGGCGACGGGCCGCTTGTGCCGAGCCGCAGAGCGCCTCGCATGCGGGGCGCCGCGCGGGCGCGCGTTCGCGCGGACACGACGGGCGCCCGAGCGGCGGCGCCGCCGGCAGGCCGTCCTGGAGCAGCTGCGCACGGCCGAGGACAAGACGGGGCCGCTGGAGCTGCTGCTGGTCATCTTCCGCGCGCTGGGCGCCGGCAAGTTCGAGAGCCTGTACGGCATCTTCGGCGGCGGCGGCGCGCCGGGCGCGCGCCCCCGCCGCCGCTCTGCCCCGCCCGCGGCCCCTGTGGCATAGTGCATCAGGCGCCACCTGGTCTGATGCGCCGGCACTTCAGGAGCGCTTGCTGTGCGCACGCACTTTCAAATGTGTATCACACCCCGGCCCGATGCGCGCCCGCTGCATGTCACGCCGCCCGCCGCCAAGCAGCCGAGGTGTGCCGCCGGCAGGCGCGCTGCTGGGGCCGACGCTGAGCTCGCTGCGCGCGCTGCTGGACGGCCCGGCCGCCGCGCGCCACCGCGACGTGCTGCTCGAGCTGCTGCTGACGCTGCCCACGCGGCGCGCCCCCCGCGCCGGCGCTCCCGTCGCCCCGCCCGGACGCCTGCCTGTGCACGGCCGGCAAAACGCCGGATTCAAAACGCGGTCCAGCTGGCCGGCGCCGAGCGCCACGCACAAGCTCGGAGCGCTTGGGAGCGCTGGTCGATTTGCTATTGAAAAGTGCTGGTCGACCTGCGGTGCAGTCTGGCGTTCACAACCTTTGTGTGTTTGCCACTACTGTGGCTGGTGGGGTGCAGCGCGCCCTGTCAACGGGCCGGGCGCGCGAGCGGCGGGCGCGCGCGCGCGCAGGCTGTCCGACATGCTGCAGGTGCTGGGCCGGCTGATGGCGCCGCTGGTGGCCGCGCTGGCGGCGGCGCCGGCGCTCGTCGCGCTCGCGCTGCGCACGCTGGAGTACTGGATCGACAGCCTCAACCCGGAGTTCCTGGAGCCCGTGTGCGCGCCGGTCGCGCCGGCCATGCTGCTGGCCATCTGGGGCCACCTGCGCCCGGCGCCCTACCCGTTCGGGCCCAAGGCGCTGCAGCTGCTGGGCAAGCTGGGCGGGCGCAACCGGCGCTTCCTGCGCGACCCGCTCGCGCTCGCGTTCAAGGCCAACCCGGAGCACGGCCTGCGCCTCATCCTCACCTTCCGCCCGGCCACCAGCTTCCTGGTGCCGCTGGACCGCTGCATCGGGCTGGCGCGCGCCACGCTGCTGCCGCGCGACGGGCCGCCCGCCGACGCCGCGCCCGCCGGTGCCGCCCCCTCTCCTTCTCCTCTTTGCATGCGTCGCCGGCAGCGCCTGCCGCGGCCAGGTGCATGCAAGCGCGGGCTGCGCCAGTGACGGCCCATGGCCCGGCGGCGCAGGCAAGGGTGGCGTGCACGAGCGCGCGGAGGCGCTGCGCTTCCTGCAGATCTGCCTGGCGTCCGCGCTGAACCTGCGCTCGCCCGCGGACAGCGCGCTGCCGGGCACCGCCGCCGACAAGCTCACCGCCATGCTCTTCGGCGGCCAGGTGCGGCCGCCCGGCGCGCGACCCCGCGCGCGCCCTGCAGGCCCCGCCTGTCGGCAGGCACCTGCTCACGGCGCGCCCGGCGCGCAGCCGCCGCCGCACATCGACCCGGTCGGCGCGGCGGACGTGGGCGTGAAGACGCGCACGCAGCTGCTGGCCGAGCGCAACGTGCTGCGCTCGCTGCTGGCCACCGCGATCGCCGGCGCGGGCGACCCCGCGCTGCGGCCCGCCGCCTCGGACTTTGCGTCCGGCATCTGCCGCCACTTTGCGCTGCTGTTTGCGGCCGGCGCGCGCGCGCCCGCGGCCGCGTCGCCGCTGCGCGGAAAGCCGCTGGGGGCGGCGTCGCCCGGCGCGCTGCCCGGCCGCGCGCGCGCGGCCGGCCTGCAGGAGCTGGACCCCAACACCTTCCTGGACGCGCTGGTCGACGTGCGCCCCGCCGCCCGCGCCCCCAGACGGCCGCCTCCCTGCCCCCGCGACGATGGGCGCCGGCTGGCCGCAGGCGCCCTGCCCGCCGAGGGGCGCCGCACAGCGCCACCACTCCTTTCCGGACGGTGCCTGGTGGTGATGATGCGGTCACAGGGTGGGGCAGTCACCGGCGCGCGGCGCCGTGCAGGTGCTGTCGGAGGAGGCCGCGGCGCAGTCTGCGGCGGGCCTGGCAGGCCTGGAGACCTTCATCACCACGCTGCTGCTGCTGACCGAGGCGCAGGCGGCCGCGTCGCCCGCCAGCCGGGCGGGCAGGCCCGCGGAGCCGCCGGCCGCGCCGGCGCCGGCCGCCGCGCCTGCCGCCGGGGCGGGCGGCGCTGCCCCTGCGCCGCCTGCGGCGCCCGCGGCCGCAAGCGAGGCAAAGGCGACCGGCGCCAAGGTGGGCTCCCGGCAACGCGTGTGCGCGGCGCGACGTGCGCGCCGTGCGTCCTGCAGGCACGCCCCAGCAAGCGAGACTGTGCCGGGCGCCCAGGCTGGCGAGGCCGCGGCGAGCGCCAGCGCCGGCGGCGCGAAGCCCGACGCGGGCGGGCGGCCCGCCGACGGCGCGTCGCCCGCGTCGCGCGAGGCGGAAGCCCGCAGCAGCGCTGGCGAGGCCGGCGGCGCCGCCTCGGGGCCGCCGCCATTCACGCCGCGCCCCAGCCCGCACCCCGTCGTCCGCAGTGCGCGCCTCGCCCCGCACCCTGGCACGTGCGGCGCTCGCGCATGGGGCCTCGCTGACAGGCTGCCTCTTTGCTTCCTCTATACTTTGCGCAGCCGTGCTGCGCGAGGCGCGGCGGCCCGGGCAGCCCCTTCGCAGCGGCCTGGGTTTGAGCTGCCCAATAGCAGGGGACGCGCGGCCGCGCAGGCGCGGAGGGGTCGTGGCCGGTGGTGCTCGACGAGCTGCTCGTGCGCGTGCTGCACTGCTGCTACGCCGACACCTGGCCCGCGCGCTGCGGCGGCCTGTCCGCCGTGGCCTTCCTCGCGCGAAAGTGCGCCCGCAGCGCGCTCCCCGCGTGCTCCGGCCCATGCGAACGTGCGCAGCCGTTGCCTGTTTGCGCGTCGTGCGCAGCGGACCCCGCCTGTGGAGGCCTTTCATGGACGGGCGAGTCTGTCACGACGGGCGAGTGTGCTTTCTTTTATTTACTCTATGTAACGCAGGGTGCCGGCACGCCGTCCGCGCTCTCAGGGGCGCTGCGCGCGCGCGCAGGCTGCCAGTGGCCCAGCTGCGCGCGGCGCTGCCGCTGTGCGTGCGCGCGCTGCTCACCCTGATGAAGGTGCTGCCGCCGCATGCGGCGGCCGAGCAGCGGCGCCTGCGCGAGACGCTGGACGTGCTGCTTTCGCGCTGCCTGCCGCCCGCGCCGGACGCCGAGCCGCAGGCCGCGTCGTCGGGCGCTGCCGCGGGCGCGGAGCCGATGGATCATGCAGCGCCGGCGGCCGAGGCGCGCCTGCCTGTCCTGTCCCGACGCTGATTTGTGGACCATGCATGCTGGGCCCTCTGATTCTTTCTGGCACATGCCGAGTGTGCGCTGCACTGCCGCAGGCGGCTGCAGAGCCCATGGACACAGAGGCGCCCCCAGCTGCGCGCTCGCCCGGCCCCGCCCCGCCCCCGCCCGCCCAGGCCGTGGCGGCCGGCGGTGGCGAGGTGGCCGGCGCGGCGGCCGCGGCGGCGGCGGCAGCAGCGGCGGTGGCCGCTGCGGCGCCCGCCAGCAGCGCCGACACTGCGATGACCGCCGCGCCGGACGGGCAGCGGCCGGACGAGGACGGCGACGGGGGCAAGGCGCCCGAGTCGCCCAAGTCCGCGCCGCGCAGCCGCGGCCGCGGCCGGGTGCGCCATGCGCGCACGGGCCTGCCGGCCGCATGCCGCCCGTGCCTGCGCCGGGGGCTTTCACCGGCGCGCGCTGTGCCCACGCGGGTGTTGTGCCGGCGCAGAGGGGCAAGGGCGGGTCGCCGGCCGAGGCCAAGGCGCGCAAGGGGCGCGGCCGCTCCGCCGCGGCAACACCGACGCCGGCGGTGCGCGTCCCGCGCCCAGGCTGCCGCGCGCCCCCGACGCGTGCATTGCCAGGCGCTCTTTCGCCGCGCACCGCTCGCGCCTTGCTGGCTTCCCCCTCGGCTGGCGCGGAGGTTGCCATGCGGTGCCAGCGGCAGCGCCGCTCGCACTGGGGCCTGAGCCAACCGGGCCGGAGGGCCGCAGGCGGAGGAGGCCGACGGGAAGGAGGCCGCCGAGGAGGCCAAGCCGCCCTCCAAGCCCGCCGAGCAGCCCGCCAAGGCGCCCGCGCAGCCCGGCAAGCCCGCCGAGCGCCCCGCCCCGGCGCCCGCGGCAGGCAGCGCCGCCGCGGCCGCCGCGAAGCAGGAGCCCGTGCCCAACGGCGGCGCGGCGCCGCAGCCCGGCGCGGCCCCCTCGCCGGCGCCGGCCGCCGCCGCCGCAACGGCCGGGGCCGCCGCGGGGGCCGCGCCGGCGCCCGCGGCGGAGCCGGGGAAGCCTGTGGCCGCGGCGCAGGCGGCGAGCGCCAGCACGACCAGCGAGCCCGTGGTGCAGGACCAGGCCCTGGTCGGCCTCCTGCAGGTGCCGCGCCCCCGCCTGGGCCGCCATGCTCAGGGTCATGCTGTCCGGCGAGCGCGGCGCGGCCTCCGCGCCCTGCCCCGGGCCGCCGGCCAGCCGCCTGCAAGTCTCGCCGCGAGCACACTAGCGCGCCCCGCATGCGCTGACGGGGCCAGCGCGCAGGTGCTGGCGTCCGAGCTGCTGAACGCGCGCGCCACGCCCGCGCTGCGCGCCGTGGCGGACATGTGCCTGCAGGCGCGCCCCGCCGGTGGAAATCTGCCGCGCCGCGGCACCTCTGCACACGCGCCACACCCGCCTGGCTGCAGCACCCTGCTGGCAGGCAGGCTGCCGCCTTCGTCGCTGCCGCCCAGCGCTGACGACGCGCGCCTGGCTGCCGCAGCGCGTGGTGAAGGCGACGGGCCAGCCGGCGGCGCGGCTTCTGGCGCCGACGCTGGCCAAGGCGGCGCCCTCGCTGGAGCGGCGCCGGCTGATGCCGCTGCGGCACCTGGGCATGCAGACGGGCAATGCGGCCGCCATCACCTACTGCATCCAGCAGCGCCCGCCGCTGCTGCCGCTCACGCAGGCGCGCACCGCCTGCCCTGCCACGCCGGACGGGCGCGCGGGGGCCGCTGCCGGCTGGGTCGCGTGGGCCACACGCCTGCCGGGGTGCTGCCGCATGCTTGGAGGAGGGAGGTCGAGGCCCAGGCCCGAAGGCCGGTGGGGAGGTAGGACCGGCCGCATGGCGCGCGCTCGGGTGCGCGCGCTCATGGGCGAGCGCATTACGGGAGAGCCTGGGACTGCCGGGCCGGGCGTGAGCGCGCGCGCGCCGCAGAAGCTGGTCATGGTGTAACCCCTCCATATCCTAACCTAGCCCTACCACGCAGGAGCTGGTCATGATTGCCAGCGACGCGTACATGCTGGCCGACATGGACGATGCTGCGCTCGCGCAGCAGCTGCCGGCGGCCGGCCGCGCGCCGCCGGACGCGCTGCCACAGCTGCGCAAGACCTGCCTCGCGCTGCTCGGCGCCGCCATGCAGTGGGCCGACTTCCGGTGCGGCCGCGCGCAGGCAGCCCTCCCGCCGTGCCTGCCAGCCCGAGCTTGCTACTGCGCCTCACGCTCAGGAAAAGGCGGCTCCTGTCAGTGTACCCCTAACCCTAACCTTGATTCCGAGAGCGAAGCGGGCGCCGCGCGCGCGCAGGGAGTATGCGGAGCTGGCGGAGCTGCGCGGCAAGGTCGTTCAGCTGTTCGTCAAGTACCTCAGCGAGCCGGACGAGGAGTGCATCGGGCTCGCGCAGGCCGGCCTGGTCGCCATCATGCAGTACCAGCGCATGATCAAGGCCGTACTGCAGGCGCGTGGCGCGCTCGCGCCTGCGCGCCCGGCTGCCCGGCATGCCGGCCGGCCTTTCCAGGCGTTGCGCAAGGCGCATGCTGTCGGCGGGCTGCGCACCGCCCGCGCCCGGGGTGCGCCTCGGGCGGGCCAAGGCCAGACGCGGAGGCATGCCGGGCGGCGTGGCTCTTGTGCGGGCGCTGGCGCTCAGGGGCGCGCAGCGGGCGGCTGAGGCCGCGGCCGCGCCGGCCGGGCGCGCAGGTGAGCCTGCGGCCCATCCTGCACCACCTGGCCTACTTCAACAAGCTCAAGCTGCCGCTGCTGCGCGGCCTGGCGCGGCTGCTCACGCTCTTCTCCAACTGGTTCAATGTCACGCTGGGTGCGCGCCTGCGCCCGCGGCTCCGCGCGCGGGCCGGCCCGGCGGCGCGGCGCCGCCGGGCGGCGCCCGGCCGCCAGGCTGTCACGCGCGCCTGCGCATGCACCCAGTGCCCCTGGGCCCCGTGGGCGCCCGGCGGCCGGGCGCGGCCCGCGCGCACGACCGCGGCATCCCGTGCATGCTCTGCAGCCAGGCAGGGCTCGCGCGCACGCCCCGCGCATGGCCGGCCAGGCGCCTGAGGGCGCGCTAACCTCAATTAATGGGCGGCCAGGCGAGAAGCTGGTGGACCACCTGCGCAAGTGGCTGGAGCCGGACAAGCTGCTGGCCGCGCCGCACCACTGGGAGCCCGGCCAGGAGGCCGACATCGCGGCCGCCACGCTCGCGCTCTTCCACCTGCTGCCGCCGCAGGCCGCCAAGTTCCTGGAGACCGGGGTGCGCGCGCGCGCGCGGTGCAGTTGCGCTGGGCTGCCGGTGCCTTGCAGCCGAGGAGCGCGCTACCGAGTGCATGCATGCGAGGCCCAAGCTCGCCGCGCTGAGTGCTCTGCGCTGGCGAGAGGTGCACGCAGGATGCAGGGCCTGCGGGCGCCGCCGAAGCGCTTGGGCCGGCCGCGCGCGCAGGAGCGGCCGGGCCTGGTGGTGCTGACCATTGAGCTGGAGAACGCGCTGCACACGATGACCAACCACCACCAGCCCACCAAGCTGTGGAGCCCCTACCGCGAGCCGCTCGCGCTGTTCCTCAACAAGTACACCGCCGAGGCGCGCCTCACAGGGCGCCAAGATGTTTCTATTGCATGAGATCTGCACACCACCGCTGCCTCTGGCCTTGCCTGCATGCATGCCTCAGCTCGCTGCTGGGCACGTCTGCTGTCGGCCTTGCTGCCAGTTGTTCCGCACAGCCCCTGTCGCACACCCACTCCCAAGCTGGGGGGCAGCCCGCGTCGCCGCGCGCGCCCGCACCCGCTCACGCCGGCGCGCGCGGCCACGGGCGCAGGCGGTGGTGTACTTCCTGGATGCGCGGCGCATCGCCGAGCCGCCCTACTTCTCGCGCTTCCTGGCCATCCTGCGCCACCCGGTCGGCCGCCCGCTGCTGGACTGCCTGGCGGCCAGCGTGCCGCAGCTGGCCGCGCTGCTGCAGGCGGCGCCGCTGCCGCCGGGCCTGGAGGCGCGCCCGGGCCCGCGCGGCCCGCTGCGCTGCGCTCTGGGCCATGCCCCGCAGCCGCGCAGCCCGCGGCGCGCCTGCTGTAACACGCCCGCCCGTTCCGGCGTCCCTTGCTGGTTGTATGACACCAGGGGCGGGTGCCGGGTGGGGCAGGCCCTGGGTCCTGTCCAGGGCGCGCAGAACCTGCAGCCCGCCGCGCAGGCGGACAAGCTGGCGGCCGCGCAGTACAACGTGGTGCACCTCATCGCGGCCGTGGCCAAGCTGCGGCCGGGCTGGCTGCCCCGGCCGCTGTTCGAGCTGCTGCACCAGCGCTGGCTGTCGCCGGAGCGCCGCGCGCGGTGCGCGCGGCCCGCCGCCTGCGCCGGGGCGCTGCTTGCGCTTGGGCGCCGCCGCCCCGACAGGACTCCGCCATGCGGAGGAGTGCTTGAGCGCCCCGGGTCGCGCGCAGGGCGGCCAACGAGGAGGCGCTGCCGCGGCCGGCGCTGCTGGAGACCAAGCGCCTGGCCAAGGCGCTGGTGAGCTTCATCGCGGCGCACCACGGCGAGCTGCCCGCGCTGTTCGACCTGCTGCAGGCCTTCACGCTGCGCACCGCGGCCAACCTCACCTTCCTGCGCGTGTTCCTCCGCGACACCGTCGCCGCCACCTTCTCGCTGGCCGAGAAGCAGGCGGTGCGCGGCGCCGCCGCCCGGCCGCCCAGCGCGGCGCCGCGCCCGTCGTGCCGCCGCGGCCCGCTCTATGCGCTGACGCATTGGCGCGCCCGGCGGCGCTGGCAGCGCGGTCGGCAGGGGAGGGAAGGCGGCGCGCCCGCCCTAACTGTGGGCACCTCGCGCGCCCGCTCGACCGGCGCTGCCGCCGCCTTGCTTGGCGCGGCCGCGGGCGGCGGCGGCGGCCGAGGCGGGCGGCCGGCGCGCGCAGGTGGTGCGCTGCCTGCTGGACGCGTTCCGCGCGGCCAGCCGGCCGCAGGAGGAGCTGGTGCAGGCGGTGCGGCTGCTGGTGCTGCCCATGCTGGAGGCCAGCTATGCGGCCGGGCAGGCCGTGGTGGACGAGGCCATGCTGCAGGCCATGGTCGCCGACATGTTCGACCCGCCCGACGAGCTGGCCGGCGCGCGCCCGCCCGGCTGCGGAGGCAAACTAGGCATCTGTCCGCAGCGCGCAATGCCGGGGGTGGCTTCGGTCTGCGCGCCTGGTCGGCGAGGAGCGTGAGGAGCTCACAAGGGGTTGATGTCTGGTGGCTTGCCCGGGGCCTCGCACGGCCTGTGCATGCGACCATGCGAGCCGGCGTGCGCAGGCAAGTACGGCGACAGCATGAACATGGAGCTGCTGCAGCTGGCCACGCTGCTCATCCGGCGCGCGCCGGGGCAGCTGGTCGCGCACCGCAAGGAGCTGATCAAGTTCGGCTGGAACCACCTCAAGCGCGACGACAGCGCGGCCAAGCACTACGCCTTCCTCAACGTCGCGCACTTCCTGGAGGCCTACCAGGCGCCCGAGAAGATCGTGCTGCAGGCGCGGCGCCGCCCGCGGCGCGCGCTCATGGTTGGGTCGCCACCGCAGCGGTTTGCTGCCGCTGCAGGCCCCGGCCGCGCTCTCGTCGGGCCGTGCCTGCGCGGGCTGCGGGCCGCGCGCGCCCAGTAGAGCGCGCGCGCCGCCAGCCCGGGCCTCAAACCTAGCCTGCGGCCGCCAGGTGTTCGTGGCGCTGCTGCGCACGTGCCAGCCGGACGCGCGGCGCGCGCTGGTGCTGCAGGCGCTGGACACGCTGACGCCGGCGCTCGTGCGGCGCCTGGAGCCCGGCGACGCGCGCTTCCCGACCTGGGTGCGCTACACCAAGAAGGTGCTGGTGGAGGAGGGCGCGAGCCTGCCGCACCTGGTCCACATCTGGCAGCTCATCGTGCGCCACGCGCCGCTCTTCTACTCCTCCAGGCGTGCGCCCGCCGCCCAGCCGCCCCGGGCGCGCCGGTTAGGGTATGGGGTCAGGGTGTCTTTTGGCTGGAGCGCGCTGGACCTGAAAAGCGTGGACGTGCGCACGCGCGTGCCTCGGCCGTGCGCGGCACCCCGCGGCGCAGGTTCTGGGGCGACGGGCCAACCTGTAGGACTTCTGACGCGCCGTGAACGTGCGCGAGAGCTGAGCCTGAGCCCAGGCGGCGCCGACGCGCAGGGCGCAGTTTGTGCCGCAGATGGTGGGCTCGCTCATGAAGCTGGGCCTGCCCGGCACGGCCAGCCTGGACAACCGGCGCCTGGCGCTGGACATCGTGGCGCTGGTGCTGAGCTGGGAGCGGCAGTTCCGCGCGGCGCCGGGCCCCGCGCAGGCAGGCCGCCCCGGCCCACTAATGCGCATGCTCGCTCTGCAGCGCGGCGCCCCGCCCGCGCAGCTCCGGGCCCGCGGCTGAAGCGCGCGCGCGGCGCTGGCGGCGCAGGGCGACCTGGCCACGCGCAAGCGCGCGCGCGACGAGGCGGCGCCTGCGGCCGCGCCCAAGGCGCGCCCGCGCCCGAGCACCTGGGCGGAGACGCAGTGATGCGGGGCCTGGCAACAGCTCGCCCAGCGAGTGCAAGTTTGTGTCTGTGGCCCGAGCTTGCCTGCGCGCCACTTTCAAACCCAGCGGGCCGCGGCAGGCGGAGGACGGTGGCAGCGGCGAGCAGGCGGCCAAGCGCGCGCGCGGCGCGGACGGCGCGCCGGTCGAGGGCCCCAGCGCCGCCGCGCCGCCGGCCGCAGGCGGCGCCGGGGAGCCGGGGGTGGCCGCCCCCGCCGACGACGCCGCGGGGCCCGAAGCGTCCGCAGGGGCGCAGCCAGCGCGGTGCGTCCCCCTTGCGTGCCTCTGCGGCGCCGTGGGTCGCTGCCGCCGCGCACGAGGCAGTTGTGGAGCGGCGTGCACGCTTTCTGGGGCTCACACTGGCAGCAGCAAAGAGAGTACGGCAGTGTGCGCGCATGTCCATCACGCGCGCAGAGGCGAGGGAGGCCACAGGGGCGCTGCGCGGCTCGTGCGGGCGCCGCGCGGGGCTGAGCAGGGTCGCGCCCCGCCTGCACCGCGGCCGCGCGCGCGCGGCTGCCCGCCTGACGCGGCGCGCGCGCCGCAGGGCCGACGAGGGCTTTGCCGTGAGCGCGGCGCTGGCGGAGAACATGGCCAGCTTCGTCGTGCGCATGGCCTTCCTGCTGGGCGAGCAGGTCAAGGACAAGGACCACACGGTGCGCGCGCCGCGCGCCGCCCGCGCGCCGGGCGGCGCGCCCGCCCCAGTGGCGCGCCGCGGCGCCGGGCCTGCGCGTGTGGGCATTTTAGAGCAGCGCTGCGCTGCGATGGGGGGCTGCGCTCCGGCGGGTCCGCCCGCCCTGTGCCAGACATGGAACGAGCGGGATAAACATCGCGGGCGGCCCACGGCCGGCGCGGGCGGCAGGGGCTGGCGCGAGAGGCGCTGGGCCTGCTGGAGGGCGCGCTCGCGCTGTGGCCGGCCACGCCGGTCAAGCTGCACTACATCGAGAAGCTCATCCAGCAGAACCAGGCGCAGAACCTGGACCCGCCGCCCGCGCTCGTCATCGGCGCGCCCTGCGGCGCCCGCCTGCCTGGGATTAGGGGTACTTTTGAGGCCGTAAGCCGGGATTACGCCGGGGCCGGGGGCGCGCCGCGGCGGCGTGGGCGTGCCGCGCTTCCCCGCCCGCCGCGGCGCCGCGCTTCAGAGTAGGAAGCCTGGGAGGGCGCTCGAGACGCGGGCGCCGCGCGCAGGCCTGGAGGTCATGCGCCGGCTGCTGGAGGCGCAGCCGGAGGCGTTTGTGGCGGGCGCGCGCGACGATATCCTGCGCGTGCTGGAGCTGGCGGTGCTGTCGCCGCACGAGGCGGTGGTCGCGCCGCTGTGCGGCGTGGTCGCGCGCCTCTTCACAGCCTTCCCCATCAGCCGGCCCAACCCGGACATGCCCGCGCCCGCGCAGGCCGTGCTGCAGAAGACGCACGAGCTGCTGACGCATCACCTGCACCACAGCGCCAACCCCGCGGCGCGTGCCCGCCCCACTCGGCGCACCTTCTAATACATGGGCCTGTGCTGCTGCGGCGTGAGTCCTGCCGCTCCCCGGCTGCGCGGCAGCCAGGCGCCTCACCGCCCGCCGCATGCTCAGCAAGGTGTCTGGCGGCGCTGGCGTTTCTGCCCTGTCGCTGCATGCCGCGTGCAGCCTGGCGACCCGGGCGCCACGCGTACCGAGCCACGGGCCTGCATGCGCGCGGCCCACGCTGAAGGTGCGCGCGGGCGGGCGCAGAACGCGCTGACCAACCTGGGCCTGAAGCCGCTGTGCTGCGCGCTGCGCGTGCTGGGCGCGCTGGAGGCGCCCGCGCCCGACTACGTCGCCAAGCACGCGGCCGCGCTGGTCAAGCTGCTGGTGCGGCTGGCCAAGGAACACGCGCAGGGCAACCCGAGCCTCATCCTGGCGCCGCAGCCGGCGCAGCCCGGGCAGCCGCTGCGGTGCGCACCCCCGCCCAGCGCGGCGGTCCCGTCCTCGGGGGCATGCGCTCTGCGCGCGCCTGCCGACTCCCGGCTGGCACACGCCCTGCGCCTGCGCGTCAGGCGGGCTCCGCGCCCGCCGGGAGGGCCCCGGCCGACCGCGCGCGCGCCGCGGCGCAGGCCGCAGGACGAGGGCGGCGAGCCGGAGTACGGCACCATGGTCTGGGCCATGTGCGCCGCGCTCAAGCTGGCCGCGCCGCGCGTGCTCTTCACCGAGCTCGTCAAGAAGCAGTTCCTGCAGGCGCGGCCGCGCCCCGGACGGCCCGAATTTACAAACCTGCTCGCCCCTGCATGTGGCCTGCTGGCGCGGCGCGCGCACGGGCGGACGCGCCACATGGGGGCGGCGGCCGTGCGCGCAGACGCTGGTGATGGTGATCACGGGCGGGCCGGCGCGGCACGTGCACGGCGCAATCGTGCTGCGCATCCTGGCCATCCTGCGCGACTGGCTGTTGGCGCCGCCGCCGGGCGGCTCGCTGACGCTCAAGGAGGCCGTGCTCTTCCTGCAGCGCCTGGCGCACATGCTGGCCATGGGCGTGCTGCGCGGGCAGACCGCCGCCGCGTTCGAGCGCGTGTTCCTGCAGCTGCTGCTCACGCTCTGCACGCCGTCCGCGCACCCGCAGGCGCGCGCCCGCCCTCCCCGGCGCTGCGGGCCGCTCATGGTCGGGCGAACGCGCCCTGACGCCGGGCGGCGGCGGCCGCGCAGCGGGAGGCGCTGCGCCCGGAGGTGTTTGAGCGCGTGGAGCGCGAGTACATGCTGGGCCTGAACGCGCGCGACCCGGCGCTGCGCGCGCGCTTCCTGGCGCTGTACCACGCGGCCGTGCCGCCCACGCTGTTCGACCGCCTGCGCTTCATCGTCTGCGGGCAGGACTGGGGCAAGCAGGCGCACTCGTTCTGGCTCAAGCAGGGCCTGGTGCGCCCGGCCGACGCGCGCGAGCCTTTGTCACATGCAGTGCTCTTCCGAAAACTGTTAGCTTTGGAATGGAGGGCGGACCGTCGTGGCGCGCTCGCCGGAAACACAAAGCCGCCCCGGCCCCGCGCCGAGCCCGGCGGCGCCGCGCGCGCAGGAGCTGCTGCTGGCGGTGCTGGTCGCGCGCGAGCCCATCAAGCTCGCGCCCAGCTCCGCGCAGATCCCCGCCCTGCTCAACGAGACGCGCCAGAACATCTTCAACGTGCGCGCGCAAGAGCAGGCGCAGCGCGAGGCCGCCGCCGCCGCCGCCGCCGCCGCCGCCGCCGCCGCGGCGCATGCGGCGCCCGCCCCTGCGGCCCCGCCGCCGGCCGCGGCCATGCCGGCCCCGCCGCTGCCGGCCTGGCACCCGGCCGCCGTGGCGGCCGCGGCGGCCGCCGCGGGCGCCGCGCCGCCGGCCGGCATGTGGCCCGCGCCGGGCGTGGCCTACCCGGCGGGCGCGGCAGCAATGCGGCCGCCGGGCGCGGCCGCGCCGCCCGCGGCCGTGCAGGCGGCGATCGCGCATGCGGCGATGCTGGCCAGGCCGCCCGCGCCGGGCGGCGCGCCGGCGCCCGGCCTCGGCCTGCCCCGCCCGGCCGCGCCGCCGCACGCGCCCGGCGCCCCGCCGGCGCGCCCGCCGCCGTTCCCGGGCGCCGCGGCCGCGGCGGCGATGCCGCCCCCGGGCGCGCCCAAGCCCGAGCCCGCGGCGGCCGCGCAGCTGGGCGCGCTGGCGCAGGCGCCGCCGCCGCCGCAGGCGGTCGCCGCGCGGCCGGCGGGGCTGCTGACGGTGCCCAGCGCGCCCATCTCGGGCGCCGCCCTGGGCACCATCGCGAGCTACCCGCAGCCCGCGGCGCCGCCGCCCGCGCAGGCGGTGCAGGCCGGCGCGGCGCCGCCGGCGGGCGCCCCGCCCGGCGCGGTCAAGGCAGAGGGCGGCCTGCTGGCGGCCGCGCCACCCGCGCCCAGGGGCGCCGCCGGCGCGCCCGTGCCCGGCGGGCCGGCGCCGCTGCGCCTGCCGGCCGCCGCCGCCGCCGCCGTTGCCGTCGCTGCAGCAGCGGGCGCGGCCCCGGGGCCCAACGCAGCGCGGCCCGCCGCGGGCGGCATGGGCGGCGCCGCGGAGCCGCACGCGCAGGCGGCCGAGGCGCCCGCGGAGCAGCTGCGGCGCAGCCAGACCGCCGCGCTGGCGGTGCCGGCGGCCGTCGAGGCGGCGATGCAGGAGCACCTGCGCTTCCTGTACCAGTGCGGTGCGCCGCCCGCGGCTCGACCCTCGATGCTGCAGGCGCCGGGCGCCCGGGGCGGCGCTCAGGCCGGCCGCGCGGCCGCGCAGGCGCGTGGCAGGTGCGCGACCTGGTGCGCGCGCTGATGGAGGTGGCGCAGGCCAACGCGGCCATGGCGGCGGACGTCTGGGTGCTCGTCTTCCCCATCGTCTGGGCCACGCTCAGCGAGCGCAAGCAGCAGCAGGTGGACCTGGCCAAGCCCATCATCTCGCTGCTGTCGCGCGAGTGCCACCTGCGGCAGGCGCAGTCGCGCCCGAACGTCGTGCAGGCGCGGCCCCCCGCCCCCGCTCCCCCGCCGCTCGCTGTCTGCCTGGCGCGCCGGCGCGGGCCGAGCGCGCGCGCGGGCGCGCAGGCGCTGCTGGAGGGCATCTCGCTGAGCCAGCCGCAGCCCAAGATCCCGTCGGAGCTGATCAAGTTCCTGGGCAAGACGTTCAACTGCTGGCACATCGCGCTGCCGCTGCTGGAGACGCACATCATGCTCTTCCCCACCGTGCGCGCCCGGCCGCCCCGCCCCAGCGCTGGGTATCCTTGGCGCTCTTCGGAGCGCGGCCGCGCGGCGCGCGCCCGCCGGCGCCCAGGGTCCTAGCCTAGGGTTGCGCGGCGCGCAGGAGACGCGCTGCTTCGAGGCGCTGGCGGACCTGTACGGCGCGCTGAACGAGACGGAGGTGCTGGCGGGCGCGTGGCAGCGGCGCGGCGCGGCCGACGAGACGCGCGCCGCGCTGAGCTGCCTGCAGCACGGCCAGCTGGAGCGCGCGCAGGCGCTGCTGGCGGACGCGCTGCGCCGCGCGGCCGGCGGCTGGCCCGCCTACCCGGGTGCCTCCCCCTTTTACTTGCACAGGGGCCGGCTCGCGGCGGCGGCGCCCGCGCGCGCTGCTCTAGGGAGCCGCACGCGCGGCGCGCTGCGCGAGCGCTGACGGCCGACGGCGCGCGCGCAGACCGGCCGAGCCCCAGCAAGGGCGAGCAGGCGGTGTGGCAGCGCGAGTACCTGCGCTGCTGCACCGAGCAGTGCCAGTGGGACGCGGTGGACGAGTACGCGGAGGCGGTCGGCAACCTGCCGCTGCGCGCCGACTGCCTCTGGCGCCTGCAGGAGTGGCCGCGCCTGCGCTCCGATGTGCTGCCCAAGCTCATGGCGCGCCCCCCCGGCCGCGGCCGCCGCAGGGTGCTCTGCCGGGCGGCCTAGCACGCCGCCGCAGCCGCTCGCACTTTTCTCTCATCTCTGACTAGCCGGGACGAGCCCGGACGGCAGTAAAGGCCGCCGTGGTCGACGGGCGCCCTGTCCATGCGCAGGGTGCACCCGTGCCTGTGCATGCATGCAGGAGCGTAGCACCACGCTGAGCGCGCGTGCGAGGTTGCAGGTGGAGGACCTGCCCGACACGGACGTGCTGCGCGCAATGGTGGCGCTGCAGGAGGGCGCCGTCATGGAGGGCGACCAGCACATTGTGCGCGGCATCAACCGTGCGCTCAACAGGTGCGCGGCCGCGGCGGCCCGGCCGCAATTGGGCGGGGCGCGCCGCGCTCCCGGTCGGCGGTGCCTGGTCAGCGTCTGCCGTCTTGCATTGGCGTGTGTCTAGGCGACCACGGGGCCGCTGCGGGCGGTGGGCGCGCCCGACCCTAACCCTAGCCATGCGCAGGTGGTGGGCGCTGCCGGAGGTGGGCGTGGCGCCGCAGCTGCCGCTGCTGGCGCAGTTCCAGCGGCTGGTGGAGCTGCAGGACAGCACGCGCGTGCTGCTGGACCTGGGCCAGCAGCACCACAGCCCGCCGGACCAGCCGTTCGCGGAGCTCAAGGAGACGCTGGAGACGTGGCGCCTGCGCGCGCCCAACGGCTGGGAGCGCCTGGGCGCCTGGGCGGACGTGCTGCTCTGGCGCAACGCGGTCTACAACATCGTCATCAACGCGTTCAAGAGCTACGCGGAGACCGCGCCGCACCTGCACCAGCTGGGCTACCGCGACAAGGCCTGGAGCGTCAATCGCCTGGCGCGCATCGCGCGCCACCAGGGCTGCCCGGAGGCCTGCAAGGCCGCCATCGGCCTGCTGTACGGCTTCAACGCGATGGAGGTGCAGGAGGCCTTCACCAAGACGACCGAGCAGGCCAAGGCCTTCCTGCTGCAGGCGCGGCCGGCCGCCCGCGGCGCCTAACCCTAAACCTACCCCGCGCGCACGCGTATCATAACATGACGGGCCCCGACGCCGGGCGGCGCGCGCGCAGCCGGAGCAGCTGGGCGGCGGGCGCAACCTGCTGGCGGCGCAGAACCTGGACTACTACCCGCCCAACCACCAGGCGGAGCTGTTCCGCCTGCGCGCGCTGTTCGACGCGCGCCTGGGCGAGCCCGCGCTCGCCAACGCCGGCTTTGCGACCGCGCTCACGCTCTGGCCGCAGCTGGCCGACGGCTGGCTGTCCTGGGGCGCATTCTGCGACGCGCAGGCCGAGGCCGGCGGGCCCGAGGCCGGCGCCTGGCTGGAGAGCGCCGTGGTGGCCTACCTGCAGGTGCGCGCGCCCGCCCGGCCCCCAGCGCCCCGCGGCGCCCGCAGCCCCGGCCGCGCGCTGACGGCGGCGGCGCGGGCGCGCAGGGCGTGCGCAACGGCAGCGCGCCCGCGCGCGGCATGCTGCCGCGCGTGCTGGCGCTGCTGTCCTTCCGCGACCGCGACCCGGGCGCGCCGCCCGGCACGCTGGGCCCGGTCGCGGCCGCGCTGCGCAAGGCCGGGCGCGCGGTGCCGCTCTGGGCCTGGCTGCCCTGGCTGCCGCAGCTGCAGGCCGCGCTGCTGCGCCCGGAGAGCGGCGTGGCGCGCGAGATCCTGATGCGCCTCGCGTCCGCCTACCCGCAGCCGCTGCACATCGTGCTGCGCACCGCGCTCATCAGCCTGCGCGACGGCGCGGTCAAGGCGGTGCACGAGGCGCGCGCGGCGGCGGGCGCGCGCGACGGCGCGCCCCGGCCCGCGCCCGCGCCCGCCGCCGACGCGTCCGCGCCCGCCGCGCCCACGCCAGCGGCGCCCGGCGCGCCCGCGGCGGCGCCGCCGCCGGGCGCGCCCGTGGCAGCGGGCGCGGCGCCGGCGGTGGACGCGGCGGCGCCTACGGCCGGCGGCGCGGCGCCCGCGCCCGCGCAGGCGCCCGCCACCAGCGGCGGCTCGGCGGGCACAGGCGGCGCGGGCGCGGGCGCGGGCGCGCCGCCGGCGCGCGCGCGGCCGGCGGGCAGCGGTGAGGCGATGGAGAAGCCGCCGGAGCTGCTGGCGTTCGAGGCGGGCAAGGAGATCATGGAGTTCATCCGCAGCAAGCACACGCACATCGCCGGCCTGCTGGACCTCCTGCTCAACGACCTGGGTGCGCAGCACGCGGGCGTCTCATGCAGGCGGGCGGGGCGCGCGGTCCTTGCGTCCGCGCCGGCGCCCTGCTTGGTGGCCACGGAGCGTGCCGGCCGCCCTGACGGCGGCGAGTCCGCTCGTGCCTGCGGCGACCGCGCGTAGCGCGCCTGGCCGCGCGCAGGGTCGCGCTTTGTGGCGCGCGCGGAGGAGCGGCTGCTCGCGGTGGTGCACGCGCTGCTGCACCGCTGCTACAAGATGCCCTTCTCCAACAACGCGGAGGTCCACCCGTCGCTGCGCAAGGAGCTCGGCGGTGCGGCCGCGGCCGCCAGCTCCCCGCGCGCTTGCGATGGAGCCTCTTGCCGGCAGGCCCCTCGCGCGCAGTGCAGCCGCCGCACGGCGCCGGCGTGCCAGCGGCCCCTGCGCAGCGCAGCCCGCGCCCTCTGTCTCCCTGCAGCGCGTCCAGTTTCAGCGCAAGAACGGCGCCCAATCGCAGAAAGGATGGCATCGCACAGCTGCCTGCCCGAGCAGCGGCCGCCATGCTCGTGCGCCCGCGCGCTGGCCGAGGTGCAGCCGCGGCGGCGGGCGACACGCGGGCGCGCGCGCGCGCAGGCGTGTGCAAGGCGTGCTTCAGCGGCGAGGCCAGCCGGCAGGGCCGCGCGATGGCCGAGTGCCGCGCGGCGTTCGTGGCGGACCTGGACCCCGCGGCGCCGGGCTTCCCGGCCACGCTGGGCGCGCTGGCCGGGCGGCTCAAGGCCTGGCGCGCGCTGCTGCAGGCCACCTGCGAGGACAGCCTGCCGGCCAGCCTGCGCCTGCAGGACGAGAGCCGCGTGCTGCAGGCGCGCGCGCGCGGCCGGCCCCCACCCCCCGGCCTGCGCGCCCAGCCCGCGCTCATGCCGCGCCCATGGCGGCCCCTGTGTGAGGATTAGGTTAGGGCATGCTGAGCCGGGCGCGGCGGCGCGCGCGCGCAGGAGAGCACGTGGGCGGACATCGAGATGCCCGGGCAGTACCTGGGCGGCGGCGAGGTGGCGCCCGACCAGGTGGTCTACCTGGAGCGCATCGGCGCCAACGTGGCCATCGTGCGGCGACACGCGTCGTCCGTGCGCCGCGTGGAGTTCATCGGCTCGGACGGCCGCTCGCGCTTCTTCCTGGTGCAGTCCGGGCAGCAGTGGTCCAACGCGCACGGCGCGCCGCCCGCCCGCCGCCCGCGCCGCGCTGCGCACCCGCTCCCGTGACGGCGCGCGCGTTGGCGGTTCAAGAGGCACCGTGCTTTCAGCCCGGCCGCACGCCATCCAGGGCGCTGGGAGCTGCCGCCAGCCGGCGTGCCGCCCGCTTTGAGGGCACCGCCTGGCGAGCGGCGCTGCGGCGCTGCGCAGGCGCGGCGGACGAGCGCATGATGCAGCTGATGCGCATGATGAACCGGCTGCTGGACAAGGCGCCCGAGACGCGCCGCCGCCACCTCAGCTTCCACACGCCCGTCATCGTGCCCATCTGGCCGCAGGCGCGCGCCCGCGCCCGGCGCGCCTCCGGGCCGCCGCCGCGCCCGCGCGCCGCCCGCCGGCAGCCGCATGCACATGAGATGCACACCACCGTGCACACGCCGCATCCGTGCATCGCGCTCGCTCGCGCACCCTGGGCGTACACTGCCAGCAGTGCGAGCGCGGCGCGGGGCGGCCAGGCCCCGCGCGCGTGGGCGCGCAGGTGCGGCTGGTGGAGGAGGAGCCCAGCTACTGCACGTACGGCGAGGCGTACGAGGTCAACTGCGCGCGCTTCGGGCGCGAGACGGACCTGCCCATCGCGCACTTTAAGAAGCGCTGCTGCGCGCCCAACGGCAGCCTGCAGACCGACCCGCACTGCGAGCTGCGCCTGCAGGCGCGCCCGCGCCCCGGCGCGCCCTGGCTGAGTGCGGCGGACGTGAGGGTCGGCGCACGCTTGCGGCCGCCGCGCGGGCATGCGCATGCGGCCCCCGCCTGCGCTGTGACAACGCCTTTGGGCCAGCCCACCGTCTTGCCGGCGCCCAGCTGCCATGCGGCCGGCTTGCGCCCCGACGCGGCGCCGCACCGGCCGGCAGGCGTTCCTGGAGATCGAGGCGCGCATGGTGAGCGAGAACATCTTCAGCCAGTTCATGTACAAGACGCTGGCCACCAGCTGCCACGTGTGGACGTTCAAGAAGCAGTTCTGCGCCCAGATGGCGCTGTCAGGTGCGGGGCCCCGCGCGCGCGCCCGCTGCCCTGGCCCGCTGCCGCGCGCGGGCGTGCACCGACTGCGGCGCCATCACGGCCCCGGCCTGGCGGCGTGCGAGGCGATGGGTGAGGTCCTGGGCGGTGTTTGCTGCGTCGTCCACCGGAGGCGCGGCCGCTCGCGGCCAACCGCCGGCGGCGGAGCAGCGGCATTGCCGCGCTGGCCGCGCGTCCGGTGGACCACGCAGCACACTCCGCCCACGACCTCGCCCGTCGCTGTGCCGCATGGCCAGGCCGGGGCCGTGATCGCCACGCAGCCGGCGCACGCGTGCGCGCACGGCGGGAGCGCGCCCCGCGCATGCCAGCAGCCTGCGGGGCTTCGCACACGCCGGCGCGGGCGCGGCGGCGCGCAGGGCTGGTGTCGGTGATGCTGTGCATCGGCGGCCGCACGCCGTACAAGACGCTGCTCGCGCGCGCGTCCGGGCGCGTCTGGCAGGCCGACTTCTCGCCGCAGTACAGCGACCGCGGCGCGCTGGACCGCGTGGAGAGCGTGCCGTTCCGGCTCACGCGCAACCTGCACACCTTCTTCACGCCCTTTGGCGTGGAGGGCCTGTTCGTCTCCGCGCTCGCGGCCGGCGCCGAGGCGCGCCCGGCCGCCCCGCGCCAGGCTGCCGTAGCTGCTTAGAACAGGGTTAGGTAGAGGGGTATGGCATGCCTCCCTGGCCGTCCGCGGCCTCGGGTTCTCTGTACGAGGCCCAGACCAGCCGCGGCGGCGCGCAGGCGGTGCTGGCGCCCAAGGGCAACCTGGCAGACCTGCTGGCGCTGTTCTTCCGCGACGACCTGCAGGGCTGGGCGGGCCGGCGCAACCCGGCCGCGCGCTCCTGGCTGCGCGAGCCGCAGCTGCGCGCGCTGGTGGACGACAACCTGGCGCGCTGCCTGCGCCGCCTGCGCCACGCCGCGCCCGATCCGCCGCCCCCGGCGCGCCCCCTTCCGGTCGCTCCCCTATGCAACTGCCGCATGCGCTGCCCGGCTGCCGCGCGGCCGCGCTGACGCTGTGGCGGGGGTCGGGCGCAGGGCGTGCCGCCGCTCAACCTGCCGCCGGTGAACGTGCAGCACGGCGCGCGCGCGCTGGTGGACGAGGCCATCCACCCGCGCAATCTCTGCCGCATGGACCCCACCTACCACGGCTGGTTTTAGCGCGACCGTGGCGGGGAGGTGGCTGTCCGGCCTGTCCGTCCAGTGTGTCGTTTGTGCCAACGCATGGTCTGTCTGTAGGTCAGGGAACCGAGGCGAACCCGGAGAACAATCGAGCGTCCCGTGTGTGGCAGCACCCAGTGTGTCTGTGTGCCCCCTTTCCCTTGCTGCTGTTGCTTGTAGATGTCTTGAGAGGCAGGGCCCGTGTGTCTGCTGACCTGTGTGTGAGTTGGCCCCGTATACATGGGTGAGAGTGTAAATGTCTTAGCGGCGCGCGGTGCACATGAGCAGGGCCTGTGAGCACACCCCTGCTCAGCCACCTCCTGGAGCAGCTGGACAGGGCCTCTTCAAATCCCCTCAAATCAGGTGCACAGTCACATGCAGAGAGACGCCGCCAGATGCGCTCGGCGGAGCGTGACGTGACAGCGCGGTGGTAGTGCACGGCCGGCCCGCCGGGCCCGGGGCGGATGCAACTGGATGCCCAGCTCGCGGGCTCCGGCGCGCGTGCCGCGCTGCTGCGAGACAGCCTGCAGTGGAGCGAGCGGCTCAACAAAGACGTCAGCGGTGTGCTGGATGCATACACAGCGCGCCTGGCCGACCTGCAGCTGGCCGTCGCGCCCGTCACGCAGCGCACGCAGGTGCGCCTGCGCTGGTGCAGCGCCTGCCTGCCGCGCTGCCGGGCGCGGCGGCGCTCTGAGCAGGGCGGCCGCGCGCGCCAGGCGCTGCAAGCGGCCAGGATCAACATCAGGAAGGCGCGCGAGCGGGCCGAGGAGGTGCTGGGCCATGTCGACACGGCGCGACAGGTGCGCAGGTCGGGCCGTGCGCCGCATCCTCGGCGCAGTCCCGTGCTCAGCGCGGCGGGGCGCGCAGGTCGAGGCGCGCATCCTCGCCGGCCCCCAGCGCGACCTGGGCAACTTCCTGCGCGCGCTGCAGCGCCTGGAGACGGCCATCACCTTCCTGTCGCAGCACAGGTGCGCCGTGCGGCGCCCTGGTGGTCGCAGCGCCTCGCGCGCCATCCCGGGCCCTGGCTGCCGGGCATTTGCGTCAGCGTGCTGCCGGGCGCCAGGTCGCTCGCGACGGCCGAGGGCGCGCTGAGCAGCGCCACGGCGCTGCGCGCGGACGCGCTGCGGCTCGCGCTGGAGGACTTCACGGCCACGCTGCGGCAGCACTCGTCCGGCGCGGCGCCGCCGATGATCGCGGCCGGCTCGGAGTCCGCCACGTCCTCGCCCAGCCGCGGCGGCCGCGAGACGCCGCAGGCGGGTGCGCACCCCGCGCGGGTCCCGGCCGGCGGCAGCACGCGGCCGCTGCGGTCCCCGCGCGCGTCCGCTGACGCCCGCGCGCGCCGCCAGGGTCGGAGGAGGGCGAGGAGGAGGTCGAGGAGGTGCTGCCCGGCGTGGTGGCCGCGAGGCTGCGCTCGCTGGCCGAGGCCATGCTGCGCAACTCGGAGGCCGCCTGCTTCCGGGTGTACTGCGAGGTGCGCGTGCGCCCGGCCCGCGGGCCTTATCACAGAAGGCGAGGCGCGGCGCCGACGCGGGCAGCCGGGCGGCAGGTGCGGCGCGGCGTGGCGGAGCGCGCGGTGGCGGACCTGGTGGCCGCGCCGCCGGCGGGCGAGGACGCGGCGCGCGTGCCCTGGCCGCTGCTGGAGCGCCGCATCCAGGCCTGGATCCTGGGCCTGCGCCAGCTGGTCGCCGCCGCGCTTGCGGAGCACCGCGCGGCCGCGGCGGTCTGGCCCGCGCCGCATGCCGAGGCCGCGTTCGCGGAGGTCGTCGCGCGGCCGCTGGCGGCGCTGGCGCAGGCGCGCCCCGGGCTCAAGCTTGCACGCCCAGGTCTCTCGCGTCCCGGACACTGGGGCAGCGCTGAGGCGGCGCGCTATGAGCGGCGCCGAGCCGGCGCGGCGCGCTGCGCGCAGGCGGGCGCGCGCGTGGCGGGCGCGCGGCGCGCGCCGGAGAAGGTGTTCGGGCTGCTGGACATGCAGGAGCACCTGGAGGCGGCCGCGGGCCCGCTGGGGCGCGTGCTGGCCGGCGGCGCGTGCGGGCGGATGCTGGGCGACATGGTCGCGCTGGGCGCCGCGCTGCGCGCCGAGGCGCGCGCCACGCTGGGCGAGTTCGAGGCGACGCTGGCGCGCGACGCGCCGCGCGGGCCGCCGCCGGACGGCACCGTGCACCCGCTGGCCGCGTACGCGCTCTCCTTCCTCAAGCGCCTGTTCGGCTACGAGGCGGCGGTGGAGACGCTGTTCGGCGCGCCGGCCGACGACGCGGCCGCGCTGGCCGCGCTGCGCGCCGGCGCCGCGGCCGCGCGGCGCGCCGGCGCCGCCGGCGGTGCGCCGGCCGAGCGCGCCGCCGTGCGCGCCGCCGTGTGCCACATCCTGGAGGTGCTGCTGGTGCGCGCCCTGCCCCGGCCCGGCGGCGCCTTGCCCGGGCCGCGCTGCGCGGAGCGCTCGCCCGGCCCCCTTCTCAAAACGCGCCTGTGTTGCGCAGGCCAACCTGAACGCCAAGGCGCGCGCGTACAAGGACCGCGCGCTCGCGGCGCTGTTCCTGATGAACAACGTGCACTACATGGTGCGCGCGGTGGAGGGCTCCGAGGCGCTGGGCATCGTCGGCCCCGACTGGCTGGAGGCGCACCGCGACCTGGTGGAGCAGGCGGGCGAGCAGTACCAGGCGCTGGCCTGGGGCCCGCTGCTGCAGCTGCTGGCCGAGCCCGGCGCCGCCGGCCGGCCGCCCGACAAGGCGGCCGCGCGCGCGCGCTGGCGCGACGTCAACGCCGCGCTCGCGCTGATCCACGAGAGCCAGAGCGCGTGGACGATCCCGGACGTGGTGCTGCGTGCCAACATGAAGGACGCCATCCTGGAGGACGTGCTGCCGCTGTACGAGGCGCGCGCCCGGCGCCGCCGCGTCTTTTCACACAGCGCAGCAGCCCGCCAGGCGCCGCGCCTGCGAGCGCGGCGCCCCGGGCGGCGCCCGGTGTCCGCGCTTTCGCTCCAGCGCTGTGACCCCGCGCCCGCGCGCAGGCCTTCGTGGAGCGCTACAGCGGCGCGCCCGGGAACAAGGAGAAGAATGTAAAGTACACGCCGGCCGAGCTGCGGGCGGCGGTGGAGCGCGACCTGTTTGAGATGCGCGAGGACGCGCGCGCGCTGCACGTGGCCTCCCTCAAGCGCCGCGTCTCGGGCTCCTAGGCCGGGCTGTGCCTGTTGCGACTGGCGTTGCCTGTACAGTATGCTGGCAGGCCGCGTCATGCTGATGCGTCCTTTCTCACATCCAGGGCCTGCATTACACTGCCGGCGCCGCAACAGCTGTGCTGCCAGGCTGAGGAGGCGCGTCTCACGCGAGCCTGCTCTGCAACCAAGGCGCCATGCATTTTGTAAGGGGGCGGAGGCTTTGACTCTCGCCCGGCGTGCCTGCATGCGGTTCCTGTATGTAAGGAAGGACATGCCTGCGGCAAGGCAGCCGATGCTGGCATGCAGCATCATGCAGGATGCATGGCATGGCATGCGGGGGGTTTACGGTAAGCGCAAAGCACAGCAGGATCATCACCTCGACTTGCCAAAAGCCTCGCCTGCGTCGCCTGCTAGGAGCGCCGCCCGGCAGCGAGAATGGCAGACGTTGCGGCCGGACGACCATCCTGCCCAGCGTGCGCCCGGCAGCTCGCGCAGCCGCCCTTCGCACGCAGCGCTGCCGCCTGCTCCTCAAGGCGAGCAGCGACGGCGCCCGGCAGCACCGCGCACTCGCACTTGCTCAGCCGTGCATGCAGGACGCGGCGGCAGCAGAGGCGCCCTCCTGCGCCGCACCGGATGCGCGCTGCCGAGGCTGCCAGCCCAGCACACCAGGCCACTTTGGCGCTGAGTGCTTCGCGGCGCTGCCCACAGCGGCGCGGGAGCAGCACGCTGCGAGCGTCCATAACAGACACCCCGCCGTGGACGCTCGACCAGATTGCCGGCCTCGCGTTTGGGGTGCGCGCTCGGCGCGCCTGTGCCGTCTCTCGCACGGTGCCAGGCCTGCTGAAGCGCCGAGCCCGCAGGCCGTGATGCTGGTCAGCGCGTATGCGGCGTACAAGGCGGACGCGCTGGTGGCGCGGCAGCAGCGCCGCGAGCTGGGGCTCTGCGAGGCGTGCGGCGGCCTGAACGAGCCGGCCACCTGCACGGAGGCACGCTGCCCGTGCCGCGCTGCCGGCGGGCGGGGCGGCGCTTGAGGTGCCGGGGTGTGCTGCCTGGTCTGGGTGGTGCCTGTGCGCTGTTCGGTCGCCGCAGCTTGGGCCCGGGCGGCAGGGACGCGCTGTGTAACACCATGGTCCTTTGCTACATAATTTGGTGCACAGCCGGCAAGCAGCTCAGGGCGGCCGCCCGGTCGCTGCCACGCGGTGCCGCTTGGTCAGCAGAGCCGCCGCCGCCGCGATCGCCTGCGCGCGCGCCCGCTCGCTGACGGCGCGCCCGCTGCGCTGGGGCGGGCGCGCGCGGAGGCTGGCGGCGCACCTGCCAGCTGCTGAGCACGGGCGCGCCCGCGGCGGCCTCGCAAGCGCCGCGCTTGCCCAGCAGGCGCTGCAGCAGCGGCACGCCCTCCGCTCTGCCGCTTGGCTCCGCACGCGCGAGCCCGCACTCGGGCTCCCTCGGCGTTGCCGTCAGCAGGTGCGCAAAGCGCTCGGCCGCGTCCGTGCACGCGCGCCCCGCCGTGCTCGCCACGACCTGCGCCGCAGCGGCGCGCTCGCCCCGGGCGTGCGCCGGCACGCACCCGGGCAGCGAGGCCCGCGGGGCCGGCGCACCGAGAGCACGGCGCGCGGCGCCAGCGCCTCCACCACCGCGTGCAGCTCGGCAAAGCTGCTGTGCAGGGAGTAGGGCACCTGCGCCGCGCGCAAGTGTGGGCGCAACGGCCGTGCACGTCTGGTGCCTCCGCCGCGGTCCGCAGCAGGCGGTGGCCACCTGGAAGATGCACCGCCGCGCGTGGTCCAGCTGTGCGCTGGACAAACTGCCGTCCGGCAGGGCGCCCGCCGGCGGCTCCGCAGGCGCGCGCAGCTCTGCTGGCGCGCCGGGCGGCGACGAGCCGCACGCAAAGGCTGCGTCCCGGCAGGCGCCCCTCAGCGCGTCGCGCTCGGCCCGGGCGCCGCGCAAGCGTCGACGGATGGGCGCGCCTGAGGGCACGATGACCAGCGTCGGCCGCAGGCGGTTGAGCACGGCCACCGCGCGCGCGTTCACCTGCGCGCGCTCGCCTTGGCACGCGCGCCGCGGGGTGCTCGGCTGGCGGGCGGGCGGGCCGCATGCGGGCGGACCTGGTGGCGCGGCAGCACAGAGAGCCGCGTGGCCGCCGGGTCGGTGGTGAACAGCCGCGCCGGCAGGCCCAGCAGCCGCACGGCCGCCAGGCGGCCGGGCGGCACGCAGACCGGCTCGCCGACCGCCGCCGCCACGGCGGCCAGCAGCTCCTCTGCGCGCGGCGGCGCGGCGGCGTCGGCGGCGACCGGCGCGGGCGGCCGCTCATTACTCCCGTGCGGGCGGCGCGCACCCTTGCCCAGGGAGTCGACGCCGATCAGAACGCGGTGGCCGGGGTGCGCGCGCACGGCCGCGATCACGGCCCGGCAGGCGTCCAGGCGCGGCGGGAAGGCGTAGCTGCGCGGCGCCCGGGGCTCAGCGCCCGGCGCCCGCGCGCGCGCGTGTGGGGCCAGCAGGGCGCGCGCGGGCGCACGCCAGGGCGCGCAGTACGTGTTGTCGATGTACAGCCGGTCCAGCGGCGCGCCCGCCAGCGCCGGGTGCGCCAGCAGCTCGGCCTGGCTGGCGAGCTCCCAGCGGAAGTCGCCGGTGTGCAGGTAGCGCCCAAAGTCGCCCTCGAACAGGAACATCACCGCGCCCTGCGCCGCGCGCCGCATTGGGGCGGCCGCGGCCGTGTCTTAAAAAGCGCGGGCGCGCCGGGCGCGCACCAGGCAGTGGCATGCGTCGAGCGGCGTGACGCGCAGGCGCAGCCCGCCGCCGTTGCGGCAGCGCAGCTGCAGCGCGGCCGTCTCGCCGACCTCCAGTGCGCGGGCGCGGCCCGCCAGCGCCGGCCACCGCTCGCGCATCAGGGCGCGCGTGTCGGGCGAGCAGAAGAGCGGCGCGCCGCTCCAGCCATCGCTCAGGCCGGCCGTGTGGTCGGCGTGCAGGTGCGTCAGGAAGCACGCGACGACGTCCTCGCTGCCGCGCCTGCGCCAGAAGTCCACGGCAATGCTGGCGCGGGCGCCCAAGCCGATGCACACGCCGTTCATCGCCGCGCCGTTGCGGCTCTTATTAATGAACAGGCTCAGCACGAGCGGGCCATCTGCAGCGCAGCAGGCGACAGTTGTTTTCATATGGATAGGGCCTGGCTCCAGGGCTGACAACTCGGAGTGCAGCACAGCGTCCGATCCTTGCTGACTGAGTGCTGACTAGGTGCACTTGGAGGCGGCGGCCCTGCGTGTGCGCTTGCGCTGACACCGCCCGGGCCATGCGCATGCCCGACCCGGCCCTCCCTGAGGAGCTCGAAGCAGGGGAGTACAGCGACGACGAAGACGAGGACGAACACCAGGTGCGAAGCCTGGCGCATGCTTGCATGTGCGCCACCGCACGTGCTGCGTGCATTTCTATGAGCCGTTCGGGACGCCGGCCCGACCCGCGCACCTGGTCCGCCGGCAGTGGATTCTGGGCCTGGTGACCGAGGCCAAGGCCGCGCACCTGCTGCTGCGGCACCGCTTCCGCAGCAAGGTCGGCGGCCGGCCGGTGCGCCCCGCGCCGAGTGCGCGCCGGCCCCGACACCGCCGTCCGCTCACGGCGCCCCGGCCGCCCGCAGGCGTGGCTCGACCCCGTGCGCCTGCCGCCGGCGGGCGCGCTGCACAGCCAGCCCGACGGCAGCCCGCTCGTCTTCCTGCTGCAGGCGCGGCCCCGTCTTTTTGGCTTGCTGTCCGGCACGGCGACGCCCGCCCGCCCGTCCCTGTTTGCCAAGCCGCACAGGCGCTCCGCCAGGTGTACGCGCCGGTCGAGGACAGCGACGCCGCCTTCCACCGCGCGCTGCTCCTCTTCCTGTCGCCGCACAGCGAGCGCCTGGCCGGCGCGGGGGCGGCGCGCGCGCTGCGCTGCCAGCTGCCCCGCCGGAACCCGTTCTACAGCCCCGACCCGCCGGCGTCCCGGCTGCCGCCGCCGCTGCCGGTGCGCGGCCGCGGCGCCGCCTGAGCGCGGCGCGCCTGCCCCGCCCCCGCGGCCGCTGCAGCGCTCGCGCTGCCCGCGCCGCAGGAGGCCGAGGCGGAGCGGGCGACGGCGCGCGACCCGTGGCGCGTGGCCGCGCTGGAGGCCGCGCTCGCCGTGGCCGAGCCCGCCCCACGTGCGCGCCTCGAGCATGCCCATGCTGCGCCCGCGGGGGGCCGCGCAGTGCGCTCCAGGCCGCCTGGTGCCCCGCGCAGCGCCCGCGCCCGGCGTGCAGCTGCTGCCCGAGCTGGCGCTGAGCAACGAGCTGGAGGAGGCCGAGGCGTCGGAGGCGGGCTGGAGCGAGGCGGCCTGGAGCGACGCGGCCTGCGACGAGCGAGGCGAGCCCGAGGACGCCGCGGCGCTCGCCGAGGCCGCCGCGGAGGCGCAGCTGGTCGGCGAGGTCGAGGCGCAGGCGCGCACGGCTACCCGGTGCCGCACCGGCGCCAGCACACCCGAATCTGGGGGCATTTGCATCAGCGCGCGGCCGCGCGGCAGGCGGACCCGGCGGCGGCGGCGTTTGCCACGTTCGCGGCGCGCGTGGCGCGGCGGCCGCAGCAGGTGCTGCGCTACTGCTTCGAGGAGGGCGCGCGCCCGCTGTGGCCGGGCGTCGAGTGCGTGCCGCGCGCGGCCGACGTTCCGCCGTGCCCCCTGTGCGGCGCGCCGCGGCGCTTTGAGTTCCAGGTGCGGCGCGCGCGCCGGGGCCGAGCTGCTTTCTGTGCATGCGCGCGATGCCGCGACGCTGCGGCCCTCAGGACGGGCGTGGCTGCTTACGTGACCAGCGGCGCGCGCGGGCCGCAGGTGCTGCCGCAGCTGCTGAACTGGCTGGAGGCCGGGGAGGCGGGCGGGGCGGCCGGGGACTGGGGCACCATCGCCGTGTACAGCTGCCCGGCGTCCTGCCCGCCGCCCGCGGACGCCGAGAGCGCATACGTGGAGGAGTTTGCCTGGGTGCAGCCGCCCTGAAGCCTCTTGTGCTGCCTTTACTGAAGGATGGCCTGTGAGCTGTGTGCGTATAGCAATGGAGCAGGCGAGCTTGCACAGCTGCGCAGCGCACTGCGCTGCCTCCCCCAGCCAGACAGGCCAAGCCCCTTACGCCCTAGCAGGGACCAGCGCGGCGACCCTGTCGCACAGCGCCTGCAGCCGCGCCTCGCCCTCGCGCACGCGCGCGCGCAGGGCGGCCAGGCGCGCCGTGCGCGCGCGCGCGCCGTGCCGCGCGCCCGCGCGTGGCCACCCGCCCGCCTGCCGCGCCGCGGCCTGGCGCTGCGCCAGCAGCGCGCCCAGCTTGCCCAGCAGCTGCGTGCCCGTGGCGGCCGCGGCGCGCAGCTCTCCGCGCCGCGCCGTCAGCTGCGCGCGCGCCGCCGCCGCGGCTGCAGCGGCGTCTGCCTCCTGCGCGGCCAGCGCCGCCGCGACCCCGGCGCCCGTGCCGCGCGCGGCGCCCAGGCGGTCCAGCGCCTGCCGCCGCACGCCCGCTCAGGCAGGGCCTGCCCTGCCGTGGGGCCCGGCGTGCGCAGGCAGGGGCCCGCGCCTCCAGCTCGACCGCGCGCCCAAATTTGAGGCTGGAGATCTCGGCCGCGCGCCGGCGCAGCTCCGCCGCCTGGGCCTCCTTGCTGGCCTGCGCACAGTGACGCTTACCTGGCGGCCCAGCATGCATGTCGAGCGGCCGAGCGTCGCAATGCAGCACGGCGTGTGGCGCCGCACCTGCTCCGTTGCGAGCTTGGCGGCCCTCAGCCGCAGCGCCCGCTGCTCGTCGCGCAGCGCAGCCTGCCGCAGCAGCCCCGCGGGTTGCAGGCGCCGGGGCGGCGATCAGCGTGCAAGCTTACAGCACAGCGCGCACGTGCTCGGCCTGCAGCTCGCCGCTGCGCGCCGCGAGCGCGTCCAGCGCCGCGGCCTCGAACACCAGGCCCTCGGCCGCGGGGCCGGGCGCGACGGCGGGCGCCCAGCCGCCGGCGGCGCCGCGCGGCGCGGCGCCGGGCGCCGCCGCAAAGCGCACCGCCGACGCGCTCAGCGTCACCGACGCGGGCAGCAGGTTGAGCCGGCCCGCCTTGAGCACCTGCAGCGCGCGCCCCTCGCCCGCGACCGCCTGCGCGCGCGCGGCGGGCGCGGCCTCAGCGGCGCCCTGGCGCGGGGTCTGCCGGCTGCCCGCCAGGCGCGCCCGCGCGGCGGGCGCGCCTGCCAGGCGGCGTCGGCTGCCGCGTGCAGCCGCGCGGCGCCGTCCACGTCGTGCGACGCAGCCTCGCAGGCGCGCGCGGCGGTCGCCTGCGCGGCCTCGGCCGCCGTGCGCGCCGCCCGCAGCCTCCCGATCTGCGGTGGGGCGAGGCGTGGCAGGGTCGGCATCAGTGGTGCGCAGGCCCATGGCCAGACACAAGACAATCAGCGGCGCGCGCCTTTGTGAAGAGCGCCGGGTCGGCGGCGGCCACGGCCTCGTCGTCGAGCTGCGTGGGGTCGGCCGCGCCGCTGCCCTCGCTGCCCGCGCTGTCGCCCGCATCGCTGCCGCTGTCGCCGTCCTGGCCGCGGCCGCCGGCGCCGGTTGCGGGCCCGCCGCGCTGCAGGAACACGCGGCGCTTGAACACCTTGACCAGCGCCTCGCGCAGCGGGTGGTGCCCGTCCACCAGGCCCTCGAACCTGCCGCGGCCAGGCGTCACCGGCTATCAGCTACTCGGCGCGTTGCCGGGCATGGAGCCAAGCATGCCCTCGCTATCTGCGTGCGGCGCGCCGCTGCGCGACCTCGGCGGCGCGCTGCTGCGCGGCGCCCAGCTCCGCGCGCGCGCCCTCCCGCCGCGCCTCCGCCGCCTCCAGGCGCGCGGCTGCTGCGCCCTCGGCGTCCTCGGCGGCCGCCAGCCGGGCGGACAGCGCGGCCTCCTGCGCCTCGTACTCCTGGCGCCGTGTGCGGGCGCTGTGTCGCCCCATGCAGGGCGGCTGTGCCGCTTGACAAGGCATTTGTGCATGCGAGGAGCTTGCGTGCTGCGACGCTTTATGTGTCAGGTCAGCTAGCAGCCACGCATGCAGCGCACCCGCAGGACAGAGATCTCGCGGAGCTGCTGCAGCTGCGCCGCCTCGCCGGTGGCGAGCTCCAGCTGGACCGCCTCCCGCTCTTCAGCGGCATCGGATAGCTCCGCGTCAAAGCGCGCCGCCGCCGACCGCACGCGCCTCTCCGCCTCTGCAGCCTCGGCCTCCAGCCGGGCTGCCGGCATGCAAGGCTGCGCCGCATCAAGCGTATCCGCGGCAGGCTCGTCGCCTTCGCCAGCCGCCCCCTCGTCTGCCTGACCATGGCGCGCGTCGCGCGTCAGGCCGCATGCCTTGAATTCACCAGCATGCTTGCCATGCCAGGTTGCTTACCTGGGCCGCGCAAGCCGTCGCCAGGATGCGCTCCAAGGACGCGTCAAGCGGCCGGCCGGCCGTGATGCGCCGCAGGAGGCCGCCGATCGCGCGAATGCGGCTGCAGGCCGCGGCGCGCTGCCTGGCCAGGCCCAGCAGGTGCGCGTCGAAGCACACGCGCCGCGCGTCGCCCGCGGCCGCCAGCGCCAGCACGGCGCGCCGCTTGGCGCCGAGGTGCATGCGCTCCGGCTGCCCGCGGCGCATGGCGTCTCAACATGAACGACTGCATGCAGACGCACCGCACCATGCCATTGACATGTGCAGTACAGCGAGGGGCTCACGTTGGCCAGCGCGGACTCGGGGTCCGCGCGCAGCTTGAAGTCGCCGACGCCCGCGCGCGCCGCGGCGAACGCGGCCGCGTCGGCCGGGTGCTCCGCTTCAGCGTCCGGCCTGGCGGCGAGGAAGGCCGCCCACTCCGCCCGCCGCCGCTCGCGCTGGAGCCGCCTGGCGCGCGGCGCCATGCCCTTGGCCCACCTGTCTTACTGGCCGGGCGGCAGGGCTGGGAGGGAGGCGCGCCTCTGCTCGGCCTTGCCGCCGTCCGCTCCGCCCGCCTGCGGCGCATCCGGGCCGCGCGCCTGGCTGTCGCGCGGCGCCGGCGCGGCCGCGCCCGCCTGGGACGACTTGCGCGCGCCTGCGCACGCGCCCACAGCGCGGTCTGTCCGCGCGCGGGGCGACTATTGCTGCGCAACATGGGCCTCGCAGCGCGCACGCTGCGCTCGGCCGACGGCCGCCGCATCCTCCGGGCCGCCGCCGGGCGGCACCCCGTCGGCCCTCACGAGCGCCGTCCGCCGCAGCGAGGCCACGCGCAGCGCCGACCTGCCGCCGGCGCGCGGCCAGTCGGGCGCTGCGCGGGGCCGCTGCACAGCGCGCCGCAGCGTGCGGGGCGCGCCCGATGCCGGCGACCTCGAAGCGCTCGGCGCCGCCGCCGCCGAGCAGGACGCGGCGCAGCTTGGCGGCCGCGGCCTGGGCAGCCGCGGCCTCCCAGGCGCCGCGGCGGCACGCCTCCGCCTCGCCCGCCTCTGCGCTCGCGGCGAGCGCGGCACGCGCGCCGGCGTCCACCTCCAGCGCCTCTTCGGGCAGCCGGGCGCTCGGCGCACACGCCGCGTTGCGCTCCCGCAGCTCGCGCAGCTCCCTGTGCGCCCACGTGCGGCTTGGGCCCTCGCGCCAGCGGCGTGGCTCGCCGCGTTGCGACGCTGCCGAACACAGGGCCGCAGCGGCGGGCGGCGCGCCTGCGGAGCTGCGCGGCGAGCGCGAGGACGGCGTCGCGGTCCGCCGCCGCCGAGCCGTCGGCCGCCGCGCGGCGCCGCAGGCTCCGCGCGCGCTCCACGCTCGGCTCTGCGTCAACGCAGTCGGCAGCATCGGCCACATACTGGCCTGCCTCCGCCAGCCCCGCCAGCGGCGCGCCGTCGGCAACGTGCGGGGCGCCGTCCGGCGCGTGTGCCTGCCAGTCTGGATACGTGAGCGCGGGCGCAGGCGGCGGGCGGCCGGGCATGCTGCGCCGCACGGCGCACGTGGCAGAACAGTGAGCCGTCGGCCGCGCCGCTGAAGACAAAGGCGCCGTCGAATGCGGCCGCGAGCGCTGTGACTGGCCCGCCGTGCCGGGCCGCCGTCGCATGGGCGGCTGCGCGCACGCGGGGCGTCAGGCCGCTGCGGCATCGCCGCGCAGGGCAGCACCGGCTGCCGGCCGCGCGCCTGCCCCGGCGAACGCTGCGGCCGCGGCGCCGTCCGCATCCGCGCTGAGCCAGATGTCGCGCTGCGCGTCGGGCGTGCTGCAGCGCTGGAGCATGCGTGCGCCCTGCAGCGCGCCGGGCGGCGCCAGGCCGCTCGCGCCGTGCCCGCCTGCCTCGGAGACGCAGTGGGCGGCGCACCCGCGCGCGTCGCCCACCACGACGTCGAGCGCGGGCCCTGCGCGCGCGCGCGGCTCACAGCAGGGCGTCTCTTGCCTGTGACATCGGCTGGGACAAGGAGCGGCGCGCGCCTGCGGCGTACTCGACCCACAGGAGCGCCGCCGGCCGCGCGGCGCCGCCCGCCTCGCTAGCGCCGTCCTCCGAGCGCCCTGCGGCCGCGCGGCGTCATGCGCACGGGCGCGCGCGCGGCGTGCCCCGCAGCATGCACCCCGGCGCGGGCGGCGCGCCGCAGAGGCGCATGCGCCGCGTCTCCAGCGCGACGACCAGGCTCGTGTCGCAGCCGGCGGGGCCCGCCGAGGGCGCAGCCACCTCAGCGGCCTCGCCGCCGGGGCCGGCCACGAGCAGGCGCGCGGCGTCGGGCGACCAGCAGGCGAGCGTCCGGCCCGGCGCGCCGAGGCCGGGCAGCAGCGCCAGCGGCTCGAGGCTGGCCGCGCCCACGCGCACGATGCACACGGCGCCGTCGGCCGCGGCAGCTGCCAGCGACGCGTCATCAGCGGTGAGCGCCAGCGCGGTCACGGCGCCTGCCGCGCGCGCCGGACCACGCGTCGCACGCGGCCCCGCTAATAATTGGTAAGCCGCAGCGTGGCCGCTCCGCACCTTCATGCAGGCGCGCGGCCGCCAGCGTGCTGAAGCCCCGCGCGTGCAGGTGCAGCAGCCGCAGGGCGCCGCTCGCGTGGCCCGATACCAGGCGCGAGCCCGCAGCGCCGCCCGCGCCGCAGCGCTGCAGCGCCGTGAGCGCGGTCGCCGCCGCCGGGAAGCGCGTGGACGCCAGCTGGACGCGGCCCCTGCCGCGCAACCAGGTCAGGGAGGCGGCACGCACGCGACGGCCCCCCTTGCGGATGCGCCGGCGCGCGCCTGTAGTCGTAGGCGTGCAGCGACCCGCCGCCGTCAGCGGCCACCAGGCAGTGCATGCCCGGCAGCGCCGCCAGCGCCGTCACGCCGCCGGCTGGCATGCGCAGCAGCGGGCGCGCCTCGCACTGCGAGGCCGAGCCCAGGTCCGCCTGCACGCAGGCAGCGGAACGGTGGCGGCGCTGTGCCCGAGCCGCTGTGATCACGCGCGCGCGCCCCGCGGCGCACCAGCAGCAGCGCGCCGGCCGCGCCCAGCAGGAGCCAGCGGCGCCCGTCCGGCGCCTGCGCGGCGGCGGCAATGCCGGGCGCGGGGGCCACGCTCCAGCTGGCGAGCGGCTCGCGCTCCAGCATGCCCTGCTCGTCGGGCTCCGCCAGCTCGAGCGCCGCGCCGTCCCAGAGGCGCACGCACCTGCACCGGCGCCGCACGCCATGCGCGGCCGGCGCGCGCGGCGGCGGGCACCCGCAGGCATGAGGTGTGCGCAGGCGCACCCGTCGGCGCCCGCGCTGTAAAAGCGCCCGTCCGCCGCGCCGGAGGCCCCTGGGGCGAGCACCGTCGCGCCGCCCTCATGCACGGGCAGCCCGGCCGCGCGCCGCAGCACGGCGCGCACCGCGCCGCCCGCCCAGAGCAGCAGCGCGCCGCCCGCGCCGGGCGTCACGACCTGCGCCGCCGCGCCCGGCGTTTGCTGCGGCCCGCGCGGCGTATAGACAGGGCTCGGGCGCAGCGCGCGCCTGGCGCCCGGGCAGGACCACCAGCGCGTCCACGGCCACCGGCGCGTGCGGCTCCCAGTGCGCCAGCTCGGCCTGCAGCTTGGCGCCGGTGAAGGTGGCCGCGCAGCGCCATGTGCTCACGTGGCCCGCGCCGCCCAGCGCAAACGTGCCTGGCTCCGCGGCCGACCACGCCAGCGCCGCGGCCTCGCCGCCGGGCGAGCGGGCGGCGAGCTCCGCGGCGCCCGCCTGCGCCCCGTTCTACTTTTTGAAGGCACAGGCGTGCACTGCGTGCAAGCGTGCGGGCCGCGGCCAAAAAGGGCGCGCCCGCCAATCCCAGACGGTGACGGTGCAGTCGGGCGCGGCGCCCGCGGTGGCCAGGCGGCGCCCGTCCGGGCTGAAGGCCGCCGCGCAGAACGCGCGCTCCGCACCGCCGCGCAGCACGCCCGCCACGCGCAGCGCGGGGTACTCGTACACGAGGACGTCGGGCGGCGCACCCGGCGCGCCGCGGCCTGCGCGTGCCCGCGCGCTGACGCCCCTGCGGCGGCCGGCGGCCGGCTGCGCGCCGTTTGCAGAGGGGCGCGCCCGCGAGCGCGAAGAAGCGGCGGCTGGGGTGCACGGCCAGGCACGCCACGGCGCCGCCGCCCGGCGCGCCGACGAGCGTCTGCCGGCCGGTGGCCACGTCCAGCAGCAGCGCCGCGCCGCCCGCGGCGACCAGCGCCGTGCCCTCGTCCAGCCAGCAGAGGCCGTGGCGGCGCTCGGCGCCCAGGCCCAAGACGGCGTGCAGGGTTAGCGGCGCCGCAGCGCCCTCGTAGGCGTCCGGCGTGCTCGGCCGCTGCACGCCGGGGCAGGGCCCGGCGCCCGGCGCCGCCTGCTCGGGGCCCAGACACAGGACGCGACCGGGGGGCCGCGCCCCAGCTGCTCCGGGCGGCCCCGGCGCCCCGGAGAGCGGCGCTGCTGCAGGCCCAGCCGGGGCCGGCGCGGCGCCCTCGTTCAACGGCCGGGGCTCTGGCATCGCCGCCCAGCTCGCTGCGGCGGGCGCCCCGTCTGGCGCTGCCGAGCCTGGCCCGAGGCGCTCCTGCTCCTGCTGCGGTGGCGGCATGCAACTAGTTCGCAAGATGTGCCCGGCGCGCTGTGGTGAGGCGGGCCACTCTGTGCGGCGCGCCTTCGGCCACCTGCCTCAGAGGCCTGTGCGTGGGGGCCCACACGCTGATTGCCTTGCACGTGCTCAGTTGCGCCCGCTGCCGCCTCGCTGCCAAGGCCCTCCTGCGGCAGGTGCGTGGCAGGTGCGCCGGGCTCTGCACGATCGAGCAGCGCCTGCTCGACCCATGGCACTTGTAGTTGCAAGCGTTACCTGTGCTTGTGCACAAGGGTCCTCGCCCTCCCGGGAAAATATACCTCATATAATATATGATAGCAGTGCAGCGCATTGACAACAAAGGCAATCGTTTTCCACCTCGGTTGCTTGAAGCTACCCCCCTGCAAATGCTATGTGAGGAGCGCGCAGCTCTGGCACCAGCCGGGTCTTTCTGACACTGCGCGCCCCAGCCGCTGTCCAAGCTGCGCGCCTTCTGGGCGCTGCTCGCGCTGGCGCCGCCAGAGCTGCCCGCTTGGGCTGCAGCACGGGCTGCACGCGGTGATCTGCATGCAAGACGGGCGCCCGGGACCCGAGCCGCCCGACCCGATAACCGTGCACGCACAGCGGCCGGGCGCGGCCGCGTGCGCGCCGCTCGCCGTCGCTGAGCACCCAAAGAGGGCACGCGGCCAGGATGGCGGTGCGCCGGTCCCCAGTGCTCCAGCCCACGTGCGCCTGGGCCTGTGATCGTGAACGGTCGCGGTCGACGCCCAACCTGATCGTGTGCGCCCGAGCGGCGCTCGCTGCGCCCTGCACGGCCTGCTTGGCGAGGCGCACGCCTCCGTCCGCGCTCTGTCGCGCTGTCCCACGACTGATGCGAGTAAAGCAAGCCCAAGCGGGGGCACGCCAGCACCTGCAGCGCGCGCGGGCCCCGTAGGCTGCTTTGCGGACCTCACGCCGGACGTCTGGGAGCGCGTGGCGCGCTTCATGGAGCCGGGCGCCTGGGCGCGCGCGTGCGGCGCGGCGCGCAGCCTGTACGCGGCGCGCGCGCGCGTCGCGCGCGCGCGGCCCTCCAGCGCGGAGCGCCTCGACGGCTGGGCGTCCGAGCAATGGCCGGCCGCGCGCTCGCTCTTCCTGGACCTGCGCGCCGCGGCCGACCTGCCGCGCCTGCCCGACCTGGCGCGCGCGGCGGCCGGCGGGCCGCGCGCGGAGGGCCCCGCGCTGCTGCGCCAGCGCTGGGCGCTGCCGGCGCTCGAATGCCTGCACATCATCGGCCACGGCGAGCGCACGCCGGCGTGCGGCGCGGCGGGCGCGGACGCGAGCGGGCCGCTGACGCGCGCGGGCCGCCGCGGCGCGGTCCGCGCCGCGGACCGCTGCTGGCAGGCGGCGCTGAGCGCAGCAGCCGCGCTCGACCTGCTGCTCGGGAACATGGACGCGCCGGCGCTGCGCGTGCTCAGCCTGGACATGACGCTGCTGGCGGCGCCGCTGCCGGGCGCGCTGGCGCGCCTGCAGCACCTCGTGCAGCGCGTGGACGACGACGTGGCTGCCGACCGCGGCGGCCGCCTGCAGGGCAAGAACGACGGCTTGTTTGCGGCCATCGCGGGCAGCCTGCCGGCGCTGCGGACGCTGCACGTCGAGGCGGCGGCCTTCTGCCTCGTCGAGGGCGAGCGCGGCATCGACCTGCGGCCGTGCGCGCGCCTGGAGGCGCTCGCGCTGGTCTACATCCACGTGCGGCACGCCCTGGTGGCGCCGGAGGGGTGCCGCGTGGCGACCGTGCTGCCCGTGGACGCCCTGCACGAGCTGGAGGCCTGGGCGGTGGAGGAGCGGGTCGGGTACGAGCCAGCGGGCCCCGGGCTGCAGCCGCGCCTGGACGCGCTCGACCTGCGCGGCTTCCGCGACCCGCGCCGGGCGCAGGGTGGCCTGGGCGGCTGGATGTCGGTGACGGAGGAGCTGGAGTGCCGCCTGTCGCTGTCGCGACTCGCCGAGCTGCGCATCGTGCTGCGCGCCGCCAGCCTGCCGCACGGCGCCGACCTGTCCCTAAACGGGGACCGCCTGCCCGCGCTGCGCCTGCTAGTGCTGGACGTCCCGTGCGCGCTGCGGCTGCGCCTGTCGCAGCTGGCCGCGCTGAGGTCGCTGGTGCTAATTGCGCGCGCGCTCGCGGCCTTTTCGTGGGGGTGCGAGGGGCCCTCCGGCAGGTACTGGGACGACCCGCAGGAGTACGAGCGCGCCCTCGTCGGGCTCGAGGACTGGGTGGCCGACTACAGGCGCATGAATTGGCCCCCGCACTACTACGTCCACCCCTGGGCGGCGCTCTTTGTGCGCACCGCCGCGCCGCCGCCGGGCGATGTCCAGGCCGAGCTGCGCGAACTGTTCAGCGCCTACTGCGAGGGCGCGCCGGCCCGCACGGCGGCCGTCGGCGCCGTCGGCGCGAGCGGCGCCTGGCAGGGCGCCGCGCCGGCAGGCCTGTGCCCGGACGAGCTGCGCGCGTGCGGCTGCCACGCGTGCGTCGACTGCCTGGGCCGCGCGGGCGTGCCGCTCGCGGCGCCGCAGGCCTGGCGGCGCGACGGCTTTGACCGGCTGCTCGCGCCGCTGTGCCGCTGAGGCGCGGCGGCGGCGAGGCTTGTCGGGCTGAGGACGGACTGCTGCCCGGGCGGGCGGGCAGATGTGCGTGCGAGTAGCGCAGCTTTGTTGCAAGGTTACTTCCCCTTATTGGCTAGAGTCAGAGCGCCATGTCGTGTTGCCCAGCTGCGTTGGTGTGCGGTGCAAGTGTAAAAAGGGTGTCAACCAACGGCGCGCGCGCGCTCTATCACACAGGTCTGGCAGCGCCGCGCAGCTGCGGCCACAGCCAGAGCTCCAGGGTCACACGCGAGCCAGAATTAGGACAGGGGTCAGTGCGCGCGCCGCTGCCGCGCCTTGTCCTACCAGTAGGCAGGGACAGGGCATGCGCGCCAGGACCGCAATGTGCAAGAGGGGCCTCGTCGCCAGCCTCCGCACGCACGACCGCCACTGGGAGAGGCGCGGGGCGCCTCTGCAGCCGCGCGCGTCCAGGTCCATGACATTGACAGCGTTGTGCGCAACCCTGGCGAGGTACACCACGCCGGGCCTCCCACTCCTTGGGCACCGCGCCGCCGGCCGCCGGCCCAGCGTGTCTGCTTACACGCTGCCGGTCCCTTCGCTGTTGCCAGGGGCCCCGCGCCTGGGAGCAGCACGCAGCACCGCTGCGCCGCTGCGAGGAGGGCCTGCGTACGCAGCGAGACGCAAGCCGCCGAAGAGCTGCGCCGCTGCAAGGGGCCCGCGACCAGCTGCCAGCAGTGGCAACCGCGAGCTTGGAGGCTACGCGTGCCCCCCGCGCGTTGCCAACCAGGAGCGAGCCAGGGGTGTCTGCAGCTTGACGAGGAGCTCACATGGCGCTCGAGGCGCGAGCTGCCGGGCTGTAAAAAGGACGACCTGGTCCTGCAGCCGCCGTGACAGACAGGTGGCCGTCTCTGGCCCGCAGTGGCTGGCGCCATGCGCTGCAGGAGTGCACAGCGGGCAATGCTGCTCGCGGGCCCGGCCACGGCCTGCACGCTGGCGGCAGGGCAGGCTGGAGCTCTGGTTTGGAGCCGGGGCGCGCTAGCCGCAGTGCGCCCCGTGTCGCCGCGAGCACTACGCCGGCCCGGTGCTAAAGGTGCTGCGTGGAGCTGAGGAGCCAGTGACTGCGCCCAACGCGCTCGCGGGCGCCCCCACTTTCACCCTTTCCTTCAGTTCTGCCTGCAGCGAGACGACCGATGCAGACATCCCTGCACACTCTCAGGCACAGGCCAGCCTGCTGCCGCGAGGCGGCCAGGTGTGCCAGGGCAGAGCCTGCCCCGTAGCTGTCTACATCCAGGTGTCTACATCCAGCACCACGTTGAATGCACACGCACGGCGGTCACTCTGTTCCACAGGTCACGGCAGCGCAATCGGACACGCCACCTGCACGCTCGGTGTCCTGTGCGCCGGCGGGCAAGCTTTCTCGCGTACGACACATTTGCCCGCCGCTGATTGGCCCGAGCTCAACCCCTAGACCTCGCCTTGTGCGACCTTGCCCTGGGCCAGCCGGCCTTCTAGACAGATCGAGAGCAACAGCGTGCCTACAAGCAGCACAGCCTGCACGCGCCTGTCGCGGGTGCCTGCCTGCCGGCTTCAGCCGGCCAAGCTGCGGGTCAAGGCACAGGCGCACGCTCGCTGGCCTGCTAGTAGGCTCAGAGCGGTGCGCCCAGCGACAGAGTACACCTCAGCCCCTGAACTCATCACCGCAGACTGCAGGTCGCACGCGCAGCCCAAAGAAATTAAGGCGCCAGAGCGCCTCTGCGTTAGCAGCGCAATCACAAGCGCGCGCGCGTGCCGGGCGCGCAGGTGCCTCGTCGCTGTCACCTGCGGCCACGCCGAGCGCGTCAGGCTGTGCCGAGCCGGTGCGGGCTGCGAGCGACACAGTGTGTGCTGCGGGCTGCTGAGCTGAGCAGCGTGTGAGACTTCTGTATATATATGTGCGGTGACAGTAAGCCACACTCTGGCGCCCCTTCTGCACTTCGGGCGGCCTACTTGATGGGGCTGCTCATGCGGCCGTGTGTCGTAGGCTTGGATGCATGCTATGCCAGGGGCTGCCCGCTGCATGGCATGCAGAGATAAGTGTGGCCGGCGCTCTCACCCCCAGCATGACAGTTTTGGCGCTGGCGCCTGCGCGCCTTCCTGAACCTCCAGCGCCGCGCGCAAGGGCAGCCCGTCAGCGGACCCCAGGGGCCTGCACGCATGCGCGCTCGGCCCGCCGGACAGCCTGGCTGGCGCGCGTCCTCACGCCCTGCACGCGGCCGGTGCAGGGAGGCCTCCTCGTCTCGATGGCGAAACTTGGTGCGCGTGCTCGCGTCGCCGCACTGGTCGGGCGCCTGGCGCCCGGCAGGCCTGCCGCCGAGCAAGAGGAGGCTGCATACGCGCTGGCACGCCTGTGCGAAGAGGAGAGCCTGCGCAGAGGAGGGCGCCAGACCCCGGTGTACGTGAGGGAGTGCGGGGGCATCCCGGCGCTGGTCGGGCTGCTGGCGCCCGGCGCATGTGCTGCAGTGCGTGAGGCGGCCGCTGGGGCGCTGGGAAGCCTGGGCATGGGCGGGGAGCATGACGAGAACAACGACCGCGTGAGGGAGTGCGGCGGCATCGCCGCGCTGGTCGGCCTGCTGGCGCCCGGCGGCTCTGCCCTCTTGCTCAGAAATGCTGCCGGCGCGCTGGCCAACCTGTGCAGGGACAGCTTCCAGAACAGGGAGTGCGTCAGGGAGTGCGGCGGCGTCCCGACGCTGGTCGGGCTGCTGGCGCCCGGCGGCTCTGCCGCCGTACACGAGCAGGCGGCCAAGGCGCTGGCACACCTGTGCTGCGGAAACAATACCCGCAACAGGGCCTGCATCGGTGAGCGCGGGGGCGCCGCGGCGCTGGCGCGCTGCTGGCGCCCGGCTGCTCTGCGGACGTGCACGCGCAGGCTGCGACGGCGCTGGCAAACCTGTGCAGCGACAATGAACGCAACGAGGACGCCGTCCGGGAGTGCGGGGGCGTTGTCGCGCTGGTCGCGCTCCTGGCGCCCGGCGCGGGAGAGGACGTGCACCTGAAAGCCGCGGCGGCGCTGGGAAACCTGTGCGCTTACAATCTCCAGAACAGGGAGTGCGTCAGGGGGTGCGGGGGCGTCGCAGCGCTGGCCGGGCTGCGGGCGCATGGCAGCTCTGCTGCTGTGAAGCAGGTTGCTGCGGCGGCACTATACAACCTGCGCCCTGAAGGACAGTGAGCGGGAGGGCGGGGGCGTCGCGGCGCTGGCCCGGCTTTGCCTGGCGGCTACCCTGCCAGCACGCGTGCGAACATGGTGTGAGGCTTGGGGTGCAGCGCCTGGCTGCGGGGCGTCAAGAGTGCGCTTTCAGCTGGGACGGTGGCATATTGGGCAGGCGGCAGCGGCGGTCCTTGATCGGGGCCGCTGCTATGCAGTGCATGTGCTGGCTTGGCAGCGGTGCTGGCGGCGGTGGTAGCAGAGATGCAGCAACGCATTGGCTTGCTATGGAGTGATGGTGACATGCGAAAGCGCTGTGGACGGACACTCGCATTTAAAGGGCGGCTGCTGTTGGGGCGTGCGTGAGCTGTCCATGCCTCTGGAAGTGTGGCAGTGGTGCCTGCGGCTGCCAGCAATCAGTGGCACATGCAGGGGTGCGTGCCAATGCCAGTGACTTTTCTGTGTGAGCGCTCGCCTTTGTGCACAACATGATCCACCTGCGTTTTGTTCCAGATGTGTGGATGCCGGCACATGTATGCCTGTATGTGAGTGAGCCTCTCTTGAACACGCAGGTTATCCTCTTTGCAGTATGCGCCCTGGCGCGCACAAACGCTCGACAAGTGTAAGCACTCTCTGTGCTCGTGGCATGTTGGCAGCAGCGGCGCACCGCGCCAGTGCCCTGGAGGTTGCATGCATAGGCAGCCGTTCCGGCACGCATGGACCAGTGCCTCCCCACGCAAATGGTCGCCGCGACTCCCAGCAGGCAGGATCAGCTGAAACAGAAATAACACCAGTGCTCACAGGCGCAGTCACGACTGTTCCGCAGTTCTGCACATAGCGTGAGGGGCTGCTGCTGCTGCTGCGCAGGGAGCGCGCTGCGGTGGCGCTCGCAGCCCCGCACACGGGCCTCGGTGAGAAGGGCGATGGTTGCGCAGGTGCAAGGACGCTGCGGCGCTGGTTGGGCTGCCGGCGCCTGGCGGCTCGGATGCTGTGCTCGTGGAGGCCGCCCGGGCGCTGGCCAACCTGCGTGTTGACAAATCCGCTGCCAGTGTCAGCATCAGGTAGTGCGGGGCCGTTGCGGCGCTGCTCGGGCTGCTGGCGCCCGGCGTCTCCGCCGCCGTGCATCGGGAGGCTGCTGGCGCGGGGCGCGGTCAGGGCAGGCTGGAGCTCTGAGGCGGAGCTGGCGGGGGCGCGGCCGGCGTCACATCGGCCTGTGCCTGTGCTGTGCTCAAGCGCTCGCATGCCAGACGGCGTGCGCTCTGTGATTGGATTATGCATCGTTGACCTGCGCCCCGCAACTGTGCACGTGGACGCCGAGCGCCCTGCATCTGCATGACGCTGTGTGGCGTGGCGCCTCTACCGCGTGTGCGCGTCCAGCTGGTAGGGGGATCACTCGCCGCGGCAGGCCTGGCAGGTCACCTGCGGAAACCGCAAACCCCGCTGCAAGGCATGGGCTGCCGCACGTGCCTCAAAGCACAGCACAGCATGCCCGTCGGACCGCGCACTGTCGTGCGAACCAGCTGTCGGCCTCTCGTCGGCGTCAACTACAGGACTACTATGTACTGTGCATACTGTGCAACTACAGAACCAGTCTGCGTGGCGACCAGGCTCCACACCTGGCCGCTCCAAGCTCGGACCTCCTGCGCGGCGGGTGCGAGGACTTCGCGCCCAGCCTGGTGGCAGCCCGGAGTTGCCAGCAGCAGCGCGGCGCACACAGGCGCGGCCTTGCCACAGATGCTCTGTGCACAACCAGGCTGCGTAATCTGTGCGCCTATCCAAAGCAGCACCCGATCCAGGGATGGGACGCCTGCTGCTGTGCGCAAGGTGGCTGTAGACGCGCGCGAGTGCACACGCTTCACTGACAGCTCAGAACAGGGGCGACTCTGAGCGGGGCTGTGTGCTTGGGCTGCCGAGCTGAGCAATCTGTTGTCGCTGCGGCGCAGGAGCGACGCCACCCAGAACACCGGCAGCTCGCGCGGTCGACGCGGCGCCCGTCGGGCGCGCTGTGCACGGGCGGCTGCTGCGGGGGCTGCCGGCGCCCAGGACATGGACGCAGACAGGGAGAGCATCGTCAGGCTGGTCGGGCTGCTGGCGCCGGGCGGCTCCGTCTTTGTGCAGGAGCAGGCCGCCGGGACGCTGCGGTACCTGTGCTGCAACAACGCCCAGGCCAAAGTCCACGTCAGGGAGTGCGGCGGCGTCGCGGCGCTGGTCGCGCTGCTCGCGCCGGTCGACGCTGCGCACGTGCAAGTGCAGTGCCAGGCCGCGTCGGTGCTGTGCAGCCTGTGCAGCGACAGCGCACCCAATCGGGACGCCGTGCGGGCGTGCGGGGGCGTCGCCGCGCTGGCCCGGCTGCTGGCGCCGGGCGGCAGGCCGGCCGCCGTGCTCGAGCAGGCCGCGGCGGCGCAGCGGGCGGTGTGCACTGACAACGCCCGGAACTGCGACAGCCTCGCGGACTGCGGGGGCGTGGCCGCGCTGGTCGCGCTGCTGGCGCCCGGCGGCCCTGCCGCCGTGCACGAGGCGGCCGCGGCGGCGCTGCAGAGCCTGCTTGCTGGGAGCGCCCGGATCAGGGACAGCTCTGCCGTCCGCGGGGCCGCCGCGGCGCTGGTCGCGCTGCTGGCGCCCGGCAACACCGGCGCGGTGCACGAGCGGGCGGCCGGGGCGCTGGCAAGCCTGTGCGCTGGCAGCGCCCGGAACCAGGAGAGCGTCGCGCTGTGCGGGGGCGTTGCAGCGCTGGTCGGGCTGCTGGCGCCCGGCAACGCCGGCGCCGTGCGCGGGCAGGCTGCAAACGTGCTGGCAAGCCTGTGCAGGGGCAGCGTCCAGAGCAAGGCCGGCGTCAGGGCGTGCGGGGGCGCCGCGGCGCTGGTCGCGCTGCTGACGCCCGGCAACACCGGCGCTGTGCACGAGCAGGCAGCGGGCGCGCTGGCAAGCCTGTGCTCTGGCGGCGCCCAGGACCAGGACAGCGTGCGGGCGTGCGGGGGCGTCGCGGCGCTGGTCGCGCTGCTGGCGCCCGGCAACGCCGGCGCCGTGCGCGGGCAGGCCGCGGGCGCCCTGGCAAGCCTGTGCTCTGGCAGCGCCCGCAACCAGGAGAGCGTGCGGGCGTGCGGGGGCGCCGCGGCGCTGGTCGCGCTGCTCAAGCCCGGCGAATGTGCGGCCGTGCACGAGGCGGCCGCGGCGGCGCTGCAGAGCCTGTGCGGCAGCCCGCGGGGCCGGCGGGCCGTGCGGGCGCGCCGGGGCGTCCGGGCGCTGGAGCGGTCGCTCGCTCGCCACGGCCCAGCGGCGGTGCCGAGCGCGGCTGCCGCGCTGGGCGAGCTGGCGCCGGCCCGCGGCAGGCCGCCGTGCTGCGGGTGCACGCTTCGGGATGTGTGCGGGTGCCTGTGCGCGCTGCTGTGCGTGGCCTTTATCCTTTTCTTGGTGGGGAGCATCATTGCCATGATTGTGTTTGCGGCGATGGGCAAGGGCGGGTCCGAGGACGCGGACAAACTTTTGGACACTTCGACGACCGAAATGATGCTACTGTTTGGCTGAGCGCTGCGCGGGGCGCTGGGCGCGGGCGGCCGCTGCCTGCCCGGGGGCGCGGTCTTGTGTACAGAAGCGCTGTGCCGCCAGGAGGGGCGGGCTTTGCTATGAAAGGAGGCAGGACGCGCAGCGCCTTGCCGGGACCAGGCGCGGCCGGCGCGCTCGGCCCTGATGCGCGGGGACTGCTGCGGGCAGGGTGTGTTTTGAAAATAGGTCTCTTGTGCAGTCGCACACTGGCCTGTGCGGCCGCCGCGCGTGCCTTCACGCCGGTGCCCTTTTGGTGCCGTACTTAAGCTCCTGGAGCATTGTGTGTGCTTGGGTTCACATGTGGGATGGCTTTATCTGGCAATGCAGCTGTCTGCACCTGCGCTTGTGATTTATTATCAGCACAGCGGCAAGCGGACACCAATCCTGGTGCATATGAATGGCAGCCATACATGCTGGCGTCGAGGCATGGCGGCGTCTAGGCATGGACGCAGGTAGGGGCGTTGGCCAGCAGCACGCGCTTCGCGCTCTGCTACCGCCTGTCTGACATGGTCTACATGCTTGAAAACCCAACGCAACACAGCCTACTCGGCATCAGTTTGAGCACGGCTGCGTGGTGCGCCGCGTGCGGTCAAGCCTTTGGCACAGCCGCGAGCAGCCTGCCCTGCGAAGCTGCGCATGCCCGCGGTGGCTGCAGAGCCGCCGCGCCAGACGCATGCAACCTGGCAGGGACGCCGAGCGTGGGCAGCCCTCCTTCATGTAACAAGGTGAACAAGGCAGTAAGCGCGCGCGCAATACTTGTGTGGCCCGGGGTCGGCCGCAGCTGTGGTGAAGAGCGGGCGTCTTGCAATGGGACACCCTGACTTACTCGGCACCGGCCAGTCACTGCTTCACAGAAACCGCGCAACGTGCGCGGCTAGCAAGCCCTCTGTTCAGGCGGGCGCGCGTGTAAACACTGGCGCCGCTCGGTGACCGCGCGGCGCAGACTTGGCAGCCTGTGGCTGTGCCTGCCTGGCCTCATCGCACATTTTCTGTGTCTTAGTCACCAGTGTCCTCTGGGCTGATATGAACAGCGTCCCAGGCGCTGCTGCTCTTGGCATGAGCAGCGCGCACGTGCGGCGCGTGTATGGCGGCGTGCGGGCAAAGTGTCTCAGGCTGGGGTGCGGCCACCTGCGTGGGGGGCGCAAGGTGCTTCACTCCCTGCAGCGCAACGTGTTGGACGCAACCTGCCCCTCGCCTGCAGCCCGCCGCTGCAAGGTGCTTGTCTCTGGCAAAGGCGTCATGCGCGTTGCAGCGTTGCAGAGGCGTTGGACGGCCTGTGGCCTGATGTTGCCAGGCTCGCCGGCGGCACTGTGTGCCCTGCACTGTGTGCTTGGCGCGCGCGGTGCCTGCTGGGCGGATCTGTGCTCCCTTCAGCGCTTGGTGGCAACACGGCGATGGCTGCGTCGCGCGCTCCTGCTGGCGGCACGAGCGGGGCGTTTGACGCCGCCGTCTCTTTCCAGTGTGCCAGGCCACTCGCATTGCGCAAAGCGTGCGCAGCCTGCGCTCCTAAATATGTCCACCGCCTGCGGCCCTGCTGCGCAGCATTCGTGAGCACCTGAGCGCAGCAGCACTCCTTCTGGCCGAAGCGAGGCGTCGATTACTAAACAACCAAAGCCCTGCGGGGCTGCCCGCCGGTGCGCAGCAAATGCCTCTGGCTGGGCGCAAGTCTGACGTGCGCTGCGCAAGCCCTCTCCGCCCTTTGTGTAAGCGCACCGGCAAGCGTGGGCAGGTCCCTGTGCAGCAGGCATGGCCTCTCAAAGTAGTGCAGGCCGTGCCGCTCGCAATGCTGAGCCACAGCCAGAAGATCAGGCGCGGTCATCTATACAGCGCTGAGCAGCAGAACGCGGCTGCATCTGCCATACACTTGATTGCCTTTGCCTTGCTCAGGCGTGCTGCCGGCCGCGCAGGCGTCTTTGATCACACTGCCCGACGAGCTGCTGTGCAGCATCCTGCTACGTGTCTGGGCAGACAGGCCGGCGCGCCCCGCAGCGGAGGAGGTCCGCGCCGCGGCTGGCCTGGCGTCTGTGTGCCGCCGCGCGCGCGCGCTGCTGAAGAACAGGGCGCTGCCGCTGGCGCTCGACTTCAGCGCGGCGCGCCTGAGCGCCGCCCAGGAGGGCTGGCTGCTCGCACCGGCCCAGGCCGGCCGCGTGGAGGCCGCCAGCTTTGAATTCTATGACCCTGACTCCTGGCGCAATGTCAACTACGATGCCGAAAGCACTGCCTTTTGCGTCGACTTGCCGCTCCTCAACAAGGTGTTGGCTCTGCACGGCGGCACGCTGCTGCGGCTCTCGGGCGTGCCGGTGCAGCTTGTAACTTGTGAGAGCCAGGAGGGGCGGCCTGCTCTGGACCTGAGCGGCCTGCGCCTCACCAAGCTCGGCGTCGACTGCCTTGACATTGATCAGCTGCCAGTCGATATTGAATTTTGGCCCGAGCGCCTGCCAGGCTCCTTGGAGGAGCTGGAGCTGCTCAACCTTTGGAATGGAGGTTTTTGTGCGGCGTGGCGGCCAAGTTCGGTCGCAGGCCTGGCAGGGCGGCTGCCGCGGCTGCAGACCCTCCGCATAACATCCAGTCGCCATGCGGAGCACCTGGCTGTCGGCGAGGAGCTGCTGGAGGGGTTTGGGAGGCTGTTAGACTTGGTGGTGCACGGCCCGAGCGTATATGTCGACGCACGCGTGTTTGAGCGGGTCAGGTCTGTGCGAGTCGAGGCTGGCCGTGTGGGGGTGAGCCCCGGCGGGGTATATGATGATGTGGGGGTGTTTGTTGGTCAGCTCTGCAGTGCCAGCCTGCAGGCTGCAGAGCTGTGCGCGCACGTCGACCTCATGGACCCGGAGGATGCCATCACTCACGAAATAGTCGGTATGAGCTGATTCGGAGGTGCGGGGACCGGTTTGCGGTCGAGGTGGGGACTGCTGACGAGCCTCCTGATGGGAGGTATTGGCACAAGGCCTACCTGCTCCGCCTGGCCTGGCGCCGCTGGCCCGCCCCCGGCGCGCCCGACCTGCCGGCGGCCAGGGCTAGGGCAGGTTAGGGCATAGGGTAGGGCAGGTATAGGGTAGGGTTA
>JAABUP010001454.1_pt1 | contig 49687 bp, 46 predicted proteins | sample 5559201 | NCBI WGS metagenome assembly JAABUP01 (sample SAMN10711887, study PRJNA513373) | rock metagenome | isolation source: Antarctica rocks | place: Antarctica | reverse complement strand
GGGGGCCAAAACAGGGCAGATGATGGACGCCTCGTGCGCTAGAGCGAAGTGTAATTCCCTCACCGGTTTCGCGGGTGGCAGGGGTGGGGGGAGCGTTGCCGATGGGATTAGGGGGGAGGCTGGGAGGGGAGCGTCATAGCGGGCGGTATAAAGTGCCCCACGTCTGCTCCTCAGGTTGTTCTTCATTCTCTGGACATTTCACACCTTCTTCGATTCTATCTTGTAAGTCTTCGTTGCTCAATCATTTCACATTCGGCACCTCTTCCTCTACACTCTACTCATCAGCTCCAATCGTCGCCATCTGAGAGCAGAAAATGGCAACTAAATCTCCTCCCAAGCTCGCTCCCAAGAACCAGCCTGCCCCCACCAAGCAGTAAGCCTCCCCCCCTCGTCCTCCCTCCCATCACAATGAACCTCAAATACCAACCCCCCCGCACCAGAACCGACGCCGACCAATCCTCCGACGGCGAAATGGACGACCAACCCCAAAAACAACAAGAACAGCAACTCCAACGCAAACAGCCCCAACAGACCAAAGAACCCCAACAGCAAACCGGCTCCCAACCCACCAACGAGCAGCAATCCCTGCAGCAGCAAAACCAAGCCCTGCAACAGCAACTCATGGCCATGCGCGCTCAACCCCAACAGCAGGGCGGTCGCATCGCGCCGGTCAGGCAGAGCAGGATCCTGGACCGCCCGCCGAGCGATGGCGCGAAGGCGAGTTCGCTGAAGATTCAGATCGAGCTGGATTTGGAAGTCGAGGTAGATCTCTATGCGAGGGTGAAGGGCGATGTGACGATTGGTTTGATGTGATGTATGTTTGTTTTAGGTTGAGGTCTATGCGCGGGTCAAGGGCGACGTCACTATTGGACTGCTCTGATTCCCCCCTTCTTCTGTTTTGGCTTTCGAATTCCATTGGTGTGAGTGAGGGTGTTTTTGTTGTGGATTGTGGCTGATGAGTAACTTTCGATAGGCATCAACATCATTACAGCGGGGCGATCGGGTTTGGGGGTTTGGATTGGTGTTTTCAAGGGAAGGGGGGCTTGGTGACGATGAGGTGGATGGTCGAGAATGTGGATGGACGTAGCTTGATTGTGCATGATGGAAAGGCAGTTCGGAAGGGAGACTTCGATTTGTAACAATGATGTAGCCAAAAATCTAATTTCTCCAGTACCCCTTTTTCGAAACAGCACAAAATCATTCTCGACCGAAATGGTAGAGCTGAACCATGGTTCGGTAATGATAGATCGTCTTCGAAACACGCAGCACACTGCGAAGTTTCAGCCATGCTCTTTGAGTTTGGAGGCGTGGTATCATGCGCCGACTTCATGAGAAGCATGGTTCCGACCGAAAATTCATCGCCGCGAAATTAGAATTCAAGACAGATAGAGTTTACGGTAAAATAACGTGGCTGTGATGTAGACCATGAGGATGCCTTTCGTGAAAATGTTGTAATCGAGAACAATTATTGCACGAGATGTTTCGTGCCTAGTGCTCTAGTTGTGGAGCTGATGATTGTCGTAGACTGTCACGACCGGCTGGCTTTTACACATCCTCTTCGTCTTTCATTCTTGAGCCAACAAGCCAGACTTTTGCAGTCACGAATTGTCATATTGTCGTCGGACGCATCTTGTCCCTTCTTTTCCGCCCTTTTCCTCCCTTTCCAGGATCTTACGACCATTTGTTAGGACTCACTTCTCTCTTGACTGATGTGTCGTTACACCCAATTGGGTCTTCGTTCGATTTGGTGATTCGCGGAGTCATCATCTCAAAATCGGACAGTCAAGACCCAGGGTACTTCCGCCCTATAGCTGTAGCCCTTTATTCGTCGAATTCGTTTGGGAGTTGAGGTAGCATGCTGAGGAAGCATCAAGGGCCCCTCCTTCCCTTCACCTTAGTCCACTTTAACAGCACCCGCCCAAGGTGATATCTCGGCTTCTCAAGCATATATCGCTTGGCGAAATGTTTTCCAGCCCTCTTGATCATGAATCCACGGACCGACCAGTCGGACCTCGGCCAATAGCGCCTTATCCAATTCATTTGTCTCAGATCGTAATCCGTCCGTCTCACCTCCCCCTTCTCCAACCACTGGCGATATTTTTCTATCATTTCGTTGAATTCGTCGGGATTGCGGGGGGAAAATTCTCGCGTCTCGCCCCATTCGTCCATCATTTTCCAGTATTTGCGGGCGAGGGTTCGGCCTTGTGAATTGTATTCGGCAAGTTCCTCGACTTCGGCAAGGCGAAGCTTTAGGAGCGAGATTTCGTCAAATCTTTGGGGTTCTTTGGGGTTCTGCTTGCTGGACTGTTCTAATTCTCGGAGTCGCTGGCGTAGGATTTCGGCTTCGATCTCGGAGGGAGTGAATTGTTCTGCTTTGGCCTTCAGGGCATTAAGTAGCTTCTCCATGGCGGGATTCAAAGAATCAGCAAAGGCGTCACTTTCTATGTATTGCAATGGCGCAGAGTCCGTTTCTCAACATTGTTGGTCGCCGTCTGTGGCTGGAGCCAACCAATGACTGAAGACATGACGTGAGGAAAGATAGATCTACGTGTTGAAATTTCTCTGATCCGGAGATTGCCCGAATATGAGAATTGCGTAGGGCTGTCCCGCCAACGCTAAGCTGGAACGTGCGTAAATATCAACAATTCGATATTGACATCTCGCAAAAGGACTCATTGCCTCTCTTTGATAGCCAGTTTTTGAGCCATCATGCTGATACTGCTAGACGTCCAAGATCTTCGGGCGCTCCTCCTTCAGAATGGATCTGATACATTGAAGGAACAGGACGCTATCATTAATCAACATCTTCGAACCGTTAAGCGACTAATCCCAAAAGAGACAGTCCCTGAGGGAGTGCGTAGACTACTCAATACATTTCCACCTTTCGAAGCACAAATCCGTTGTGATGAGGAAACAGGCTGTGTCGGTGATGCTAGATGCAGAACATGGCAGGTTTCTTTCAAGGTAGATCAATCCGTCGAGGTATTCTAGAATCAATTAATCCTACTAAGAATATTCAGGATTCCACTTTCCGAGACCTATCCATCGCATCCGATTCGGATGGCTCGATTACAGTCTTAACTTCTGATGGACCACTCAAGTCCTTCCCAGTGCTAAGTCAGTCGCCGGGTTGGCAAGCGCTAATAAAGTGGCTATGGGAATACGGCTACGAAAGACAGACTGCTCAAAAGATACCACAGCTCAACCCTGCATTGTTGACAGCACTTGTTCATGATAGCGACGACACTAATTTCTCCTCAATCGAGCAGATCAAGGTTCATTTGAAGAAGGACGGGAGTCTCTACTTAGGCATACGACTTTTGTTTGAATCGTACCCATGGTTTGAACCTGTTTTGCATCAGCATGACGTGCCAGAGGACTTGGGGGAAACCACCGGGGATAGTTGGCACATCCAACTTCAGGTAGGTCTACACAGGTGATTATTACAAGCTTGACTAACGACGGCGGGTGCAGGGTTCTCTCTTTAGTGACCTTTGCATCTACTCGACTTCTACAGAGGGTGCGATTGAGATTCGCGCGCTGAATAATCCCATGGTGTCGTTCAAAGTACTCGACCAACCTCGGAACTGGCGATCCATGCTCGAATGGGTCTGGGACTATGGCAACAAGGGCCATGGTGTCCAATCATTACCACAAATACAACCTCGAAAAGCAAGCGCGCTTGTAGTTGGCAACAATTGTGCCCATAAGGACAGCCCTTTACGCAGAAGCGACCATGTGGATATTGACTATGAGCACAACGATGACGTTCGTGACAACCTCTACTTCTATGTACAGTTGTGCGTGGCCAGGAGAGCTTTCGCTGAGGACCGCATTGGCGAGGGATTGTACAAATTGCTGATTGGCTTTCACCCTCTTTGTCCACGTCTCCATTGGGACGAATCTTCGGTTTATCTTCCTGACGGGGGGTACGAGACTTGGTATATCTCGTTTATGGTATGCGGACAAGCAAATGCGATATCATACAGCTCGCTGACCACAAGCTTAGTACTCAGTGTTTGAAGACATTCGTATTCAACCTGGGAGGCCGGAAGGTGTTGTTGACATCTTCGCCTTTGAAAAGCTGTCGATGTCATTTCGGGTTTGTGATGGTCCGCAGGAATGGCTAGCATTACTTCAATGGCTTTGGACATGCGGCAATGAGCGGAAAATTGCCAAAAGGAAGCGTAAAGGTGAACCAACCACTTGTGCACTCCAATATTGTCTCATGTCTGACTTTGCTATAGCGTCACGTCTTTCACAAAAGCCCCGTGTCCAGCTTCTCAATAATCGAGCAAATTCCAGAAAGCCGCTGCTCCACCAGGTGTTGCGTTCAGCAGGTCTAAAAGCACAACAAGATCGAACATCGATGAAGGGACAAGTGCAGCCTATAAGTGAAGGAAATGCTGACATCATGGGGAGTTCTGTCACTGAACCCGTGTCTCTAAATCGCAAACCTCTACATCCAGGAGATGCTAATAGACGGGTGGAGTCAATGGCGAAAGGGAAAGAGGAACAGGGCGATTGATACCTCATTCCTGAATAATCTGTGTAGGCCTGTCTGGAATTGGTTGCCATCTATTATTAGCAACTTTCAGATGAAGGAACCCGGGACAAGAATACGAGTTGTCCTGATGACCCTCAGGTTGTTCACTGAGCTGGACGAAAGTGGGCTTGGTGACAAGGTCACTTACTTCGGTCGAACATTTATCGTTCAAGACTTTTGCAATCGGACGAGAATTTTTCAATGGCATGCATATGTTAGAGATCAGACACTAGCATACCAAGAACTGCAAAGGGTGGAAATGAGAGGCAGTGTCACGCCAGTGTGTTCTCTGTACAGGGGAAGGAATCCACTCGAGATCAATGAGCCCAAGTCACTAAACCCGATGAGGCTAAAGCCTTTGAACAAAGGCACTCATTCATAGACTATTGAGAAGTAATGATTACATGGCCGTACGTATTCAAGATCACATTACCACATGGATGTAAGGTGAATGGAGAAGGAAGCATGAACATGTCAATAGATGGGCATGGAAACAACATAGGGCTCCTGATATCATTATGCCATCACATCACTTTTACACTTACCCCCGATTATCGGTGTGATGACATGTGAATGTTTGAGATGCAAAAACACAAAACAAAAACACAAAGCAAAAATACCACCGGATCCGTCGAAACCTGGTTTACAGCCCACCTCCCTTTCCTGGCTATCCTGAGAACCCCTGACAGTTTCCTCAAAATTCACGAGTCTAATCCTACTTATGTCTGAATCTCCAGTGACTAGGTATTGGCCAGCATCAGGCGATATTAGTCCATTCCAGCAAGGAAAAAGCGGAAAACTCCAGTCTGGCTCAACCTGGGGTTGCAATGAGCTTAAGTATCTCCACGTGGACTTTCAATCGGGCTGCGCTCTGAAAGACATCATGGACCCAAGGTACTCTACATCACCATCAGGTAAAGCAGCAACGTTCCTGGAAGAGAAATTGGGCATGTCCTGGGAGGACCTCTGCTCCTTTCCTGCCGAGGAGAGGAATGGTACTTTCTATGGCCTCTTTCTGCTCCTAGCAGGTGTCACAAAGAAATTTGATGCGTACGAGGATGAGCATTCTTCAATGCTGGAGACAGAGGCTGCAATACCAGCAGAGAACGTGATATCGGCAGGGACGACAGGACCGGTAAAGGCTTCAACACCACCACTCCGAACCTCGTCGCAGCCGACCACACCTCCAATGCCTCCGGTTGCAGATCGGACACGGCATCTGCCGCTACCTGGTCCAATCCCGTTCGACCAATATGATCATCCAGGCTCGCCGGCTTCCCGAGCAGGCTCGCATACGAGTTCGGAGCCCTCAGAGTCAGTGGACGTGTCACCGTCTGCCCAAGCTGCCTCAAGGGCGTCGAAACGAAGAGAGCGGATGATATTCTTAGCGGCCGATATTTTTACCGAACTTGAGGCAGAGTGGAGTGATGAAGAGATCACAGATGAGAGCTCGGAACGGTCGAGTACGGACTGGCTGAAAGCGCTCAATGCTCGAAAGGACGACCTCGATGGCATTACATCCGATCTCAGAGATTTTGTCGAAGAAAAGGTTCAATTGACGGCACAATTGTTCATGGAACAAATACTTGGAGTCGCTCTGTCGGCAGCCACTGAGGAAGTGGAAGTTGAGGTAATGTAAGTGGATCAATAGAGGCTTTGCAAGAATGAAAGGAATCGTCTCTTGTAATGTTGGTGGTAGTATGAAGATACTCAAGCTCGATGGATTATCCTTCCAATCGAAGCTAGCACATTCGGTTTTTCTAGGCGCATTAGCTCCACCGATTGACATTCTACGCAGCGTCTTTCTGCTCGGGATATTTCACAAGTCGTGCTGACCCAGAACAGGAATGGGGCCATATGTCACCTCCGATTACAAGAGGGCCAAGCGACTACAAAACCTGATCTTGACTTGCAAGTAAAAGCAGCTGCAGGAAGCTTCAATCCCGTGATTATCCATCAATTTACAGAGGTGAGCCGTCCCCTCAGCTGTCGAATACCACCCTTGGGGAGTTGCTAATGGCAGGTGATATAGTGCAAGCGGCTAAGACATGGAAAATCCCCAGAACAAATTCTGGGACAAGAAGTCTCGGAGCTGCTTGGTGCTGCGGACATTCAGAGCAAGCATGAGTCGCGCAAGACATTCACTGTAGGTTATGGTCATGATCCCATAGTACTGGCTAACATCTTGCCCGTAGGTCTTCCTGATCTCGTGGCACCACCTGGTCTGCTACATCAGTAGACTCGTCATCTCTAGGGAATCTTTAGAGCAGCTGAAGAAAGGGCCTGCATTGGATCAGCAATTTTCTCTCCCTATCAAGCGTTCCATCCCGTTTGATATCAGGAGTACTAGCCAACGTAGAGAATTTGCAAGCGCAGTTGTGGCAATGGTGATCCAAGGATTTGCTGCTTACAAGCGTTATGCTCCTGACGATGATGGTGGAAACGGTTTGGTGGACCGGTTGAAAGCCTAGAGTTTGGGTGCTCGGTGGCTAAAGATCTGTCTTTGGGAGGCCAGTACGGATTTTATTCAGCAGAATTAGAGGACCGGTCCCTCAACTATAACCGCTTCAAGGGAAATTTTCCAGATCTAGCCAGAAGAATAAAGGTATTTAATTCTTGCTATAAGAGAATTTAGGGGAATTATAAGTATAAGCTAACGGTAATTTTAGGGTATATTCCCGTGCTTCGGCTTTCATATCGGGGGCATAGGATAGGGAAGATATGTATCGAGGGGCGCGGCCCCGATCTTTTTATGGATGTATGTTGTAATAGCCAGAGCATAGATTATTTTCTAGGGAGATGGACCCTTTTGCGTGCTTTCCCATGGCTCAATGTCCCAGAAAAGCATTTTGATATCTGAAACTTTCCAACCGACGGTCCGATGTCTTTACAGCCTCCCCAAAATATCCTTAATCACCTCCTCTGTCTTCCCCTTGCCCCCCATATCAGGCGTGAGTATATTACCCTGTCCCAAATTACCTTCCACAGCGGCATATACCTTCGCTGCAGCTTCCTCATGGCCCAAGAATTCCAGCATCAATGCCGCACTCCTGATCGTCGCGATTGGGTTCGCAATGTTCTTTCCCATTATGTCTGGCGCACTGCCATGACATGGTTCTCCGATTACAAAGCCATCACCTACATTCGCGGACGGAACAAGGCCTAGACTTCCCACTAGTGCAGCCGCTCCATCAGACAGAATATCGCCATACAAGTTTGGTGCTACGATCACGTCGTAGGTTTCGGGTTGCCGAAATAGCTTGTAGACCATTGAGTCGACGATCTGCTCCTCGACGCCTACACTTTGGAATTTTGATGCAGCAAGAGCGGACCGGGAAGTCTCCCGGAATAGCCCATCTGTTTGTGAAAGGACATTACTCTTGTGTGTGATTGTCACCAATGGTTTCGAATGTGCGCTCGCTACACCCGTATCCCTAATCTTCTGCCGCCGCAGCGCAATCTCTCCAGCCATCGTAGCTATACGGTAACTCGCCCGTTCTGATATACGCTTGATGGCTTCAGCGATCTTGCCAGACCCATCAGCGGCATCATAGGTCCGCTCTTCCTTCACGTACAAGTCCTCCGTATTCTCCCGTACAATCACCAAGTCAATCGGCGCTGCTCCTCGTCGTGATGCTGCTACAGACTTGACAGGTCGGACATTGGCGTAGAGGTCGAGCTTTTTTCGTAGGGCAACAATGGGGGAAGAGTAGCCTGCGACTTTTGTGGTTGGGGAGCTGACGGCTCCGAAGAGCGCGCCGTCACATTCTTGCTTCAAGGTGTCGACAGTCTTGTCTGGTAGGGCGTGACCGGTCTGCTGGAAGGTTTCGAAACCGGCGGGGAGATCGACGAAGGAGAATTTGAGGGAGAAGGAGCTTCCAATGGCTTCGAGAATCCGTCGACCTGCCTGTTGTTAATTAGGACGAAGAATCATGAGGTTGCAGCGCATCTTAGGGGGCCCTTTACCGGTATGACCTCGCGGCCAATACCATCACCTGGTATTAGACCAATTCGTAATGATTTTGAAGCCATTGGCAACTTGTTCCCAAGCAGTCATGGGTGGGAAAAGCTTTAGCTCCGGGAAACTTTTCGGTCTTGACATTTATCTAATTGAGTGCCAAGATTTTAGCGCGATATCGAACCTATCCAAGCTCGCGGTTTGGAAAAATACCGGGCCCCCGCCTCTCGCAGAAAGCCTTTGGTCACGTAGCAGCGTAAAACAGCCAAATCACATCGGAATTATTTAAATTTTTCAAGGAGTGTACTCCAGAGGCTTGTGAGAGCACCTGATTTTTTTTGAGATTTTTTGAAGCCCGTTGTGGTCATCAACATCGTGCGCGAAGAAAACCTTTAATTTTGAGGGGGGGCCCAGCCAAGTCTTCAAAGTTCTCACTCAATTTCCGCGTAGTCTGTATGCAGGTGAATTACCTATTAAGGTAAGACATACCTTACCTTAGCTTTGTCGCCAAGAACGTCCACTTCCTAAGGCAAAGGTAACGTAAGGTAACTTACCTTAAGGTACTAAGTACTTAGATACCAGGTCTTGGCGTGTATGCCTGAAGGATCGGCTTCAACATCGCTCGGGATTGAACTTGTGGCTGGTGATGACAGGTACCTCAACTAAGAGCACATGCAGCCAACTTTGGAGTCGAAGTTCACTCTTTTTCAAAGACATCCAACCCTCACGCCGATGTGTTTGAAGAACCCTACGAAATTGAACTTCCTCCTTGAACAATCTTTCAAACACATAGCATTCTTCAGCCGTAATTTACCCACACCACCAGGTTTACCAGAATCAATGAACGACGACTCTCCTAGCCAATCCATTTTATTAGATGACGCACTAGAGTCACTATGTGAATCTTTTTCAAGGGAATGTTACTCGTGGTCCAAAGGTCTGCGACCTATTTTGACAGTCATATCTTTCGTGATTATATCGAAAGACCTCAGAGGATTTAATCTGTTGGTGACCTACCCTGCTTATCATCGAGAGAAAGACGTTCCTGAAAGCAATCAAAGTTATACTGTCGATGGCAAATCCGATACATTTTCCGAGGAACAAGAACCAAATCTTCCGAGAAAGAAGCAAAGAGGTACTCTCAGCAAAAGAGCCAAGCTCTCATCGAGAGATTTCCCTGGATCAATTTGCCACAATGGCAGAAATCGACGCTCAAATCACAGGTAATAAATCCAGCGATAGAAATATGCGATAGAGAACGTCAACTTAAAGCACTTCTGGAATGTCTTCAAAATGATACAAGACATGAGCAGTACAATCAGTTTATATGCCGTCTAGGCACCAAATTCGTAGGAAAACTTGTGATGGGCGCCCTTACAGCGGAGTTCAATGGCTTTCTCGAGAGAAGTAAATGCCTGCGTTATGATGTCAGACAGTAAAACCTTTCGAAGCTGATAATTTCACGCATGAGTACTGACTATCATACGAAGGCTTTCATAGCTCAGGTCCGACCTTGAGTATGATGGACCAGCTGTATACATCAATATCATTGGCGCTGGGGTTGAAGATGATCCAGGTTTCTTTCGGCTTTATGTTGGACAAGCTTTGAATCTTCGCAAACGACTCAAACAACATCATGATGCGAAATACCGGAGACTGCACCCTTCATTACAATATTACATGATCGAATGCCGCAAACGGCCTTTGGTATCGATCTGTATAGCAACACTTCCGAAGTTTGGGTCCATCGAGACGGCGGCACGGAGCTCATGCTAAATACTCTTGAAAAGCTTGGAACTCTACTATTCCAGACGCTCCCAGCTCGACTCCTTGCTCAATTCGAGGTCCAAGCAGTCTATCCGAATGTTCACTTCAACGTACTATCGCCTCTTTTCCAATCTCAAGGATCTAGACCGAAGTCCAAATATATTAAAGAAGCGGCAGCTTTCATTCAAGAAACCGATGACCCACAGATGTTAGACTACTACCGGCAAAAGGTAATAGGAAATCCATTAAAGACATTAATTTTGGAACGTGCGATAGAGAGGAAAGGTGGCATTCCACACAATTTTAACACTCTGCCAGAAGTAATCAAAACATATTTATCGGAGAGGGGCTTCAAGAACGAAGCTAATGCTCAAGCTTTGATTGCGCCAGGTGCTACGCTTGTGCTCTCAATTTTGTGGGTCATAAAAGATCTCAGCACAGGGGCAGAAGTGGCATCTAGACCCGCTAGAGCAAGGCAAGCAAGCCAGATCGCTAATGATGCTCCTAACCCCCTAGTCTTAGCCTAGGAGGCTAGGGAGAAGCAAAGCGAGCATATCGAGTGCGAAGTGAGCTCAGATGCTGTTCGATCATCCGATGACGGCAACTACGTCAGGCAATTGCGTCGAGTAGAGGTCTACCAAAATTCCGATTCTATTTCACCTCTAGCGCCCCTGATGCGCGGTCCGATCGGGAAAGAACCTCACAAAGTTCCAATTGATTGCTCTCGGTGCCGCAAAGTTCGAAAAATCGAATTAAGCCCTCGATACGAGCACTCAACAGGTCATCTCGCTGTAAGGAGGTTCTTATGCAACAAATGCAAAACGTGCTCCTTTGTTCCCATCGACGACTCATTGGCTTACACAAGGACCTCAAACTTATACAATAGGTACCAACGGAAAGCAACTTAAGAACGACAATAGTCATGCCTGAACGGCATAAACATAAGTATATTCTACCTCAGTTGTCCTAAGACGTAGACGAAAGGGATCAGACACGGAGCGCTTTCAATCATCTACATAATGTAGCAAATCTGATTGATGGTGAATCGTGTTTGTCTAAGTATTATCGAATTACATATCTAGACACACAAATAGAAGCTTGCTCATATTATAAGTGACGATAATTTCTAATAATTGCGTTGACTGGAGATGAGTCTCGTTCTATCAAATGTGGCTCAAAGGACCATGTTAAAATTATTGAATATAAAGTCAAGCAAAAATTTTTATCGTTGTAAAACCAGATAGTAATTACAAAGGCATAGACTCGAGCTGCCTGATAACTTAATTGAACTACTCGCAACAGCGCTAGCGAACATTTTCTAATAATATTATTTCTGTTTGAGTCGAGTACACTGATATTGATAAATGTGTTGGGGATAGCTTCATTGGGACAGAATTCAGCCGGCCTTTGCACTTAGTAAGATAGTGAATTTAGCAACATGTCGATCGAGAGCCGCAGGTAGATTTTCGTCTGCGGATGCTTGTAAGCTGCGCAATGGCGAACAAGAACAATGCGCACGAGGTGCGAGAGTTAGGTGTCCCTTTGCAAAATTAAGTATATAATGGTTAAAACAGGAAGTTATGAATAAGATCGCTTAGCTCAGTTGGTTAGAGCGTGGTGCTAATAGTATCTGTCGACGCCAGTAAGTTGATCGTGTTGTCATAATTGACGTTGGCTGAATAATCTTGCAGAGGTCGCGAGTTCGACCCTCGTAGTGATCATCTTGAGTTCCAATCCCGTTTTTTTCTTTTTCTTTCTTTTTTAGTGCGAATTCTGCTTAGAAATGGTCTGAAACATACATTGAGGCAGCACTCTAGGCAGCCTTGAGGTATCTATTCAATCGTTTTGAAAATTACCGGCCAATACCGTTAATTCCTTACATACCAAAATAAGGGAGCAGATAGGTGTACACCTACTTTTGATATATATACACTCCCCAAATCCGGCCTGGACTATATAGCACGGTTTAAGGTACATTCCCGCCGAAGACCCCTAGAAGACACCTCCGAAGACCTCTATAACCTCCCTAAAGACCCCCGTATACTAAGTAGTCTTAATTAAAGACATAGCTGACAGCTAATTGAGTAATGCGCAATACGTAATGCGCAATCCTCGCTAATAATACCTTAACGAATATACGTATATTGCGATTACACTATCCCTTTCCTTGAGTCGGGCGTATCCGAAGGCATCGTGCTTATCTGATTAATCTACTCACCTCTTGGCAACATTCTCAGTCAACTGTAGATTATGTTAGGATGAGCACGGGTACGCTAAATTTAGCGTTGGCTATCCCGACTCAAGGAAAAGGATAGCGCCAAAGAGTTTAACCTTAAGGACCCCCGGCGTATGCTCTAGGGCCTAGGCTTAGGTCCAGGCAGTGCTATCGGGTGACCTTATAGGCTGGTACTTCCGGGGGTGGTCTTCCGGGGTGTGCACCCTATTACTTAGCTCGGTAGGCGACTAAATTACCACGAGCTAATAGATCGACTAAGCCGGATGTGGGGGGGTGTACACCTATCCGTTCCCCAAAATAACAGCTAAGAACGCCGCCTAAAAGGGCGCCAAGCCCATCTCGAATTGGGTGCCTTTTCACCTGCACACAAAATATCCGCGTTCCTTCTTGGGATACTTTGCCTATACAATCTGCTTCTACTGATGCAAGAGTGATGACAATGCTTGATTGGAAGGGCGCGCGGACTGAGCCATGATCACTCGTTTCGGCAATATTGATATAGGTTAAACATAAGATCGCACACGTGGCGAGGATGGCGCTCTACGAATATGGGTCACAAGCGTCAATCGTCTCATTTATCAGATTGATCTCCTTACAGGTAAGTCATCGGATTACACAAGCTCTGTTGATTGATCTTTCATTTGAAGAAGGGATGATACCAGCATTTCATGCCTCGCAAAGTCCTAGCATACTTGATGTCTTTGGCAAGATCTTCTGTGTGTTCCGGCTGAGAGTGTCGAATAAGACATTGCGTTTGCTGCCTCCAGTTAACGATGATACTAGCGTAATGAAGGAGGGCCATACCCTTTCAATAGTAGTATGAGACTATAATTCTACTTGATTCACATATTGTATCCTTCTAGATCTACTCGATGTTCACCTTTTCTGTGCTGTCAAAGTCGTCAGACTCCCTTGATTGATTCTCACCTGTCCTTCCAAGCCCAACGTAAATCCAGAGCATGGGTCTTTTCAGCAGCAGAAATGGATTTGTTCTACAGCCAATGAAACTCCGTCATCAACTGCTCCAACACTCTCCTCCTCCGACAACTATCAGAATTGCACTCAGGACCCTCCAAGTTAGGGACTACTTCTACTAACTCGCAACCCTACCAAAGGATTTGTTGCACGGCAGCTACGTGATGAAATCGCAGCGAAGCTCAAATACCAATCAGCTGATAATGAATCCGACGAAGTCAAGGATCTCAATGCAGCCGAAGAAACTATGAGGTCAAGTGATAGTGACCACGGTCAAAATTATGAATTCGAAGACAAGGGTTCTTTTGCAGCACGCGTCAATGTGATGCACAAAGTCAATGGCAAAGTCCCCCTGCAAATCAACAAAGGCGAGGATTGGCGCCGCTTGAACAATGTCAGGTCTATGAATCTGGATACAGCCATGTTGAAGATTCAGAAGATAATTGGGCGAGCGATCCACATCTTTAATCCCGCATTCCGCACCAGATATGACTTTCGCTATTACAGCTGCCATGCCTTCGTCCGCTACCTTATCTTCTCCATTCGCCAGCTCGAAAATGAGACCTTATGCGAAAACCAGACCATAATCGGGCTTATGGATTGGACGGCATCACTTGCAATATATGGTGTCTGGAAAGGATTAATGGCTGGCTCCAGCTACACACCTGCCCGAGGTGACCTGCAGAATTGGACAAGGGATGAAGAAAAGATCAACTGCGACATGACTATTCCGCCACAGGCGATGCAGGAGTACCTGAATCCAGCCGCGGCGCCGCTAAAGAAAATCACGGCAAGGCAGGTGCACCTTGCTTCGAGACATTTGATGGCGAAGAGCCATACTACACATTGTAATGATCAGACACACCATGACATGATGCTCAACCTACAAGATATTGTCGACAATGCGTCAATCACACAGCAAGCGGTGCAGCAGGCCGTAAGCTAAGTCAGCACTGTTCCTGTTGCAGGCTCTAACCCGGCCAGCTATGGGCCTATGCCGGGGAACCTCCGATACTTTAGGAATTTATCAATTCTGGAGTATACTAGAGTTTTATTCAGCCTAATGGCTTCAATCCCTTCATCTCCGTTGAGATCAGCCTTCTTATGGCTGCCATGTCTCAGGCGTTGATTTACCATCAATGATATAATAGAGCGCATCGAGTTTTGCGAAAGGAGAAATAAGTCGGAAACTTTGATTACCTGAAGCTATTCAGACCTACAACGACAGCCTCATTATTATATCACGTTCTTATGTATGTTTGGTGGTTACGCCATTTTGCACCATAGGCTTCAGTTGGCTTTAATTGAATCATCATCTTTGCCCTTCTCAGCTTTTTGCACTGTCAGATCCTTTTAAATACATTAATCCTCCTGGCAGGAAACGAGCCGACCTTACAAGCCTGAAGCATCTAACACAAACAGAGCTAGTGGCGCTTCCAAGAACCATAACGGCCCTCTACCCAATGAAAAGCTACTCTAGTATGCCTCGTCCCATAATTTCATTCCCCCAGAAAAGAGCTTTCACATGCACAACGCCCAAAGCAGAGTCGTCGACCCTGGGAATATGCAACTCGACCCATGTAGCCCCCCAAGCCATGTGCATGAAATCACAGCGCCATTGATGATGGTCAGACCATGGAATAAACTTGCTCTGTGTGCAATTATAGCGATCGTCAACCAAATTAGGGGTGTAAGCTATAAGTAGATAAGAATCCGACCCCAGACGATAGCTGTTGAGGTGTCCTTTGTTCGAACAATTTTCGTCATCGGGATGAGGTGGGAATTGCTTCGAGCGAAATCCTCTTTATCGAGGCCCAGGGCGTAGCCGTAACACACTTACATCCATGTTGCGCGACTTGAAAGTAGTCAATAAAGGGGTATTTGCCCTCTCAGAAGCCGAATCAAATCTCAGAAGATCGCTCGAGCCACTCTCGCAGACGGTAAAACGTGTTGTTGATGAGATTTTTTATCGGACTTTGTCAAAAGAGCATGTGTGCGTTATTCATAGGTGATATTGCTGACTAGTTAAAAATGTAGGAGGGTTGTGGAACAGCAACAATGCTGTTTTGGGTGGAAACCTTGACGAAATATGTGCGCCTAATCTCCATAACGCTTTGGTGGCACTATATAACACTCCGTCACTTAGCGTGGCCGTGTTGATTGCAAGACAACATTTCAGGGCAACGGTGCTGATGACAGCCAGAGAGGGTTTGTGAAAGACGAGGTGGAGTCAAATACTGGATTCGTGATATGGTGTCGATGTTGAAGGATGAGTGGTTTGAAGATGTTCGGGTTGTTCTGACTAAGGAAGAGGTAAAGGGAATGAGATTTATGACGGCAGTGGCAAGGCGATTCATCTGCATAGAATGTAAAACACAAAGAGGAAATTTGAGACGGTCTATAAGTGAGAATGATTTTTAAATGGAAAAGCTGTTGCAGTAATGATATCATATCGCACCTCCTACCACCAGGCTCAAACTACTCTTCTCCCTCGTCGACAACTCCTTTAGCCAATTCTTGACAAACGGTCGTGTCACAGCTCAAAGGGGAGCAACACCACGATGCTTCTTCCCAACGTGCTGGTTCACCTTGTCCTTACGATAATGCCTATACTCACACCTAGGGGCAGGACATTGGAAAGCCCAGTCTGATTTGTACTCATGTATCTTGGCGTGACGTTGTAAGTCGCCGATGCGTCCGAAGTCCTTGGGGCAGTGTTCACATGGGAAACGTGGAAGGTCTTCGGCAGTTCCTGGCGGGGGTGGGCCATTGCTGGCGGCGTTGATGAAGGTAGGGCCGGTGGCATGAAGGGGTGATATGGCGCTGTAGTAGGTGTTGGTGGCCTGGGTTTGTGTGTAGGCATTTGGGTTGACGCAGGGGGTCGGGTATGGAACGCCAGAGTGAGTTGCCTGATAATGTGCGTCTAGGAGAGTAGACGTGGTGTAGCTAGAGCCGCATTGGGGATAGAGGCAATTGAAGAAGCTCTGATTAGCGTAGGCAGGCGCTGGTTGTGTGACTTGCTGCGGCCATTGGCTGCATTATTTTTAGCTTGAAAAAAAAAACTCACCCAGGCTCAGCCGCCGCGCTTGCGGTCGAGCTAAGCACGAGATTGGCTATTCGAGGATCCATGGCTGAACAAGGGCGCTGTGTGCCTCGTCTCTGAAAATTGGTTGCTGATGTGGAAAAAAGGGGCGTGTAGTAGCTTCTTGACGTGCATAAAAAGGGGCGACCAATGATATTCGTTGAAACCGGTGAGGAAATGAGAGGGCGAGATTCGGCCTGGAGGGTGAGAAAAAAAGACTGCGAATGTTCTCGGGGATGGAAGAGGGTCTTATAGACTGGGGTGACTGAAGAACAGGGGCGACCTCTGTGTGGGTCTGATTCTCAGCCTCGTTTGTGATTGACTCCGCCGAATTCTTGTTTTTTCTCGCATGAAACATGCAGATGTCATCTTGCGAATGACTGAATCGACTGTCTGCAATTCGAAGCACCATTAGTACGGCACTGCAGTGTAGATAGACCCGCATCGTCGCCAAGCGAGGCAAATCCAAATGATCGTGCTTGCTTAAGCGCTTCTTGGTTGAGACACCCAAGACAAGACGCCGAGGACTGCGTAAGGACGAAAAATCTAGATTGGCTGAAAAGTCCTGTTTAGTCAACCGATTCTCGACATGAGGATGTAGATAGAAAGGTGGAAGTCCGCTTGAAGCTAAAGTGCTCCCCCAAAACACAGACTTTTCACCAGAAGGGGGATTCTCCTACGATCTCACCCACCCTCCTGAACCGACATCTCCAGCCAATCATCCGCGCATACCGCTACAAGCAACGGCGGCCCGCGTTTCCATCGATCCAACCAAAAATGCTCTGATGGTTGTGAATCTGCTAAACTACTCCTATCACCCGGCCTTGGTTGTCCCTCTGACGCCGTCGGCTTGTACGTAGTCGACAAGCTTTCACAGTACGCGATTCCAGCTTGTAGGAAGGCTGGCATACAGATTATTTGGCTAAATTGGGGTTTAACCGAGGAAGACATCAATGAGATGCCGCCTAATATATTCAATGGCTTTGCGGTCGACAACAGTTTTGATGGCGAAAGAACGATCAAAGGCTTCGGCTCGGAGGTTGGATCCGTGCGACTAGAGGATGGCTCTGTAGTGGATGGAGGTCGGGTACTGATGCGAGACCGGTGAGATTCAGGATCTTATTCGCCGCTCGATGCAAGCCACCAACCTCAAGACGTCTGGATTCACAAGAATCGCTTGTCAGGATTCGAGGGGGGACAGCAACCGAAGAGAGGTTTTGACTTCTCGCGGAATCGGAACTCTGATCTTTGCGGGCGCGAATACTGATCAGTGTGCGGCAGGCAACCTTCAAGATGCTTTCACGAAAGGCTGGGACTGTCTTCTATGAGGCGACGGCTGTGCAACAACGAGTCCGGAGTTTTCCTAACAGTGCATCGAAGTCAATAACGAGCAGGGTTGGGGGTTCTTGCTGTCCTGTGCCAATTTGGCCAGAGGAGTTGACAATGCACAGACCGCAACTGGCGCTGGACTCTAAAATGCTTGAAGGGAAAAATGAGAGATGAGGTTTGATACATAGTTTCGGATTGGCCCCTAAACTTTGCTGAGCAATAGGCAATTGCTGTATACACGGCGGGATATCCCGGTGATAGAAACCTTTTATCGAATCCGGGGCCTTCTGAGAGGCGACAAGTATAGACGAGAATAATAGCAAGAACACCACCAACTTACAAACAGCGCAATCCATTAAACTTCAGATATCCAAGATAAAACGCTGAGGACTGTGTGAGGCTGAAGTTTCCTGTCTAATAAACTGATTCTCAAGCTGAGCGCGCAGATAGACATTTGTACCTTTTTAATTGTACCACCAAACCACAGCTACTTCACCAGAAGAGCTATTCTCCAATCCACCGTCCTTCCGTAAAATCGGAATCACTGCAAAGGAAATACAACTTACACCTCATTGCTATAAATTCTTCCTAACAGCACCTCGCAGTCATCTCGTGAATGACCACGCCAGGTTCAAAGGGAAATATCGTTTAGTCACAGCACCCACCTTTCTTTCTCGGGGCGAAATGCTCGTCAGATCACACTGCACAGATACCAAAGGATCCTTTCGCAGCCATGCTGTCCAGCTGATGAGTCCCGCTTGGTTGGCTATACGCCGCGCTTCGAGGTTTTAGATACCTGAGAAAAGCACAATAGTTCTCGGGAGATCCAACGAGTATTCTCCACGGACTCAATTTACCTGTGTCGATGTTTGACATTTCAGGGGGGAACTAGTAGCAAGTAGAATTTATTCATGAGAATTTACTAGCTCAAATTTCAAACCATTTCCGCAAATCTAGCTAGACGACACAGCGCACCTGTCTTTTCGCTGTGGAAGTCACACGCCTCAGCACCGTAGTGTATTTTCTTCCCAAAACTTGGCTTTTGAGTTACAAAGTTCATCAGTACTCACCGAAACTACTCTCCCGAGAGTCCCAAATCTTGCCTTGCGGGCACGCAGCGGATTGTGTTAGTATGGCCTTTGCCGCCGCGCCATCCCTGAACACAGACCACCATATCGCCTTCTTTCAGTACGCCAAGGTCTATGGCTGATTTGATACCCCACTTTAGGCGGCCGTCGACGTCCTCTTGCCAGTCGGCTTCGTTGAAGTCAGGCTTCTTTTTGGGGAAGAGGAATGGATAGACGCCGCGGTAGAGATGTGAATACTACCACTCATTAGCATTGAATACTATGGAAGACTTGTGAACTTACCCTTGAAGCAGCAGCATTGCGAGTGACCATGATGATTGGGCATACAGGTCTGAACTTTGAAACCATGCGAGCCGATGAACCACTTCCGGCGGATTAGCTATTATGGCCATTATACCAGTAGAATGGGGAGATTACCTCGTAGTTAGGACAAGGATGGCGCCAGCATTCATCTCTAGACTGCCGCTTACTGCCGACATGGCGGTCGACTCAAGAAGGCTCACGGGCTTTGGAGTAGTGGCACGCATATCATTGAACAGGCTGACGTAAGGAATAGCGACTTCGGCCAAGGCGCACGCTGAATGCATCATCTCAACGGATTCTTTGGGGTAGTTGCCTTTGGCAGTCTCGCCTGACAACATGACGCAGTCTGCACCGTCCAGAACAGCATTGCCAACATCGCTGACCTCGGCACGAGTAGGACGAGGGTTGTATGTCATCGATTCCAGCATCTGGGTTGCGCAAATGACAGGCTTTCCAGCACGATTGCACTTGGCGATCATCATTTTTTGTGCAATGAATACTTGAGCTGGAGGAATTTCGATACCAAGATCACCTCGGGCCACCATGACACCATCTGTCTCTTTCAAGATCTCGTCGAAGTTGTTGACTCCCTGCTGGTTTTCAATCTTGGCGATGATCTGGATCTCTTTACCGTCTTCGCCGAGGACCCTCCGGATATGCTTGATATCATCACCACGACGGATGAATGATGCGAAGACCATATCCACTTGGTTTTTAACTCCAAAGCGCAGATCGGCCTGATCTTTCTCCGACAGCGCTGGGAGATCGACGTCGGTCCTGGGCAAGTTCACACCTTTTCGCGAGGAGATCTTGCCGTTGTTGACGCAGCGAACGCGCAGTGTCTTCTCGTCGACCACCTTTATGACCTCAAACGCAAGTACGCCATCGTCGACATAGATGGTACGTCCTGGCTCAATGACCTTAGTGATGTTCTTGTAGTCAACGTACCTGCGATTTGTCAGCTAGGGTAAACGAGCTAATGGACTGCAATGGCCTGACATGTTCTTGTCGTCAGAGGCAGTCTTGTACTTGTCATCCGTCGTGATGTTCATCTCGGTACCCTCTGATATTGGTATGTCTCCATCTGCGACGGTGTTACCGGTTCGTATTTCAGGACCTTTCTTTTGCTTGTTTTAGTATTTCCCCAAGCTATTTCAAGAGCCGGGATGATCATACTGTATCAAGGGCGATTGCCAATGGCCGACCAGGCTGTTTACGCTCGGCTTCCCTTGCATTGTCAATGACCGATTGGTGGTAGCTGTATTCCCCATGAGAAAAGTTCATTCGGACAACATTGAGCCCAGCCCTGCGTAGCATGTTGATTTTCTCTGCCGAATTGGTCTTGGGCCCAATGGTGCAGATGATGGATGTGCGACGGTAATTGGTCTTGGGCTGGAACTCGATATCGAGACTGGAGAGCCATTCGATCTGGGTATTGCCCGTAGACAGGTGATCTAACGAGTCGGCCATTTTGATCTCAGCTTTGAGAGCTCGAGTCTGGCAATGTTTTGGTAATGTGAAGCAGAGCTGTGAGACAATGTCTGCTCAACTCGAACAATGTCAGTTGAGAAGAAGCAAATTGTTGCAGGGGTAAACAAAAGCAAGCAGGAGATCGTCGGGTGCTTCTGCAGGACGTACTCAGCTCTCGGCGAATGAGCAAATTGAATTGTTGAGGGAGCTCAGGGCCCCTCCACTTTAGCGCCGTAACATCCCGCACTAGTCCTATCGATAACGGATTATATCTCCTCCGCTCCCGCAGCAGCCTAGCTTCAGAAGGGCTTAGCGCGGAGTAGGTTGACATGGGGAAAGCGACAACAGCAACAACCGTTGTGACCCCTCAAGGCAATCCTACTCAACCCCCGGACGAGACCGAATGTGAAGAACTACTGCAGCAGTTGATTAATCAGACAGCTCTTTCACTGTACGGCCTTTGAAAGATCTTGATAGTTTCACCACGCGACCGCCATGGTGGTATGATACCTGTTCCAACTGTGAAGGCACTTCGTTGACGGGACGCAATAGCTCGGTCGCCTCACTCATTACGCATTTGATGCAGTGTTGCGTATGCATAAGCCTGAGAGAAAAACCCCGTGCTCTGCTAACAACCCTCACAGTCTCAGCATTCCTAGCAGGCGTCAAGCGATCAACGGGTCTCACGTATGCGCACCCTCAACCCAACTCCTTTGCCAATCCTGAGTGTGTCGCACAGCCCTCCTTCCATCTTGACACTGTACTTTAAACGAAGAGCGATTAGCTAACAAGCACCCCGATGTGGGAATCTTAGCCCCAGCTTCAAGCAAGATAAGATCGCGGAGAGCAAAGAGGTGAAGAAATGGGTCGATAGCTATTTGGGTATGGGCGAATGGGTGATGGATCAGAGCGTCGCGATTCTGGGGTCGAGCGGGTGGTTTGAGAGGAGGAGATGATTGCTGCGTGTGTGGAGGGAGCCTGGAGAGGAAGAAGACACCTCTGCGGCTGAGTTGAAGGGTCGAGGAGGCTTTGGTTCACGATGCAGCGTGCTGTGTTCTAGAAGAGCGGATGGTGTGCGCTTCATTGATTGCGGATTATGTGATGAAGTCGGCCGTTTGCGGTCTCATAGGAGGAGAACTTCATGATCATCACTGTCCGGATAGCATCTAAGCTCCTCAAATCACCAACATCGTTCCTACACTTGCCAAGTCTAGGCTTCCGAGATTTAGAACTCGTTCTTTCCCCATCTCTATGAAATCATAAAATGTTCTTGGCTACGTCAGAACGTTCTTGCCATCCCAACCCGGCTCTTCATACTGATTGGCCCAAGCTGCCCTTGGTATCCTAATTTCGACCAAAATGATACCCACATGAACGGAGCCTCAGCAGGCTCTTCCCATCCACCACAATGGCAGACAAATACATCCTCCGCGTAACCGCCGGCCCCAGCTACGACCCCACCACCCACCACCTCGTCCACGTAAACACCACCACCCCAACCCGCATCACCTCCCCCCTCTGCACCGCCGCCATCACCGTCCGCATCCAAAACTACCACGGCCTCCCCCCCAACTCCCCCACCACATCCCCCTACTTCAGCCACCCCACCCACCTCCACGACCAATACTCCATCTCCTTCGCCCTTACCCCTCACACCCCCATCCCCGGCCCCTCCCTCCTCTTCGGCAACGATTTCGACCACCCGATCCGCGACCGCATTCCCCCCGGCTTCAGCACCGCATTCCGCATCGTCAAGTGGGCGATTGATCCCGGGTTGGAGGGGGATGTGTATGCGGATAAGCCGTGGTTGTATGGGAATGCGTTGAGTAGTGTTAATGTTTTGAGGGTGGGGGAGAAGGGAGTGGGGTTGGGGGAGGGAGAGGGGGATGGGGTGGTGGAGGAGGGGGGGGATGGAGAGGGGGTGGAGTGGAGGGAGGAGAGGGGGGTGCCGGAGGGGGCGGAGGCGAGGAAGAAGTGGTTTTTGGGGAGGGGGAGGACGGGGGAGTGGGTTTGGGAGGAGGGGAGGGTGTATAGGGGGGATTTTTTTAATCCGTATTTGGATTTTAATGGTGGGTGGCTATGGGTTTTTCATTCGGCGATCTCGGATATGTTCGCTTTACTAACAAAGAATTCGATGACAGAGTTCGCTTTGAAATTGCCAGGTTTCAATCTCTCGATATTGCCATATTTGGGAGGAGAGGACTCTTTAAGGTATGACCCTCCCATCACGCATCCAATTTTACATTCTGCATGATTCAATGTTAATTCTTGTAGGTACGTTCTCAAGAACAAAGATAGCGACGAGGTGCTCTTTGTTGTGGTCTTCACCCTACTAAAGAAGGAAGACGTAGAGATTGAAGAAGCCGAGGCGGAGAAGAAGGGTAATACGAGAGAGGATGCTGGTGAATCGAAGCCAGGAGGGGAGAAAGGCTTTGAGCCACACGCCGATGACTTAGACTAGTATTTTATATGGGTTGGAGACGATGAAGGGAGATCGACATTGTGACATGAAAATACCCAACTTTAGGACACCTCGGAACGACGTCTGTGTCGCCTTTGCTTTTAAGAATTGAATCAGTGAGGAGAAACCAAATCGGCAAAAGACTCTAGACAGCCATCGGTACGAACAATATGAATCATCTTTCGGTACAGTTCAACGATGCGCGAGCCTGTGAAGATGTCAGGGTGTTATACAGACTTTTCGGTGATAGACAAACGAACAAGTTCCTAATGATAAGCGTAGCGTGAGGCGGAGATAGGAGCCTAGGTTAGAGGTAAATGAGAGGACTGAAAAGGTTCTAAGAATACTAAGATGAAGGATGGGATGTGAATGATGAGATGTGAATAGTGAGATTAAACTAGAAGAAGCAGGGTGGGAATAGAGTAGTAACATACATATCGTAAGAATAGAATAGTCCGCATGAAGTAGGTCTTTGGTCCTAATCAGCTCGCAGTTGGATGAAAATTCAATTGTAAGCAGGATAATATGTTGCATGATTTCAGGAATAGGAGCACAGAATTCAGCATAGTGATATGTATCGAATTTATTCCTTGGAAAACAACATAGACTTCGATGATGTCGGTAAGTCATAACAACGCATGCAAGAATGAGCGCCTAATCCCTCAATGCGATCACCATATCCCCAATACAAAACTCCTTTAGCCCCCAAAATCAGGCGGTATGTCCACTTCGTACACAACATGTAAAGCAGATATAGAACATTACCGTTTCTCCACCAGCAATATATGCATCGCGACATAAGCAATTACAACGAACGCGGCCGAAAAAATGCCGAGGCCGACAACGTCATTCCACAGAGCACTATTGTCGAAGCCAAAGGCACTGAGGATGGATGCGCCGGGGACTTCGATGTCCAGGCCGTATTTGTGGTCGATCAGGGTGAGGTATTTGACTTCGTTGACGATGAGACCTTCGAAGCCGTAGTGGAAGATCGAAAGCTAAGAGTCATTAGTAGGGAATAGTTTACTGTATGACGGAGGGCGAAACATACTGTCTGAAGCCATAATGCCGCTTTTGGAATTGCATCATGATTTAGCAGCAGACCTGCGAAGAGCAGGCTGAATAGCATCACTAAGCTACCGATCAAGTTGGCGACACCACCGTCCTTGAAGACGATGCCAATGAAAAGGCAGATGGCGGCCGCCGCAAGGTTGAAGAGAACAAGTATCAACAGGAATTTGAAGAATTCAGGCCATGCCGGAGTCAGCCCAGACATGGGGTAGACAATGGCGCCCATTATAATCGGAGGTATCAATCGAAGAGGAACAATGTCAAAGACGACTTTGGCTGCGAAATAGGTGATGGGGGAATAATATCCATTCGCTCGTTCTCTGACGAAGAGAAGGCGTTCGGATGAGAAGACCGTAAGACTCGTGAGCGTACTGAACCCGAATAATGCTAGGACGAAAAAGAATAGTCCGAGCCTATTTTGAAAGCCTTTGATGTCGTCGGTCAAGCCGTAGAACAGGAATCCAGATAGGACGGCAAGCAGAATGGCAATGGCGTAGTGAGTCAGCATTAGCATTGGGTTCCTGTATAGATTGCGCCACGTCCTTCTTGATAGGATCATGAATTGACTGATGTATCCGACACGTCGGTAGCCTCTCATCGTACCTGATACCACGGCATGGTTCGATCCACCGTTAGCGGAGCCGTTCGCAGTCGTTGCGCTGCTGACGGCCGCATTGATGTCGTCCCGTACCTGGCCAGCAACTGGTGAGCTTACATAGCTTGAGACAAGATCATCTAAGCCGGTGTATGCCGGGGGTGGAAGCTGATGCGGATCGTCCATGATTTGTGGTGGGATCTGGCCCTGCTGTTTCGATAGTCTGATCAAGTCTGCACTGTCCCTACGATTGTCGTTCGGGTCAGACGCCTCATCGTCAGTCTTCGGAGTCATCGGCGACTCTACGCCAGTGCTCTTCTTTCGTGTATACAATTTGCGGTCTTGTTGCTGCTTAAGAGATTGCCTTCGGTTGCTCTTTGGCCGTCGAACCGACTCGTTGTGGCTTCCGTAACTGCCGTTGTCGAGACTCATGTTTGAAGTACTAGCGATAGACTTGACAGCACGAACGCTGCTATTGACAGTGCGCATGCCTTCACTTCCGCCATCAAATCCGTTTGGACCATGCTCGTTTTCAGGTGTATGCGCTGTTTCTGCGTGCATGGTGAGATCAACAAGGTAATCAGCGATATTGAAGCCTGGCGGACAAGAATAACCAATGTTGTCGAAGTAGCTTTGGCAACTGGAATACGGTCCCGAGTAGACGGTTCTACCTTTAGCGAGGAGCACCAGGTGGTCGAAAAGCGCAACGATGTTGGACCGAGGCTGGTGAATTGTGAATATGACGGTTCTGTTGTAGTTCTTCGCCAGCGTTACAAGACACTCCACTACATTGAAGGCATTGAATGCATCCAGTCCGCTTGTTGGCTCGTCCAAGAAGAGAATGCTGGGACTTGTGACTAATTCACAGGCAATACCGACTCTGCGCTTTTCACCACCAGAAATCCCACGTCCATTGCCTTCTTCTGATCCGATGAGCTGATCTTTAATGGCCAAGATCCCGAGCTGCTTTTCGACTTCATACACACGTTGTTCCTTAATCGAGATGTTCATATCTCGAGGTAGACGCAGAAGAGCACTCGTCATGATCGTCTCATGCACTGTTAGCGTAGGGAGCATCGTATCCTCTTGGTCCACAAAGCCAACAACGCTGCGGTACTCATTATCATCAACTTTTTCTCCATTCACATAGAAATTACCCTCAACCACACCCCGCTTATTTTTCCTAGCAAGTATATCGAGGAAGGTCGATTTGCCGGCTCCTGACGCGCCCATGATAGCCATCAATTGTCCGGGCAAGGCGATCCCTTGTACGCCCGATAAGATTTGCTTTCCATTGAGATGATATGAGACCTTCTCAAATTGTAAGGATGCTGGTTTATGTTCTGCCATCATCTGGGCGAGATCGTCATCTGAATCATCAGACAGGTGTATCGGTCCATTCTTGAAAGAACGCCTAGACAGATACCAGACCAGTAGAATGACCAACACCACAAACAAAGCGCAACCAGCGATGACGCCAGCAATCAGCGGAGTATTGATCTCTTTGACGGGCCTTGTATATCCTGGGACGTCTGTTCGGTACATACACTCTCCCCAGGAGCACTGCATTGTGATGGATTCATCTCCAAAGACGCTCTTGATGAGATCATTCATTGCCGGCTCCTCAAACTTACTGCCATCTTTACTACTGCCTCCAACGGTCCAAATCGAGGAGAAAGACGCGGGACCCTTGATCTCTTCCACTAAAAATTCTTCAATATCAATAGAGCCTTCTTCTCCACAAAGCATGCGGCCCGGGACACAGGCACATTTAATGTTGTCGCATTTGTAGAGGGTCGTGTTCCTGTCATACTCATTATTCGAGCTGAAGGTGCAAGTATCCAGACCGCAGTAGAAAGACTCGACTTGGCCAGTCCAGAATTGGAAATTGCATGTATCGTCCTCGGCATTGCAAGAGAAGGTTGCTTGAGGTGTTCTCTCTTTCAGCTGATCCAGAATTTTCCTGTTGGTAATGTCGCACATCTGGTGGTTCTCCTTTACCACCACACCATCCTTGTAGCAGATACCACCAGTATCCTCCGGCATCAAAGTATTACAAGCATCATCTGTCTTGCACACATTACAGTTGATACCCTCCCAGCCCTCGTCACACTCGCAGTTCCCATCGCCCCTCGGCGCCCGGTTCTTTCCTTTCGCTAATGAGCCGCAGACTGGTTTCGAGCAATCATCGCCACCGAATCCTGGCGGACATGAGCATTTGCCGTTGTACTTGTTGCACGCACCGAATTGCGCGCATTGAAAAGCTTCGAGGTTGCAGTTGAAACAAGGGGGGCAATCCGAGGGCCTGTCATCATCGAAAGAGAAGATGGGCTGGACGAGGTCTGATTGCGAGTAGTTGTGGTATGCGTTAGATGGCCATACAGAGTGTAGTATTCCCAGCGCAGCGAGAGCCGTTCTTCTTGTAATCATGGGGACAACTGTGAGGCGAGGACAGCTCGCCAGCTGCAGCCTAAGGCAACTGCAAAGCGCCTAGGAGAGCGATATGGAATCCAAAATGGGGTAACTTGACGATGAGAGGAGTGCACAGCTGTAGTTCTCTCTGTTTGCCGCACAAATATGGGTAGAAAAAGTAAAGAATGTGGCGTGAGAATAAGGAAGTGTAGAAACGTGGGTCTTGTGCTCATAGAAACGTTGCGGCTGGGTCCTTGGCGTCCCTCTTCCGCCTCGGCAATTCCTCCCCCGCGTGAATATCAAAACGTGGGGTAGGAAGCCGTTGTAATTTTGATGCGCTATGATTTCACTGCCTTGTCTATCTTTGCATATGCATATTGTACTGAGGAGTTCTTGAACTGATTGATCTCAAGCTATTTCTGTCATGTCGCTAGCAAAAGTCAAACCATTTGCTGTAGAACAGGTATGTATCCATCACGTACCATTTTCACCAATTCCCGACTCCATCATCAGAGAATCCCGAGGTCATTGAGAATTCTGGGGTTATGAATCTTGAAAAGCGAAGCTTTGGCGAACTGACGTATCTGGTTTCAGTGGATGGATAAACATGAAACCACTGCCAAGAACAACATTGCCGAAACATGTGTCGCGTCCATCTCACTGGAAACCCTGAAAAGCCTGTCCGAAGACAAGGAGAGCGACATATGGTCCACATCAACCAAATTGACCTATGGGGCGATAAGAGGCTCGGACAGACTGCGGGGAAATCTCGCAAACTTATACTCAGCCAAGAAGCCATTCCAAGCGGAGAATATTCTAATAACACCGGGAGCAATAGCTGCCAATCTGATTTCTTTCTACGGCCTCATAGGAAAAGGCGACCATGTCATCTGTCACTACCCTACCTATCAGCAGTTGTACGAAATACCTAGAAGTCTTGGCGCCGAAGTAGATTATTGGAAAGCACGAGAAGACAAGAAATGGCAGCTGGATATCGACGATCTGAAGCCTCTCATACGACCAACCACCAAAATGATCATCATCAATAACCCACACAATCCAACCGGTGCCATCATTGCTAAACAGACGCTTGATGCTTTAGTCGAAATCGCGGAAGAGCACGGCCTCATAATCCACTCGGACGAGGTCTACCGCCCTCTTTTCCATTCGATATCACCCGGTGCACCTGAATTTCCCCCTTCGATCTTGTCCTTACCGTACGCCAAGACGATAGCTACTGGTTCCCTGTCGAAAGCCTATAGTCTTGCGGGCATACGCGTAGGCTGGATCGCGTCCCGCAGTACAAAGATAATAGAGGCTTGTGCCCAGGCTAGAGACTATACCACCATCAGTGTCGGACAATTGGACGATCAAATCGCAGCGTTTGCCCTAAGTCCGAGCTGTGTACACGGGCTTCTGCACCGTAATATTCAGCTTGCAAAGGTAAATTTAGAAATATTGGAGAAGTTCGTAGAGAATCATCGATGGGCTTGTGAGTGGATCAAACCAGTTGCTGGAACGACAGCCTTTATCAAATTCTCCCAAATGGGTTCCGAAATCAACGATGTGGCGTTTTGCGAGGCTTTGATGGAGCAGACGGGAGTGATGCTCGTGCCAGGCAGTAGATGTTTTGGAGATGGAGTTGACTTCAAGGGCTTCGTGCGCTTTGGATTCTGCTGTGAAACGCCAGTCCTGGAGGAAGGACTAGAGAAATTGGCAAAGTTTATGAAGCTTGGGTACAAGAAACTGCCACTCGCTGAAGAAGAGAAATCTTAGACAAGACAAGAGGAAAGGCATTGTAGAACAGCAATGCTGTACGTGGAACAAGAAGCTCCTTCAAATCGTACTTGAAACGTTAATGCCGGACGCAGTCGTCTGAATATACTCGAAGCGAAGATTTGGTCAAGCCTTATCCTCGGAGGTATCTTTTGAAGCCAACCCTCTGCCATTCATATTTCAAGGATGCATTCGCCGGTCAATGCTCCATGGCCAAGTATAGGTCCATCATTCCTTGACGGATCAAGTCGTAAATGCCTTGATATATTCGTATTCGCAGACATGGAAAGATGGAGAGAGCCCGGAGACGGGAGGGAGCAATGTTGTTGAATTGCGGAGAGTTGATGACAAATTGGCGCGCTCCAATTTTTAGGCGAGGCAGAGTCGACCTCGTGAGCAGTAAACAGATAGCACAACTAGAGTGACAAGAGCCAACGACCCTCAGCCTCGGTGTCTTCGTTGCTTCCTCTTCACGACTTGCAAAGCGACATCCAAAATCTGCGTCCTAGTACCGTTTCCCCGCGAGGAGATACTTCTCCGCTTTTTATCACAACTCTCCGCTGCTCGGCTTATCAGCCTAAGCACAATCTCTGGACCGTGCACCATTTTGACTGAGCAGCTCGTATCAAAGCTTCTGAAATATCTGCACACACTCTCGGCCCAGGATGTCAGGCGAAGCATGGCTGTACCTTTTATCGGTACTCATAAATGCCGTCAACCTCTTTCTGCAAGTTTTCTTTACCATCATGTACAGCGATCTGGAGTGGTAAGTGCATACCCCGACCCCGAGGAGCTTGGCGATGTGGATTTGTGAAGGCATCTATCTGACTGTTCGGGACACGCAGTGACTATATCAATCCTATCGATCTTTGTAACCGTCTGAATACCTACATTGTCCCCGAGGCAGCCGTACACGCTTTCCTGACCGTGCTATTCCTGATAAATGGCTACTGGGTTGCTCTGATCCTGAACCTCCCACTGCTTGCATACAACGCGAAAAAGTTTGTTCCTTCGCCTGCGGAGTGCCGAAGCAGAAGTACTGACAGATACGGCAGGATCTTCGAGAACCAGCACCTTCTCGACGCAACGGAGATATTCAGGAAGTTGAACGTGCACAAGAAGGTAAGCGAGTCCTAGTTCAGCTCTGCACCATGCGCCTCGGATTGCACTCAAACATATTGTCTGGCTAACAATCCTGCAGGAGTCGTTCATCAAGCTTGGATTTCACCTGATCATGTTCTTCTTCTACCTCTACAGTATGATTGTTGCTTTGATAAGGGATGAATCACATTGACTACGAGAGAAGGCTCACAGGAGCATGCGAGAAGGCGGTCTCTAAGAAGAAGATGCCACACTGACGAGGATCTCGTGGTCGCGTGCCTAGAGGGTTCCCACAGGGTCTCGTCTTTGGGGGGCAGCATGGGCGCACCAAGCCTCGAAGATGTGCATAGCATGGGCATCATGGAAGTGATGTCATCTGTTTGAGCTTCCAATGTAATGTTTTTGATGAGCGATACCCGGTATATTTTCGTAGGAAAGAACAGCTTGAAGCATAGGAACACTTCTTGAGAAGTATCCGCATGTCATCGCGCGCACCACCTACATTCTTGAATTTTGGGGGTTTAGCCTTCGAGTACGACAGAGATAACAATCAATTGAACTATCTAAGTCATCCTCGACTACTACCAAAGTAGTGGCCGTGAAACAAGGAAATTGAGTTGAAATATCCACTGCGCCTAAACTCCGTAGTATCTAGCTCTAATCTCCGAGTCGCATTTCTTCTCTGCACTGACTGCACGTTTTCAATTTCTTCTTGCGCTTTTCTTACATTGTACATTCTAACTCTACATCATGGCACTCCTTGGTGATGATTATGCCTCCAGTGAGAATGGTACTACTCCACCGCCAGCCGAAGCCTCCCAGAAAATTGCTGCAACATCCATAGTCGCAGCTCCAGATGTGTCATTAGATGTTTGGTCTCATAAGTCCATGTCCTGGGAATCTAAAGCTAATATCGCGCAGGATCCCATGCGGCTCCAGATGATGCTGGCTAAGCCTACAGACAATTCCCTCACATACAATGTCCGATACGAAGACCTCTCACGGCCGGCTCAAGGGCCTACCAACCCATTCAAGACTACTGAAGGCAATGCGCTCAAACGAAAAAATGTTCTCACCGGGCACGCAGAAGAAGCTGTGATCAGCGATGCCACATTCACGAACCAGCACCGAACTTTTCAATCACGAGGCTATGCTCTAGAACCCAACGCAAGCGGCAACATCGTAGGAGATCTGGCCCTTGCAGAGAGGTATGGAGGTCGAGATGTTGTGCAAGCAAAATCAGAGAGGGAGAGACGGAAAAGACAGAAGAAAGGTGACTCAAGTATATTGGAAGGGGAGGGACGGTATCTTGGGCCATGGGCAAAATATAAGGAGGACGTGCAATACGAGGATGAAGCTGCGCTCGCCGAGGAAGAACTCGCTAGTGACGAGGAATACATCGAAGAAGCTATCGTCCCAGCAAATGCGGGAGCCATGACAAAATCAGGCACGGACTACCAGGAAGACGTATCCAATATGGAAACGACCGAGTTCAACGGAAGCGCGCAATATGATTATCAAGGGAGGACATACATGCACGCGCCAAGGGACATTGACGTCGATCTTTACAAAGAAGGAGGCGCCGAGAAGAGTTACATACCCAAGAAACTCGTCCATACCTGGAGGCATGGCTCAAAGCCCATCAACGCCATTCGATTCTTCCCCAACACTGCTCATCTACTACTATCCGCCAGCGCAGATGCGAAGATCAAAATCTTCGACGTCTACCGCGACAAGGAACTACTACGCACCTACAGCGGCCACACCAAGTCCGTCTCAGATATAGACTTCTCCCCCGACGGCACCCAATTCCTCAGCGCCAGCTTCGACCGCCAAATGAAACTGTACGTACCTCCCCCTCCCCCCATCCCTTCCCCAAAAATCTAACAACCGCCCAGCTGGGACACCGAAACCGGCCAATGCATCTCCCGCTTCACCACCAACTCCATCCCGCACGTCCTAAAATTCAACCCCGCCGCCCCCCACGAATTCCTCGCCGGCATGTCCGACAAGAAAATCGTCCAGTTCAGCACCACCACCGGCGCCCTGACGCAAGAATACGACCACCACCTCGGCCCCATCAACACCCTCACCTTCGTCGACCAAAACCGCCGCTTCATCTCCACCTCCGACGACAAATCGCTCCGCGCGTGGGAACTCAACATCCCCGTCCCCATCAAATTCATCGCCGAACCCTACATGTATCCCTTAACCGCAGCATCCCCGCACCCCTCCGGCAAATCCGTCTGTTTCCAAAGCGGCGATAATCAAATCGTCGTGTATGCGTCTACGGATCGGTTCCGGCAGAATCGGAAGAAGTGCTTTAGGGGGCATAATACGAGCGGGTATGCGATTGATGTGAGCGTTAGTCCGGACGGGGGGTTCGTGGCGAGCGGGGATTCGGCTGGGTTAGTGTGCTTTTGGGATTGGAAAAGTAGCAAGATGTTTGAGAAGTTTAGGGCGGGGGAGGGGGCGGTTACGTGTGTGCAGTGGAATCGGCAGACGAGTAGTCGGGTGGCGACGGCGGGGTTGGAGGGGGTTATTAAGTATTGGGATTAGGGAGTTTGGGGAATTCGTTGCGATTTGTTAATATTGATTCTGAACGAAAGAGGATATCTGTGCTATGCTATGCTACAAAGTCCAATGCCTGCCACGCTATGCTTTTGTAATCATGTCCCCTGACCCTTATCATACACATTTCATCTCTTTTACCCATTTTCGGACAAAGCATACAGTAGCTCAAAAGCTCGCCATCTCCATCCACGTCCCCAAAAATCCCAACGACATCCCCTTCTCCCCCTTCATCACCGTCTCAAACTCGTCGAAATTGAATCTGCCCGGTCCGCCCCTCTGCTTATCTTCATATTCGAGCAGGGTAAGCGCGGCAAAGTATCTTAGAGTGTCTGAGTCTGGAGTCGGTACCTGTTTGTCAACAGGCGCTTCTTGAGGCCGCGGTAGCCAAGTTCCGGGCTGTGACGGGTCATCTGGGAAATAATTGAATGTGATGGTATCGTCTTGTACATTATGATAAGTCCATCCGTCCGGGTGGCGGAGCAGACCATGGCGTCTCTGATGGTTTGCAGGTGCGGAAACGTCGCTGTTGGGCCTGTTTTGTGGGAGTGTTGGGTCGTGGGGAGGGGATACGCCTCGTGGACGGAACGCGGCTCTGTAGCCAGATTGTGCGAGGAGTTGGCCGAGTGGTCTAGGGATGCTTGGTTCCGATGTTGGAGGATCATTATCCTCGAATTGAACCAGGATTTCATCTAAATTGGCCTCTAACTCCGAGGGTGTAGGCGGCCCCCAGTCTTCGTCGGCACCATCGAGGTACTGGACGACTCTGCCATCTTCGTTTGTGGCGTCCCTGGCTAAGGCATCCTCGCCAGTACCTTTGGCCTTATAAGCTTCACCGGAGATGATCGACAATAGGCGGACATTTTCGACATTGTATAAGTTAGACTTATGACCGCATGCCGGGCAGAGGAGGGCATGAGGAGCGCCGCCGATGATTGTGTGTTTGTTTTCCAGAGCGCAGCGAGGGCATGGCTGTGTAGGAGTCGGTTTGTCTCCGCAAAGAGTGCGCAAGGGAATTTGAAAATTGCTGGTCATGCCGCAAGCACAAGTAGCCCCGAGAGGAAGGCATGAATGTTGATTTCCCTCCATGCAACGGGGACATTTCTCTGCCGTCAGATAGCCAGGTACCCCATCATTTCTCCGTTTCAAGAAGTTTCGGATGTCTGTAGCTTCGTCTTCTGCAACTGCGTAGGAGCCGTTGACTCGGTGTCTATTGCGATAGGTTTCACTGAGCCAGCGCTTCTGGAAGACCTCTAGCAATCTTTTGAACTCTATGGGTTCTTCTACAGAAGCTGCGGCCTCAGCACGAAAGATTTCCCTGTCACGTTTCGTCCCAAGCATCGCGAACGCTAGGTCTTCTCTCAATCTGAAAACAGGGTCAAGTAATTCGTTCACGGCTTCCTGTGTGACCTGGTAAAGTACCTCCCGACCCACGTCTCTTTCTGGCTCCGGCACATCTGCTCCACCCCATCTTTCATTGAGGGGGATACTCCTTGATGATATTGAAGTTGTTCTCGAATGAGACCCTTGCCAGTCCTCTCTTCCCACGTCATCTTCGAATCGCACTTTGGAAGATGACCGCGATCGGCGAGTAGATGGAGGTGTCCCGATCGGGTCTTGATCGGAATTCTTGTCATAAGGGCTGTCAACAAGAGACCTCAGGGTCTCAAATACTCTCCAAACGAAAGCTTTCGATTCTGAAATGTCAGCAGCGTAGCCTAGAAGGTCTTCAGCGATCCCTATCCTAGACCAGTGAGCCATTATCATTTCTACGATATGTGTAGCCACCGTCGCGGATGAATGCTGTTCTGGCCAATTCATCTCCTCTATCTCATGTTGAAGGAACTCGAAGAAACCGTGGGCTTCTCGTGAACTCAGCAGGAATTTGAGATTTTGACTGAGTACCAAATCGAGTTGGGCTAGATCAGCAGTATCACGGTGATTGATCTTCGAGGCACCTGACGGCGTTTCGCCATCTTCACCATCCAAGTTCAACGCTCGTCTCCTCTCTATTTCTATCAGCGGCATACGCCGAGATTTTGAACATTGCAGATAGTCTTCTGCAAATCTGGCATGAGCGACCCTTCGACACCGATTCTGGTCTTCAATCAGGGTTATTTGCTCTACTGGAATTTTCCGACGAAGAGCTCTGTCAACATCCGCCATAGAGATGTAATCAGAGGGCCAAGGGTCATTCTTGACATGAATGATACTTGAAAGCAGCTCATGACGGGAGTCAGGCAAATCCAGCGCATCAATTATAGTATTAGACGGACGTGCCAAATCACGATCTTCTTCGTCCACGGGGCCTACTCCATCACCAATGATCCTCAAGTCACCATACTCATCAATGACTTTACCCTCGCCACTTCTCGCAAGCTCTCCGTCTGGAATACTGTGACTGAACCCGGAGCTGAGAGGCTTACTGCCAAGGACTAGCTGGCGTACTCCACTGCCAGGGACGTCATCTCCCATTGCTGCAACTATATCGCGTGTAAGCTCTTTGGTGAGGGCATAGTATGCTCTGAATATTCGTAGGAAGTCTTTCCGGTCTACGAAACCGTCACCATTGATATCGTAACTCTTGAACAACCTCTCAAGGAGTTCATCGGGTTTTTTCCGAGAAAGGATTGCAACGCTAGCGACGAAATCCTCGAAATCAATCATACCGTCGCCATTTTGGTCGTAGAAAGCGAACATTCGATCGTGAATCAGATTAGGAGGTGGTGGACGAGGTGAACATTGTGGGACGAAGCATTTGTCAAATGTTTGACGATCTATCGCTCCAGGGAAATCACTTGAGTTATGGGGCTCTTCTGTGCTAGCAAGACATGTAAACTGCTCCCACAAAGCCTCAACTTCTGCGACTTGAAATCCAGTATGCTTGCAAAGGGGAGTCGTCATCTCTCTTGGGAGACTGCGATTCATTGTAGCTGGGTTTCCAGGATACCACAAAGGCTCTGAGCGTCTGATATTAGGCCGGGGGGGTGCTGGTATTCGTATTTTATAAAATACATGGGTCTTGGGGTGTATCTGTGCGGCCTCACACTGCTCACACAAGTCGAAGTCAACACAGTTCGCACAGTGGTAGCGGATCCCACGAATGGGCATGGTATTGCAAGCATTGCAGGTGATTCGACGATGCACGTAGCCATCTTTTCTTGCCTGCTCCTCTGCAATACGGTATAGCAGATGGAGTAAGCCTTGACCCTCCTTATTGTTCGAATTTGCATCTTCCATCTCCTGCTCTCCACGCCACTGTTGCCCGATTCCCTCGTCTGTTGTTGTACGGTGACTTCCTTGGACTCGATCGCCTAATGCCGATTCACTTGCTGAAGATATCAGGAGCGGGGGGTGGCCTGTCTCCTGGACTTCTTCACTGCGTCTTTGTTGAGCCTCGCGCCATCGGTCTATCCTAGGGGTCAATTGGTGACTTTGATGGTCGACTAGTACGGACATGATTGAGTCTCGTGAGAACTCTCCATTAATACTCAGCTCATGTATGATCACATTCATTTGCTCGGTACTGATCGTGCTCGGAGAAAGGTAAAGGCAGAAATATAGGGCGAGGAACGCTTCTTCCAGCTCATGTCTGAGTGTCACTGCTTCCTCGATACTGTTAAGCTCTCGATGTAAGTCATCTACAAACGGCATTTGACGGCTCAAAAGAACGCGGCAAATCTGACCGTCGTGCAACCGAAGCATATGATGAGCAAGGACATCATCGCTTGCTGCACTATTTTGAAGGAAAGCAAGGTCGATAGGTGTCGAGTTCCATGCATCAGTGATGTACCTTGAACGTGAGTACAGAGTTGAATTGAACGATGCCCGCTGATTTTGGCGCGGCTGCCGCCGTGCATTTGAACGATGCAGTCTTTGGGTTGTAGGTTTCGAAGCAACGGATGAGGGCCATATTTGATCATGAATGTAGTATATAGAGCACCCTAAAGCCACGGCGGTCAGTGCAACGATAGCCGCCTTGTGGCGAGTCAGCGATGGGGCGGACCAGCGAGAGGCCTGGCTTTCCATGTTTACAATTCGTACACAGTAGCATGTTAATAAGACTGGGCAGCCTCGAGGGCTCACGAAATGGAGGTTGCGGCCATGATAGTTTGGGTGCTCGCCATTGGACAGACGGCGAGAATCGTACGGAGGTAACCTTAGGGCAGCACCTATCGAGTAAACATCGATAGTACCTCCGCCAAGCAGATTGGTAGGTAGCTGCATAAGGCTGAATGACGTGCATTAGATCCCTCTTTCGCGACTGCCGGCTTCTTTTAGCGTGGGACTTTAAAGGATCCCTAAATTAGACCATGAGGCACAATACCTACGTCTAGATTCAACTTCACTTGCCATAGTCCTCCCTAGCCGAATAGGATATTGAGTCATCGGGGAAAACTGCGTCTTTTCAGCTCACGATCCTGCATGTATGCAACACCGGGACCTAGATTGATAGTTTTCTGTGAAGTGTAAGGCTTCGCCAGGCCTTGCGCAGGAAATACCTTAGCCAGATAGCTGTATGCAATCGGAAACCGCGATGTCTAACAATACTGGAAGGAGCAGGCAGTCTCTTCAAGTTCCTGAAATATTTTTACCAGAGCCATTTGCCTATAGCTTCCCTTCTTATAAAATTCTCTCTCATCCCATGCCTGATCGTCTACAGAAAACTTCATCAGATCGTGCAAACCTTAAGCTAAAGCCTTGTTTCGTTGAAAAGCATACTACTGTCCCAGTAGCGAGTCCCACACTTGGGCTAGAAATTGTGCAATACTTTCCTTCCTCACACTGCCACCTTGCCCACCCCTCCCTCTCCCACCCAAACCCACACCTCATCATCAACCATGGCGTCTCAAGAACTCATCCGAATCCGCCTCAAGACCTCCCTATCAAAACGGAACCTCTGCGAGAACATCAAGGAATATTACTCCTACCTCATCAGCCCCGAGCTCAAACAATCATCAGACTTCTACAAATCCGTCCAACCGAAAAGCTGCAAGCGTAATGACATAGTTCTTCTCGAGGATGGAGACGATGGGAATAAGATCAAGCTCTGCTGTATTATGGAAGTAACTATGCAGAAGTGTGCTTGTGGCGAACATGGGGATAGGACAAAGCTGATTGGGACGTGTTTTGAAAACGGGAAGATAATTGAGACCCGTTATATGGATGAGGAAACGAGGGTAGGGAAATTTGTCATTTGGGGGAAATGGAACTATGCCTGTAATGCACCTGAGACACCGCTGGATTCATCAAAGGATGGGACCGGTATTGCGGCGTCGGAAAGGCCTCAACTGTGATGTGGAAAAATTACCACTCGTAATGCAGCTCAAGATCAAGAGATATGTATCAGGTGCGCCCAAATACACTGTGAGCCTGAGAACAGAGTGTTACCAAAATGAATGACTTTTCATGAATGGGTCCATCTTCGAAATCTATTACCAAGCCTACCGTTCCTACCATTCATGCAAAGATCTTTCGGAACTTCGTATCAAATTCTGCTCGTAACTTCATAAGCGCCTTGTAAACATTAAGAAATCCCCTCTCGAGCTCCTCCTTCGAAGGATCATCTCCTAAAGATCCATTAGTGGTCTCCGGTTCACTCTCTTCCTCATTATCTGAATCGTCCCAGGAATCGGCGACTTTCTTTTTCGTCGCTTTGGGCTTGCTGCCTGTGGAGGTCGCTGATGTCAATGATGTTCTCCCTGTATCCGTAGTGGCAGTTGAGGTTGCGACACTTTCGGTATCTGTAGAGTCTACTGCAAACCGATCATCCTCCGCATTGTTAGTCTCGTCACCTTCTCCGATGACGTCTAGAAGACTCAAATCGGACTCTGGAAGCTTGAGGAAGTTTGCCAGGCTTGCCGTGACCGTTGCTAGGACTAGTGAGAAATCTGTGGGTTATATATAGTTAGCACATCTGATTGCGGGCGAGGCTCAGAACTTGGATTTGAAACTTACCGTTGAGAAGGAACCAAACATCGGATTTCTTCACGCCGTTTGCCTTCTCAAGTGCATCGAGGTCTCCGTGCATGAAAAAGTCGTAAAGGTCTATCCGAAACGGATCGTAAGTATTAGTAAGGCATTCTGTTGCTTGGTGGCAGCATCCAATACGTACAAGCATTGAGCGGTGTCTTGGACTCGTCAGGATAGACGTCAAGGTGAGGAATGACCGCCTCCTCCAAGAACACTCCGTCACGTGTGGAACGACACAAGTCTGGTATACTCTCAAAGCTATCATCATGCCCTGACAAAGCGACAAAAGATGATCTGATTTTGGTTGGAGGTAGTGGTTCAGGCAGGACGATGTTATCGCTTGTGCCTCCAGCTTTGATACCGGTCAATGGCAGTACGCTATCTTCTGTTTCAATATGCTGGTCCACAAAGGTCCGCACGTAGGTTGTGAAGACTTGCAGGGTATCTTCGTTGTGATCACGCAAGATCTTCGCAGCTTGAAGGGGTAAAGGGGGAAGGAACACGATGGAGGGAGACCGTTTTACGATATTTCCAATATACTCAGCATCGGCCTGAAATCTAGTAGTCAGTCGACTGATCTTTCAGAACGGGAACGTGACAATAGGCTTACTTCTCTGCATGGTCTTCGGCCGAAAAGGTGAGCCATTACGACCATCAAAGTCCGTAAGACGTGTGATTCTTTATCATTAATCTCGGAACACAGCTCATGGAAGTAACCACCTTTTATTAGAGCATTCAGCGCGAAACTCGAGTTTTCCGTAAAGTAGAGATGGCTTGTCAGTCCCGCAAAATTGATTGGAGCTCCTTGAGGGCTAAGGAGATCTTGTCGCCGCAGATACTCTATAGAGAAACGTAGGTGGTGAAGCACTTGATCCTTAAAGGCTGGCCCGTCAAGATACAGCCGCGGTTGCGAAAGGAGAGAATCAATGGCACGGATGGCGTAGGGAGAACTTCCGGACTCATGTAGGAGCGTGAACAACCGAAGGACTAGGGTGGTAGTAACGGGAAAATGACCGTTGAGGTCGGGAAGCCGAGAACTTAACAAACGGCAAATCTTCCCATGACTGATGTTTTGGAAGACAACGTTTCCGAGGAGATCAAAACCACGACGACCTGCACGTCCAGCGGCTTGCCGGAAATTCAATGCCGTTAAGAAGATGCTGTCACCAGAGAACACCACGGTAGCACAGGGCATGTTGATCCCTAGGGCAAGTGTCCCAGTGGCTATCACCACTCTCAGATATCCTTGACGAAACAACATCTCTACAACCTGTCGATATTTCCTGTTCATACCCGCGTGATGAACACCGATGCCGCGTTGCAGGGCTAGTGTCAACCAAGGCGATAGACCTCGTCGGTGCATTTGCCAGAAATACTGAGATAATGCGGCAGCATCAACGCGGTGTTTTGCTGCGAAATGAAACCCATCAACAGGGGCTTCTGGGTCGAAATTTGCATATGGATTTGTCTCCTCGCTTGCAGCATCTTGCATTCTGTCCGATTTGGACGATGGATCATCATCTGTATCACCTTTGGATTTCTTTTTTGGCATTGCTTTTGGAGCTTTCTTGTTTCCTAGCTTTTCTTTCTCCAGCTTCCACTTCTCATATCCCGCGAGTTTCGCTTTCCAGGCGGGGCTGGAATTCTTCCATTGGTTCTCTCCTTCTGCCAGCTGCTTGACCACGACTTTGGCAATGTTCTCACACTTGTGCCGGTCATAATTGAAAAGAATCGCAGGCAAAGCATCTCGCTGATGAAGCTTGCATAGCAATGGTAGAGTTGTCGCATACAAATCTTCAGCATCAATCGCATGCAAATCGTTCGCGTCGTCATTTATCTCCCCTTTCGATGCCTCTTTTTCAGGGGAGGAGGCTTCCTCCAAGGACTGGCTGAGATCCTCCAGAACCGCCTCGAACGGTGATTCGCCGTCCATCATCCAGGCCTTTAGTTGTTCTTTTAGATCTCTTTCCCATTCAATAATATCAGCTTTCCGGAGCACTTTCGAAATTTGTCGCTTTGACGGTTCTAGGCCAGAATCTACAGGATATCTGGGGGTAGCATTTCTCTTCATTGAAGTCAATAATGACAGGCAATCTCTGGCCTCTAAGCTGAGATCGTCAGGCATTCCTCGGGATTTGTTGACCAGGCTCGCAATTGGATGAACAAAAGCTAGCCCGTCAAGGCCGTCTAGCCCCAGCGTTGCAAACGAGGGCCGATCAACAAGCCCACGAAATGCGAATCTCTTTGGCGGACTATAGACGTATTTTCGCAAGTCAGAATATCGATGTTGATGCTTGATCATAGCTACTTGATGACCTGAGGACGTTTGCGTAGAATTCAACCAAGAGTTGAACATCTCTGGATTGCCGACAGTAGCAGACAAAGCGATGATAGGACAAGGAGCAAGAAGTAGTAGCTGTTCCCACACAACGCCATCCTCTGCTTGACCGATAGAGTGAATCTCGTCGAATATGATGTATCTCACTTTTGGCGACCACGACTTAGCATTGCTCGGAGCGAGGAGCATTATTTGTAAGATGTGCGGTACTGTCACCAATATTTGACAACCTGAGGGATTGTTTATCCTGTAGTCGCGCGTATGGATGGCCCAGACGCATTTGCCAGCATGTTTGTAAGTCTTTTTAAAACGAGCTTGGATCTCAGCTGCAATCTGATTGACCAATGCCTTTGTGGGAGCAACGTAGACAAGAATACCGTCATCATTGGCTCGGAGTATCTTTTCCATCGCATAGAACGAGATGAAAGTTTTCCCTGCACTGGTAGGAGCTACAACAAAGACGCTGTTCTGAGCATCCAATTCGTCCAGCACCCGTCTCTGCCACCCATCAGGCTGAAATGGTACTCTCGAGTCTGGTGCAGAGTCGAGATTTCGGTCCATATAAGGACCACAATGCAGCAGCTGGAAGTCCTTGGCACCTAAGCCGACTGCTAGCTCATTCTCCTTTGGCAATATGATTTCAAGGTCATACGCCAACTTGCGATCAGTTGACGTTATCGAAATGCCTGGATCTGGGAGGTCCAGAGCCTTTACAATGAGTGCTAAGCGGTCACCAATGGTTTTCGTGAGGCCATCAATACTAGCAAGCCGACGACATGTATCCCAGATCAGCGCAGCGACTCCGAACAATTCTTCCTTCGCCGAGCCAGTCACCGGAGATTCTGTTTGCTTGCGGAGTCCACGATATATGTCGTAAAGAATACACAGCAGATGAAACTCCACTTCGGCTTGTACTACGGAACGTTTGGCATCAGGAAGGTCACGCAAATACGCCTTTATCTTGAGATATTTGGACTGCAACTGCCGTTCTGATTCGAGATTCGTTCTCACTGTCCGCCAGGCCGCGAACAACTTATCGTCGGTCTCACTATCCTTTACTGCTTTGCTTGCTGCGATTTCTTCTAACATTGCTTTCTTTCCCATTCCTTTGCGGTTGGTAGGTGCTTTAGTCTTCTGAGTCTTCTCGGCAGCTGATTGAGTACTCTTATTGGCCTTGCTAGGTTCGGGGTAACTAGTTGCAGAAGCGGTCACAATTTCTGGCTCCAATACTTTCCCCGCTGCGTTTGTCAGACTCGCTGCGTAAGCTTGCATATCTTTCATGAACAGTTGGTTTCGTTTGAGGGCCCAGAATTTTTCTTTCTCTGAAGCTGACGTAATTTGATTGCTTTTTGGGTCTAAGCGCCTTTTCGCATTGTGCCAATGAGACACCTCTTGATGTATTCTACCGGACAGCCGGTCAGAAGACTTCAAAGGAGCTACACGGAGACTGATCGACGTTAAATGCTTATCGAAGACTGGGTTTGAGAACGGTAAGATCGTCAAGTTATTGCCAAGTGCTCCATATGTAGCCTTAGAGACCAAGGTATTGGGTGATGGGGTTGTTGGAAGCTTCAAATGTCTGCCAGCTATTGCGCACAGGCCGTGAGCGAGTTCCTCGAACCGTGTGGTGACGCGAACGTCGACTTCTCTTTGCTCTGCGTTTGAAGAGATGGATTCAAGAAGACGGCCATCAATCAAATCTGAGATATCACAAGGAAATCCGCTAGCTTTCATGGTGTTTGCCCACAACGTATCTGACAGTAACGTCATTGTCAAAATCGATAAGTTAGCGAGAAAGGTCTCTGTCTTCAAATTACTATCGACTTTCCCACCTGTTAGCCGTCGCCGCCTATTAGAAAGGGTGACGCATCCTATGAGTGCAGAGTGAACTAGGAAAGACACAGCCAAAGACTCGGTAACTAGACCTTCTTGTAGCATCCGACCTAGGACAATGAGCGATGCTACCGAGCGCTCTGTTAAAGGAATATGTAGAGTAGCAGGTTCAGAGCATCGGCACTTTATCTCTCCCGGGGTCCGCGACTGCTGATCTGACAATAAATCCAGCTTTGCGAGCGGCATTCGGAGGTCCGAGGTCTTCTCGGCGCCATTAGGCATCTCTAGATCAGAGCTCTCTTCTTGTGTAAGGACACTCTGATTTGGAGCTCTTCGCGACCCTTCGACAACCATCGTCATAACCTAATCAATTGTCAGTAGATTGAGCCAGGACGAAAAGATTGGAGAGGACTTCACTTTTGTATCGATGAATTCCAGTCCATTGATCAACGCAATATTGTACCCCCGGCGGATTAGCTTGAATATCATTGACCTGAATCCGACCTTTCTGGACTTTTCCTGAGTACCAATGCTGGCGGTGTCTTGATTCTGTCCTATTGCTGGGGTATCAATCGGATCCGCACTCGCACCATCGTGACACATAACAAAATAAACTCCGGTCGTTTCGAGATATTCATGAAAGTCGGAATCTTGCGGAGAATGGAAAGTCACAATCCTGATCAAAGGATGCTTTTGTTGAAGATTGACCGTCAGATGCCGCCTGATCACGGCTCTTGCAAGAAGAAATCTTGACCGCTTGACACTGGCAACGCCTCGGGGTATGCATAAGTTACGGTTGTTTTCGAAAAATACAACATGAAAATTGCAGTGCCTTTGGATTAGGCCGGATAGAAAACGCTCTACGGCATATACGGCATGCAGAAGTTGAAAGCCGTCTGATCGAGATGAGAAATTTAGTACACGTCATCTCAGCTGCTGTACAGGAAAGCATTACGTACCGTCAAAATCTAGCTTTGGGTCATTGAAGCATCGAAGAAGCAGAGAGTCTCCCTCTAGAAGAAAGAGTTCTTTGCCGGCATAATCGCCGACTAGGTCAACCCGTCTGGAAGACACATGGCCGTACCTTCAATAAAGTCAGCTGGGGGATTTGGCATCCTTCTCAAACAACTGGCGAGATCACCATTCTTGTAGACGCTCAGTCATGATGTTAGCCTGATCCGAAGAATCTTCACGGCTTGGCTGGACAGCCACAGGTTCCTGGATTTGTGACATGGTGCCTGCGATAATTACCGAATGAGATAGATTTTGACCGCCAATGATAGCTTCACCCGCGGGTCACTGCATGTTGTCCCACCTGATTGCTTTCAGTGGACGAATAAAAATATGAGAAACAGTTGGCAAGTATGTTTGTGTGGAAAGACTTCTATTTGCTGGCCGTTAAAGTACATATGCATTCATGATTAACATGGAATGTCTAATATGGTCTATTCCAGAAATTCAAGTGGGTTCATCTACGAATATCGAGAAGTGAATGAAGTTGTGCGAAGTCTGATAAGGCTGAGGAGTTAAGACGCGTTGACTTTAGCGCATCCGAGATAGCGTGGCGAAGCTGACAGGGATTGGCATGTGGAGATAGAAACGGGCGGTTGCAGCAAGTACCTTATGGTACTCTAAGTAACGTCTGTTTCACATTTGGAACAAGCAAAGAAAGACGCCCCTCTCCTGGAAGTTCATTTCGTTGATTGTCTCAACTTCAAATTACAGAATGGCAACGAATGAAGGAGAAGAACGCCTGTTGACTTAGTGAGAATTCAGCGCATAGGATGGCCGTCTTCCAATATCGAACTAATACTCATCAGCTACGCGGACATCCATTATTACTTCAGTGAGCCTACTCCAAGACCCACGGCCCATAGATTCGACAAAGCTTCCTACCTATATCTCTATGGCAACAAAAGTGGCAATGGGGCGAGGCTGGAGATCGCCAACAACGTTCGCAAGCCTGAACAAGATGCTTTCACCGGGTGTAAGATATGAAGTTTGCGTCTTGAGCAAGGGAAGAGACTGAAAATGCGATTCTGCTAGCTTTGGATACCACGACCATCCGTCAATCTCACAAACACCCTACATTATGTACCGTTACTGTAGACGGCTACAATGACCAGCATAAAGGCGCGATGGCTTCAAAGTCACGGCCTGAACACCACTGGCGATTGCCGAATACCGATCCTCGAAATGAAGGCAAATACCTCTTCCGCCTTCATACCTTGGACATCTACTTTTGGAAGCCTGAAGATGCCCATTCCTTTGTTGCTGCTGCGAGGAACAAGCTGCAACCCGATCAAGTGGGAATACTCGACGCACCTCCTACCCCCGCTGCTCACGAACAGGTCATGAGTCCGGTGGTTCAACAACTTGAAAACGTAGCTATCCAGGACCCAGCCTATCGCAATGGGCAGACTCGCAATTCTAGGACAGCCTCAACGGGTATCACCAATCCGCACAGGGAGAGCATGACTCAAGGCGCAGCACGCCAAGAAACTCCCAAAGCGCAGGACCCGGCTTCCTTTCAGCCTCTGGCGTACAATCCCGCCGCTCCAGCTGCACCAGAACCTATCAAGCATCGTGAGAAAACACCCCCACCTGAGGACGGCGAAGAAGGCACTGGTCTAGCGAGCGCCGCCCATCGCGATCATAGCCAAGCAGCGTCTCCTCAAAGCTCACTATCTCGACCCCCTTACGGTCAAGCACCAAGCCAGCAGGGATACGTCAGTCCACAGCCTCCGCAGTCTCACACTTCGTCATATGCTTCTCCTGCGCCTTCAGCTGGATATGCAACTTCGCCGCCATCTGCACAAGGCCGCCGAACGTCAAATGGATCATCATTTCCGCCTCCTCCACCGCAGAGTGGTAGGGGTTCAGCAAGCCCATACACGCCGACCCCATCCTTTGCTGCACCTCCTCAAAGCCCTCACGGCGCAGCTTCTGGGCATTCCGAACAAGCCGCGCCTACTTTCAGCGCCCCTCCTCAAGACCGGGCACCATTCTATAGAAGGGATACCAATCCACCAGAATCTCCAGCAACAGAGATCCTTGGTAATTCATATGTTAGCGGAGTGCGGCAGCCTCTCCAGCATCTGCAACCCCAATATGCTAATTATACACCGTCGCCGCCCGCTCATGATCCATCAGCGCCAGTAGGTGGCTACTCAAATTATCAGTATGACCAGCAGCAGCATCAGCAGCATCATCAAACTCAAAGCAACGAGTATGATGTCCATAGCCAGGTTTACAGACCAACACAGGAGGAAGCTTCGAAGCACAAGCCATCCAAGGCGTCTAATGCTCCTCCCGCAACACCTACAGGACGGCTTGAGCAGAATGCTGGTAAGGTTGATAAGAAAGTCAACAGCTTCTTTAAGAGGCTAGAGAAGAGGGTTGGTTAAGGTGATTCATTGGCGATATTCCACGCGAATAAAGGTACTCCGATCGTCGGCGGTCGTGGTTGTCTTCAAGATGACGAAGAAGCAAGATTTCTCTGGTCGAGCTCAGAGAGGCAGAGCGCATCCCAACGCTCGCTGTAGGTGAAGGCCAATGAACGACTCTAAAGTCGTGGCGTCGAATAGTGCGTCTGATCAATGGAGGAGCTGAGGATCACCTTTGAACAGTAGCCCATCTACGGGTCAGCCTACGTAGACGGAGAGTAGGTTTCGGTACGGTAGCAAAGGTACATGTAGTCCGCAAACAGTAAGCTCATTGAGATGTTTGGGTAGTAATGCAGGAAGTCACTGTTGCCGTACTACCAGGTTTGGAAGTTTTAGCCGAGGCTCTAATCCAAACGCGTAAGGTACATCATCGGGCATCCGTAATGTAAACACTCCTTTTTTCGGGGAAGAGCTTCCTGCTGCAATTGTTTGACCTCCTTTCAACAAGCAAGACTGCATTTCTCGGCTTGCGAGCAGTGACATCTCAACCTCAGCGAAGAGTTGTAAGTCAATGATCCCCTTCAAGTCAGGCTGTACTACCGCAGCGCGAGCGAGACGCGGTTCGGGCCCATGCATGCCTCTGGCTGCAGATCCCCAACTATGCTCACTCCTTGGAGCTTAGCTTCCCCCACACCATAGCAAGATCTTTCTCGCTCTGTTGCTCTTGCTAACCTACCTCTCTATCTCTAGTCATGTCAGGCCGGTCACCAAGCGGCGTTGCTTCCTTACGGGCAAGATTTGAGCAAAACAAAGAGTCCACGTCTCCACCTTCCCGTGGCCGGTCTCCTGCCGGTAGTGCTACTAGTGATCACTCAAGACCTATCTCAAAGGTCCGCACGAGCTTTGTGTCCGTGGAGGGGAGTGGCAGGATGGGAGAACAGCTGAATACTAAAGATACCGATCGGGGTGAAACTGTTCCTGGCATAGGTATGGAAGGGTCGAACACAGCCGTGAACGGCGCTGGTACAGAGAAGCCCGAGACCAATGGCGATTCGCTACCTGAGCCGGCACAAGCAGAAACCTCAGTATCAAAAGGCGATGTAAAGCCCGAGCCTACGATGAATGGCTCCGCAGCCGCTGGTTTGAAGCCTACGGGAATGGATGGCACTTCAGACGCCAATCCAGACAAACCAGTCTCAGCTGCTGAGGACAATTCCGCTGGCATGCTGCCGGCTGACCCAAAGGATGAAAAAACGATTTCTGGTGGAGCTGCTTTAGGCGGCGATACCGCGGGACTGGGTTCTATACTCAAAGGATCGCCGTTTGAGCAAAACGGGGAAAAGAAGGCTACCCCGTCAAAGTCTTCAAAGCCCAAGGCTGCCATAGCAAATCCACATTCTCCTAAAACACAAACAAAGGCGCCCTCGAATGGGATTGCTAATGGCAAACCAAAGGAGACAACGGCCTCGAAGCCTGCGGCTCAATCTAAATCCAAGATCACTGGTGCTGTTTCATCTGCCCAAGCGAAATCAGCTCCACCATCAGGTCCCCCGGACGGCCCAAGTGCATCGGACAGCAAGCCGGAGGTGGCTGCTCGTCCTGCGACTATCGAAACAGGATCAGCTGGGCCACCCGCGCCATCCACTGAGGAAATGAGTAAAGAATTCGCGGAGAGCAAGCTCGAGAAGACAATTCCTCCTGAGCCGCGGACTCCTACCAGCGCTACTGGAATTACGAAGCAGCCAACTCCGAGTAAGGCGTCTCCAAAGCCAGGAAAGCCTAAGGAGTCGAAGAAAGAAACTGCAAAGGATATAAGGAAATCTACAGCAAGAGAGTCTGCAGTCTCAAAGCCACCTCCGTCGGCAGCGGTGAAGCCAACCCCCAAACCTAGTTCTTCAACTGCGAATTCAGTCAAAAAATCAAACCCTACATCCCCCAAACCAGCCTTCACAAAGCCTCGCCCAAAGTCACCAACACATCCAGCCAGATTGCCAGCTGCGGCAACTGCGCCGACCGCAGCGTCTGCTGCCAAACTCGATGGAGCGCCACCGCCAACAAATGACCGAAAGCCGGTGAACCATCTTTCTACACGGGACAGAGTCCCTTCAAATCCATCAAAATCTCAATCAAAGCCCGCACGCACGTCTTTGCCTATTGGCTCCAAGCCTGCTGAGAAGCCAAAGGCTTCGGGACCAAGGCAGAGCATGGCAAGCTCTAAAGCCCCTGAGGGGAGTTTTCTCGACAGAATGATGAGGCCTACTCGGAGTTCATCCCAGAAAACTCATGAAAAGGTGGAGGTGAAGACGCCTCCGAAAAAGCATCACGTTGCGAAACCGAAGAGAACGAGCGAGGGCAGTGACAGGAGTAAGGCTGACCATGCAGGCGATGTAGCTGAACCAGCCAAAGAGCCAGGGGTATCAGCAAAAGAGACCACAGCTGAGCCAGGCCAAGCTCCAAGCATGGAGGAAGCAAGCGCCTCTGTCTCTGCTGCGGCGCATACAATTCCCTCGACGATTTCAGTACCCTGATTTCCTTTGTCATCTGCCTTGGGTACTTTAGCAACCTATGGGGAGCCTCTTCCGGCTTCTGGGCGTCTCCGTGTCTTGATGCAGAAATTGGAGTTATATACCAAGGCGTATTCATTGACACTGACCTTGTTGGCCAGCGCTGGAAGCCGGCCGAGTAGCGAGCCTTGTATAACTTTTATTCTTGGCCGACCGCATTGACTTAATAGCCTTGTAATGTACAATTTGAACCCCTATTTGATGACTTTCGTCCACGCCACCTGCAATGCTTGGTGGGGCCTCTAACACTCAAAACTCCTTCGCAATGCCAGTAAACACCACTCCACGAGATAGCCTCTCTTCCTCTGACGCAACTTCGAAATCCCTAAACCCCATGCACTAAAACTCCACCCCATTAACCCTACACAACACCATCCCCCCCACCCTCCTCTCCACACACTCCCTCACCTCCATGATCCCCCGATCAGTAGTCAAATACAACGCCTCCCCCACGCCCCTCATCCCCTTCACATACCCCCTCTTCTGCCCCCTCAACAACCCCTCCAAATCCTCCATTCCCATCCACACCCTCCGCGTCGGCTTCGACACCAACCGCATCTTCTCCAGCACCGGTTTCGAATTATAATACTTCAACCCCACCCACAACCGCCTACTCGCAATATTACTCTGCGTCACCACTTCCCTGCCCCCCTCCCCTGCATCCCCTTCCCCCCATGCAGCAACATGCCCGCTGAGATCCCGCTGAGCTTCCGGGTTGGCGCTCATTGTTGGGGCGAGGGGAGAGGGGGGAGGAGGGGTGGGACCGCCTTTTATTACGGTGTTGACGTAGCCGCCCTTTTGGAGTTGGAGGAGCAGGGTGTGGAGTTGGGTTGTTAGGGGGAGGGAGGTTAG